>Ga0255097_1000128_pt1 | contig 45381 bp, 55 predicted proteins | sample Colum_Atlam_RepB_2_FD_188436 | JGI IMG/M metagenome (GOLD analysis project Ga0255097, IMG submission 188436) | Freshwater microbial communities from Columbia River, Oregon, United States - Colum_Atlam_RepB_8d | ecosystem: Environmental > Aquatic > Freshwater > River | place: USA: Oregon...
GCAGGGGTTTCTGTCGTCGGGCAAGCCGCCGACCCCTGACGCCATATGGAGTCCTCACCGGCTGTCCGGTTTCCGCAGGCGGGCTCCTCTTCGGAGGAGCGGAAACCGGCCGGTGAGGACGGTTGGCTGGAAAGGTGACCTGTGGTACACGGGTGTTGCGACGCTGATAATGGTGTAACGACAGCATGAATGGTTCACGCCTCTCCGATGACGACCGCGACCGGATCCGGGCACGCCTCGCCGCTGGCGAGACCGTCGGAACCGTGGCGCGCGCCCTTGGGCGGCACCGCCAGACGGTGTCACGGGTGAAGGAGGACCTGGATCGCCAGGACGGAACCCGATTGGCGGTGAAGCTGAACTTCCGGGTGACGGAGGCTGAACATGCACATTTGCTGACAGCCCTCCGGTCAACCGACCTAACAGTTTCCGAGGCAATCAGGCATCTTGTCAGACAGGCAACCAACCTCCTGGCCCTGCAGTCACCAGAGATCGAGGCAATTGCCGCTGCACGGCGCGATCTCGCGGCCGTGGGCAACAACCTCAACCAGCTGGCCCGGCTTGGGGCCGTGGGCCGCCTGCACTGGAAGGCTGGGGATGCGGCCCTAGTCCGCAAAGTCGCGGCTCGGGTCGACGATCTGGTCGACGAGGTGGTGGGTCTCATCGCGGAGGCGCAGGGGCGTGCCAGCTTTGATCCCGTCGCGGTTCAGGCAAAGGCGGCAGCGAAATGACCCGCACAAGCGTTGAAGATCTGGTTCTGGGCCATGTGCTTGACGGCAAGCGCCGGGGTCGGTCGGGCGGCGGCGGGGCCGAAGGGCGACTTGGATCGCCGAAGGAGCGCCGCGCGCGGGCGCTTCTGCGCAATGCCGCCGCGCCGCGCAGTTGGCAATCCGTCGTCAAGCGTATCGTGGGTGGCAGCACCCGCACGCCGCAGGAGTTGAAGCGGCTTTTGGACTATGTCGCTCGGGAGGAGGGTGTGCAGAGCACCTGGTGCAATCTCGCGGGCTATGACCGTGACTTCGATCCAGAGCGCACCGGCCGAATTGCCCAAACTTGGTCCTCGACCTGGAACGGCGCGCCGAAGCGCGGCCATACTGACCACATCATCCTGAGCTTTCCACGCGGCGTGGATGCCGATCGGGCAGAGGCCGTCGCCCGGGACTGGGGGCAAGCGGTCTTTGGTTCCGGCGAGTTTGGCGATGTCTGGCGCTATGTCGCAGCGTTGCACAAGGACACCGACCATCTGCACGCGCATTTCGTGGTCGACAAGCACGGCATCGAACAGGGTCGCTTCATGTCGATCTGCCGCCATGCGGCGTTGAACTTCGACGTGATGCGCGAGTTGCACGCCGAGATCTCTCAGGCGCACGGGCTGAACATCGTCGCATCGACGCGGCTATCGCGCGGGTTGATCGAGAACGCCCCGCGAGAAACCGAGATGCGTGCCGCCCATGCGTCCGGCAAGACGACACCACCTCCCCCGCCGCCGATGTCGGATGGTGAGCGGGCGCGCAGGCTCGATACCTTGCAGGGATTTGCCCGCGACTACGACGAACTGGCCCAAATCGCGGGCCTCGCCTCAGCCCCCGGCGCTGAACCAAGCGCCACAAGTTTCATGACCCGCCTTGCCGCAGCGCTCGGCGCGTCCGCTTCCGCTTTAAGACAAGGAGTTCCCCAGATGCCCGATGCCACCCTTCATGCCGAAGGCGATGCTGCGGCCCGGATCGAGGCGGCGCGGGCGGAGATGATCGCCTCCGCCACCGAGGCTTGGGAGGCGATCCGCGCGATGGAACCCTCGGCCGAGCGGGTCGAGCTCGAGCGCAGCTTTGCGGATCAGGCGCGCGCCTCGCTGAAACTTGCGCCCGACAACCTGCTTCTGGCGGAACACGCCCGCGCGGCCGAGCGCAGTGACGATCCCTATCACAACCCGACCCTCACTTCCCTGGCGCGGCTGGAGCAAGGCATGACGGAAGGCATCTCGCTCGATGAGGGTCTGCGCGCTACTCTCGCGCATGTTCGGGGCGAGATCGGCGAACGGCTGACTGCGCTGTTCTCGATCCGGGAGGACGAGCTGCGCACCGCAGGCACCTCCGTCGAAGAAATGGTCGCCCGCTTCAATCTGGCCGAACGCAGCGAAGGCCAGCGGGCGAGTTGGATCGCTGAACAGCCGAACACCATGCAAAAGGTGTTCTGGATGGAGACCGAGCGCGCGCTCGGCCAGGAGGTTCGGGCAGAACTCGCCGCCTTCAATCTCGCGCCGGAGTTGACCGAGGCCGTAGCGCGCGAGCAGATGCTTTCCGCCGACCGGCATCTCCGCCTGTCCGAAGTTCCTGCTTTGGAAGCCATCGTCGATCGGATGCAGGAGAACTTGCGGCCGGAAGATCTGGAGCGCGTGCGATCCGGTGATCTCGGTCCCCTCGCTGAACAAGTCCGCGATCCTGCTCTGCGGGCTGCGGTTGCCCACGAGTTGAAGAACGAGGGCGACCTTGGCCAGTCGGGCACCGTCGGGCATTGGGCCGATCTGACGCGCAGTCAGGCAAGGGCGGCTGACCTCGGTCAACGCGAGCGCGGCCTCGAGCGCGATCACGGCCTCGAACTCTAAGGATCCACAGCCATGCTTTCGAATCTTGAATCCGCCTGGCGGTATCCGCTCGCTGTTGTCTTGGGTCTTGTTACGGGCCTCTACATCGGCGGCATGCTGGCCACGATCTATGTAATCGTGGCGTTTCGCGAGAACCTCGACACGCTCAGCCCCTTGGGCCTCTGGTTCTTCCGCTACCCTTGGGCCGACTTAGAGGCACGCCCTGCAACCTTGCAGGGTGCGCTTATCATCACCGGTGCGGTGACGATTGCCCTCACGCTGGTCGGCCTCGCCGGCGTCCATCGCGGGCGGCTCAACCAGTATGATGACGCGCATTTCCAGACCAAGCGCGAGCTAAAGCGCAACAACATGATCGGTAGTCTCGACCAGAACGGCTTCATCTTCGGCAAACTCGGTTCCCCGAAATCCGACGCGCCCTTCGTCATGGCGCCGCCCGACCGTTTCCCCCATGCGATGATGATCGCACCCACCGGCCGCGGCAAAGGCGTCGGCTTCGTCATCCCAAACCTCCTGCACTTTTCCGGATCAGGGATCATCCTGGACGTGAAGGGAGAGAATTTCGCCAAGACCTCGATTCACCGTCAGCACGGGCTGAAGAACGCGATCTGGTACTTCTCGCCTTTCGACGACGAGCGGGGTTCCCACCATTTCAACCCTCTCGCCCGCATCGCCGCCCTGCCCTCGGCTGAACGCCAATACACCGCGCTGAACTCGATGGCCGATCTCTTCCTCATCCCGGAAGGCGAAAGCGCGCAGAGCTTCTTCAATGCAGGCAAGCGGCTCTTCATCGCCTCCTGCCTCTACGCCATCGAAAAGCGTCGGCCGACCTTGGGCTATGCAGGCGAGCTCATGGCCGGAGGCGGCGACAAGAAGAAGACCTACACCACCATCGCCGAGGACACACAGATCCCGATCGTCTCGCGCACCTTTCTTGAAATGGCTGACGTCCCTGAGAAGACCCTTGGCGCTTATGTCTCGGTGATCCAGGGTTCAGGACTCGAGCTCTGGAACGACCCGGCGGTTGACCGCGTGACATCGGCCAGCGACTTCGACTTTTCGACGTTCCGGGCCAAGCCGCAGAGCCTCTACATCGTCGTCCAGCCCGAGCATCTGAAAACACTGGCCCCGCTTGTGCGCCTCCTCTTCGCCGATGCCATCGCCTCGCTGCAACGCAAAGAGCCCGGGCCGGATGAACCACATGCAGTGATGTTTCTGATGGATGAGTTCGACCAGCTCGGGCGGCAGCCGTTGGTACTCTCCTCGATCAAGACGATCCGGAGCTTCGGAGGGCGGTTCTTTATCATCTCCCAGACGATTCCGGGTCTGGACGACATCTACGGCGAGACCGGGCGGCGGTCGCTGCAGGGCGGCGCAGGTGTGCAGATCTACATGACGCCGCAGGATGATCGGACGGCCGATGTGCTGTCCAACGCGCTCGGGCGGTCGACCGTCACGGCTGTGACAGAAAGCCAGTCGCGCATCCGGGCGCTGGAAGACAGCGCCAATGTCAGTCGGCGGTCAGAGGAGCGGCCGCTGATTTCTGCGAACGAGTTGCTGCGGTTTCCGTTGGATCAGGTGTTGGTGCTGCCGGAAGGGCAGTATCCGATCCGGGCGCGCCACGTGCGGTATTATGAGGATCGGTGGTTTGGGCTGATTGATCGGGCAAGAAATAGCATGCTCCTACTTGGTAAGCCCACGGAAACCGGACAATCACCTGCTTTGGTTCCAGCGAAACTGTCGATGCTTTCCGAGCCCGGCCAACTCAACGAATCGATAGTTCGGGCGGCAGCAGCGTTCTCTAGGCTTTCGCACGCAGCAAGAACGCAGCGGCTCAGTAGCAGACAAGCCTGACCGGGTTTAGCGTGGGGGCGCTCGGCTGGATCTACGATCCCGTTTAGGTCCCCACGCCTATCGGTATCTATTCGTGCGGGCCGGTCCCCGTCGCGATCATCAGGTGATGCGCCTGATGATGCATCCCAAGTGTCATCACACCGATGAACCCTAGACTGTTGATCTTGATCGCATCGTCGCTTGTGCCAGACACCGTCAGAATCGCGCCAGCGGGGTCTTCCTCGGCAACCATCGTCCAGCCGCTGGTGCCGTTCATGGTGGCCGCATGGGCCACGACCATCCGGCGGATCGAGGCCTGAATCTCCGGATCCGGAGAAGTGACGGTGAAACGTGCGCCAGTCGGCGTCGGCGTCGCGGCCACTTCCGCGCGCAGGGTCACATTGTTCATGTCGATCAGATGCTGCCGGAGCGCCTCGATATCGACCTTCGACCAGTCGGTTGCGGGATCCGCATTCAGCACTTCGACGATCTGGGCGATGGCGGCAAAGGCGGATTGTCCGACCTCGGTCACGCCTGCCGGAGCCTCTGACGACATCGCCATCATCGCCGCGTGATTCATCTTGGAATGGTCCATCGGGGCGGCCTCTTGGGCCAATGCGGCGGTGGGCAGAAGAAGGGCAACGGCAAAGGTAGTCAGACGCATGGGATGATCCTGAATTGATGAGCCTTCACTTGTCGCAGATCCGGGGGGCTGGCATATGATAGAGATCATGTCATCTGATCACACCCGCTTATTTAGCCTGCCATTGGCCACAGAACGCCGCCTGCAACCCGGTGAGGCGCTGTTCTTTGCGGGCGATCCTGTCATGCAGTTGGCGCTGATTACGGAAGGACGGGTTCGTCTGCTGCGCCGAACGATGGACGGGACGGACGTCATTCTGCAAACGGCGGTGCCGGGTGATGTCCTTGCCGAAGCCTCGGCCTATTCCGCAACCTTTCACTGCGGGGCCGAGGCGGCGGAACAGTCCATAGTTCGCCTGCTTCCAGTCGAGGCGTTCCGCAAGGCGCTGCGCGATGATCCGACGCTGGCCGAAGCCTGGGCCGCGCATCTGGCCCGGTCGGTTCAGGCCGCCCGGTTGCGCGCCGAGATTCGCACCTTGCGCAAGGTATCGGAACGGGTCGATGCCTGGTTGGGCGAAGGCCGTGCATTGCCGGACAAAGGGCACTGGCAGGACCTCGCCGCAGAATTGGGAGTGACGCGCGAGGCGCTTTACCGCGAGCTTGCCCGGCGGCGTTGATGCAGGGGAAGGCGTGCCCCTGCGAAAAGTGTCGGTCGGGACGGTGGCCTTATGTCCGGGCGTTCACCTGGACGGCCCGCCCCTCTGCCCGCCATTCCGGCAAGCCGCCGTCAAGGCGCCGGGCGTAAAGTCCCTGCTGACGCAGAGCGGCGACCGCCTGATGGGCGTAGACGCAATAGGGGCCACGGCAATAGGCGACGATCTCTGCGGCAGGGTCGAGTTGCCCTGCAAGCCTATCGAGATCGCTCAGGTCGATCTGTATGGCGCCAGGGATATGACCCATGGCGAATTCGTCTTTCGGCCTGATGTCCAGCACGGTGACCGAACCATCCTGCAACCGTTCCGCAAGTTCGGCGCGGGTGATCGCTTCGGACGGCTGACCCTCGGACAGGCCCTGCAGGATTTCCTCGACCACCGACAGGTTCTGCCGGGCAATGCGGGCCAAGTGGTCCATCAGCACCAGCGTCTTGTCGTCGGTCATCCGATAGATCACGGCCTTTCCCGCCCGGCGACTGGTGACAAGCCCCGCGCGCCGCAGTTGCTGGAGATGCTGCGAGCAATTGGCCACCGACACGCCGACCTTGTCGGCCAGCGCCTCGACACCCCGCTCGCCCTGCGCCAGTTGTTCCAGCAGCATCATGCGATGCGGCGCGCCAAGGGCACGGGCGATCAGGGCGTATTCTTCCAGCAAGGCGAGTTTCGGCGTCATTGACAGGTGGGTCCTTCGAGCCTAGATCATTCAAGTAATGGCTTGAATGTAGAGAGTCGCGGCGGGGCGATCAAGCCCGACAATGGCCGAAGTCCAAAGGAGACCAAAGATGATCCTGCGTCAGTTCCTGCATGCCGACCCGGTTGCAGCCTCTTATCTGTTCGGTTGTGGCGGCAAGGCCTCGGCAGCCGTGGTCGATCCGGTCGGCGACATCGCACCTTACCTTGAGGCCGCCAACGCGCTGGGAGTGCGCATCCTCTATGTCATCGACACCCACCTGCATGCGGACCATGTCTCTTCCGCTCGTGCTTTGGCCGCAGCTTCTGGTGCCGAATATGTCCTGCACGCGGACGCGGCGGCGAAGTTCCCGTTCAAGGGCGTCCACGACGGCAACGTGCTGGAGCTGGGCAACGTGGTGGCGAAAGTCCTGCACACGCCCGGCCACACGCCCGAGCATATCTCGCTTTTGGTGACCGATCGTACCCGCGCGGCCGAGCCGTGGTTCGTGCTGACCGGGCATACGCTGATGGTCGGCGATCTTGGCCGCACCGAGCTTGCCTCCAGCGCGGAAGATGGGGCGCGGGCGCTGTTCAAATCCGTCCAGGTGCTGAAGGCACTGCCGGAATATCTGGAGGTGCTGCCCGGTGCCTATTCCGGCTCGGTCTGCGGGCGCAAGCTGAGCGGCAAGCCGAGTTCGAGCATCGGCTTTGAATTGCGCCACAACACCGCTTTCGGGATCACGGACGAGGCGGAGTTCGTGCGGGCCATGACCGCCGACATCCCGCCCCCGCCACCCGAGGCGGCGCAGAACCGGGCGATCAACACCGGGCTGGTGGTTCCCGCATGACCCAGCCCGCAGCCTTCACCGGCGAAAGTGCCGCCGACCTGACTCTCGGCATCCGCGAAAACCTGACCCAGTTCGTGCATCAGTTGATCCAGGTCCTGCTGGTCGGCTTCACCATCGGCATGATGCGCACTGTGGTTCCGGCGCTGGCGGAAAGCGAATTTGGCGTGGCCAAAGGATCGTTCCTGCTGCTCACTGCCTTTGTCGTGGCTTTCGGCGTGGTGAAGGGCACCCTCAACTTCGTGGCCGGACGGCTGTCCGAGCGGATCGGGCGCAAGCAGGTTCTCTTGCTGGGTTGGATTGCCGCCATCCCGATCCCGCTGATGATCTACTTCGCACCAAGCTGGAGCTGGATCGTCGCTGCGACCGTTCTTCTGGGCGTCAATCAGGGCCTGTGCTGGTCCATGACACAAACCGCGAAGCTGGACTTCACGCGCGCCGATCAGCGCGGGCTGACCCTGGGGCTGAACGAGTTTTCCGGCTATGTGGGCGTCGCGCTGGCCGGGATCATAACGGCCTATGCGGCCAGCGCCTTGGGCCCACGGCTGGGGCTGCTGATCTTTGGTGGCGTCGTGATCGCGCTGGCGCTGGTTCTGACGCTGGTCTGGGTGCAAGACACGCTGCCCTTCGCCACGGCCGAGGCTGCCCGTCACCGGGCCAAGGCTGCGACTGCCTTTCGCCCGCGCTATCCGCAGGGCGTGTCGGAAACCCCCGGCACATGGGAAGTCTTTGCGCTGATGTCCTGGCGCGACCGGCGCCTGGCCGCCGTGTCGCAAGCCGGTCTGGTCGAGAAATTCGTCGATGCGCTGGTCTGGGTGATGTTCCCGGTCTTTCTGCTGGATCGTGGGGTCAGCCTGCCCGAGATCGGCTGGATCGTGGGAATGTACGGGTTCGTCTGGGGCGGCTCGCAGCTTTTCACCGGGCGGCTTTCCGACCGGATCGGGCGGTTCTGGCCGAACGTCCTTGGCATGTGGATCTGCGGCGCGGGGGTTGCCTTGGTGGTGCTGGGCGAGGGCTTCGTCTGGTGGTCGGTCTCGGCCGCCATCGCGGGCTTCGGCATGGCGCTCTTGTATCCGAACCTTTCGGCGGCTGTGGCCGACATCACCCCGCCGACCTGGCGAGGCTCCGCAATCGGAATTTACCGATTCTGGCGTGATCTCGGCTATGGGATTGGCGCACTCGGGTTGGGATTGGCTGCACATTTCAGCGGATCGACCGTGGCGGCCTTCTGGTTCGTCGCAATCTCCATGGCGCTTTCGGGCGCAGTTCTTTGGCTGTGGGGTGAGGAAACCCATCCCCGGCTGAACCCGTCTTCACCATGAAAGTCCCCGGTATGAAACACCTGCTGATCCTGAACGACCCGCCCTACGGCACCGAGCGCAGCTACAACGGCTTGCGGCTGGCCATCGCGTTGCCCAAGCACGACCCGGCGGCTGAAATCACCGTCTTCCTGATGGCCGATGCCGTTCTGGGCGCCAAGTCCGGGCAAAAGACGCCGGAAGGGTTCTACAATATGGAACGGATGCTGGGCCGGGTGCTGAGCGCGAAAGGCCGGGTCCTGCTATGCGGCACCTGCATGGACGCGCGCGGCTTGACGCAGGACGAAATCATCCCCGGTGCCGCGAGATCCACGATGGATGAGTTGGCTCAGGCCACCATCGCCGCCGACCGGGTTCTGGTGTTTTAAGCGGCTTCGCGCAACGCTGACCCGGTGAAGCTGCCGGTCCTGGTCGGCACCGGGTGACGGGCCAGTTCGGCGCGGGGGCGTTCGCAGTGCAAGGCTTCGTCAGTCAACCGAAACACGGTGATCCGAGTCTGCGCGGGGCGATGTGCCGGTATCTGCACGAATGGTCCTGAGCGCCCCTTCAGGCCCGTTCCCAAGATCAGTGAGGATCGGGCAATCCGGACGGTGGTCGCCGCAGCACGCATCGGCGAGGTGTCGCAACGTGTCCATCATAGCCTGCATTTCATTGATCTTCCTTTCCAGATCGTCGATCTGTTCAAGTGCGAGGCGCTTGACATCGGAACTCTGGCGAGAGCGGTCGCGCCAAAGCGCCAGCAGCGCTTCGATCTTTTCAACCGGAAAGCCAAGGTCGCGGGACCGTCTGATGAAGCGCAGCATTTGCACTTCGGTATTTGCATAGACGCGGTATCCCGAAGCAGTCCGCCCTGCTGACGGGACAAGCCCGATGGATTCGTAGTAGCGGATCATCTTGGCCGATACGCCCGAGGCCTTGGCCGCTTCACCGATGTTCATGCTGCAACCTTCTGGAAAGGGGCAAACCGGCGCAGCCGCAGCGCGTTGCCAAGGACAAAGATCGAAGACAGCGCCATCGCGGCGGCGGCAAAGATCGGCGACAGAAGGATGCCGAAGGCGGGATACAGCGCCCCGGCGGCGACCGGGATCAGCGCGGCGTTGTAGATGAAGGCCCAGAACAGGTTCTGCCGGATGTTGCGCATCGTGGCCTTGGACAGCGCGATGGCGTCGGGCACCGCGGTCAGCCGCCCGGTCATCAGCACCACATCCGCCGCCTCGATGGCAATGTCGGTGCCGGTGCCGACGGCAAGGCCCACGTCGGCCTCGGCCAGGGCGGGGGCGTCGTTGATGCCGTCGCCGACATAGGCCAGCGCACCCAGCCCTTTCAGCCGTTTCACCGCATCGACCTTGCCGTCGGGCAGCACCTCGGCCACCACCTCGTCGATGCCAAGCTGGCGGGCAATGGCGTTGGCGGTGCGGGCATTGTCGCCGGTGATCATCGCAACCTTGAGGCCAAGCGCGTGCAGGGCCTTGATTGCCTGCGGTGTGGTGTCCTTGATCGGATCGGCTACGGCAAGGATCGCGGCGAGTTTTCCGTCGATGGCGGCATAAAGCGGCGTCTTGCCCTGATCGCCCATCCGCGCGGCGGCGTCGGTGAAGGGGGTCACGTCAAGGCCCAGCTTGACAATGTAGCGGTCGGCCCCGACCTCGACCCGTTGCCCGCCCGCCTGCGCGGTGACGCCAAAGCCGGTGACGGAATCGAAGGACGTGACCTCGGGCAGGGTCAGTCCTTCCTCGGTCGCCGCCGCGACGATGGCGCGGGCGATGGGGTGTTCCGACTTCGCCTCGACCGCTGCGACCGATGCCAGCACGGCGGCGCGGTCAAAGCCGTCGGCCAGCACCAGGTCGGTCAGCTTCGGCTTGCCTTCGGTCAGGGTGCCGGTCTTGTCCAGCGCCACGACCTTGACGCCTTGCAGCGATTGCAGCGCCTCGCCCTTGCGGAACAGGACGCCGAGTTCAGCCCCGCGCCCGGTGCCGACCATGATCGAGGTCGGCGTGGCCAGACCCATGGCGCAGGGGCAGGCGATGATCAGGACGGCGACGGCGTTGACAAGGCCGAAGGTCAGCGCCGGATCGGGGCCAAAGATCAGCCAGACGGCAAAGGTCAGCGCGGCCAAGGCCATCACGGCAGGGACGAACCACATCGTCACCTGATCGACCAGCGCCTGAATCGGGAGTTTTCCGCCCTGCGCCGCCTCGACCATGCGGATGATCTGCGCCAGCATCGTCGCCTCGCCGACCGCCGTTGCGCGGAAGGTGAGGGCGCCGGTCTGGTTGACGGTGCCGCCGGTGACGGCGCCGCCTGCGGACTTTTCGACCGGCAAAGGCTCGCCCGAGATCATGCTTTCGTCGATCCAGCTGGTGCCGTCGGTGACCTCGCCATCGACCGGTACCCGTTCGCCCGGGCGCAGTTCGACCAGATCGCCGGGGCGGACCTCGGCCACCGGCACCTCCACCGTCACACCGCCCCGGACGACGCGGGCGGTCTTGGCCTGCAAGCCGACCAGCCGCTGGATCGCCTGCAAGGTGCGGCCCTTGGCGCGGGCTTCCAGATAGCGGCCGAGCAGGATCAGCGTGACGATCACCGCCGCCGCCTCGTAATAGACGAAGGTGGTGCCCTGCGGCAGCACGCCGGGGGCGAAGGTGGCGACCAGCGAATAGCCATAGGCCGCCAGCGTGCCGACCGAGACCAGGCTGTTCATGTCGGGGGCAAGGCGGGCCAGAGCAGGCAGGCCCTTGCGGAAAAAGCGCAGGCCGGGGCCGAACAGGACGGCGGTGGTCAGGGCGAACTGCAGATACCAGCTGTTCTGCATGCCGATGGTGTTCATAACCGCCATGTGGACCGATGTGAACAGATGCGACCCCATCTCCATCACGAAAACCGGCAGTGTCAGGGCGGCGGCAAACAGGATATCGCGCTTGAGGCTGGCCTCTTCGGCGGCCTTCTTCGCCGCGGTCTCGTCCGCCGAGGCCATGGCGGGGGCAGCGGCGCGCGCCGCATAGCCCGCGTCGGCCACCGCGCGCATCAGGGCGGCAAGATCGGCGCTTCCGGTCACGGTCGCCCGCTCGGTGGCCAGGTTCACGGCGGCTGACGTTACCCCCGGCACCGATTTCAGCGCCTTTTCCACCCGCGCCACGCAAGAGGCGCAGGTCATGCCCTCGATCTCCAGATCCACCGGGCGGGCGGGAACTTCGTAGCCTGCATCCGCGACCGCCTTGACCAGAAGCGCGCGGTCCAGCGCCGGGCCGGTCACTTCGGCGCGCTCGGTCGCAAGGTTCACACTTGCCTCCGTCACCCCCGGCACTGCCTTGAGCGCGCGTTCGACATGCGCGACGCAGGAGGCGCAGGTCATCCCCTCGACCTCCAGCACCATGGTCGAAAGGCCGGTCGGCTTTGTCTGCATGTTCATGGCGGAATCCTTTGGCATGAAGTCGCCTGCAACAGATAGGGCTTCCCATGATGGGAAGGTCAAGGGGGCATCGCGCAGATACCATCACGGATTTGTGCGCTTGACCTTACCACCGTGGGAACCCCTATCTGACAGTGCATGAGGCAAACCCCGAAGGAGCAACTCATGCAGTTCCACATCGAGAACATGACCTGCGGCGGCTGTGTGCGCAGTGTTACCAAGGCCATCCAGTCGGTCGATCCGGCGGCGGAAGTCAGCGCCGATCCCGGCACCCACAAGGTCGAGGTCAAGACGGCGGCCCCGCGTGAACAGTTGGCGGCGGCTTTGACCGACGTGGGCTACGCGCCCGCCTGACCCCCAGATCCCACAGAATAAACCAAGGAGAACGAACATGAAGAAAATCGCAATCGGTGCAGTGCTTGCGGCCACGCTGGCAGCCGGAAGCTATGTCTATGCCGAGTCCGACAACATGGCCGGGATGGACCATTCCGGCATGTCGATGGAAGGTATGCCGATGGACGGCATGATGAGCCACACAACGCTGATCCCGCCGGAGTTCGCCAAGGATCCCGCGACGCTGGCCTATGCCGCCTCGATGGACAAGATGATGGCGTCGATGATGATCCCCTATACCGGCGACCCGGATGTGGACTTCGTCAAGGGCATGATCCCGCACCATCAGGCCGCCATCGACATGGCGAAGGTGCAGCTTGAATTCGGCAAGGACCCCGAGATTCGCAAGCTCGCCGAAGAGGTGATCGCGGCGCAAGAGGCCGAAATCGCCCAGATGAACGCCTGGCTTGCCGCAAAGGGCATGTAATCAGGCCCGTGTTGCGGGCATCGTGGCACCTGGCCGCTTTGCCCGCAGCAATCTTGCCCGTCACCCCATGCCATGCAGCCCGTGAAAGCCGCCTGTAAGGATGACAGGCACCAAGATCAGGGCAGCGGGGGCAAGGATCAGCACCCGTTGCCATGCCCGATCAAGCCGCCACCACAGGATCAGCGCGAGCATGACAACCAACCCGACCTCGAAGACCGCGAAAACGTCGCCGTAGAAGCGCTGGTCCCAATAGCTGACAGGGCTTCGGAATACCCAGTCAGACACCGGCCAGAACTGGCGGCGGGCGTCCTCGTGATGCGTTGCGAAATCCGCCAAAGCGTGCAGCAGGCCAGACCCCGCGAAGGCGCGCAGCAGGATGCGGCCGCTCCAGACGGCAGCGAGGAAAAGCGGGCCCCAGATCAGGAAGCCGTGATCCACCGCGAAAATCGCCTGCCACGCGTCCGAAAAGTATAACCGTCCAAAGACATCATGCTCCGGCAAACCGAGCACGCGGGTGGACCACAGGACCAGAGCGAACATCGGCAAGTCCGGGACAAAGCCCCCGACCATCGCCGCAACAAGTGTTGCCGGTGCCAGAGGCCTCGCAAAAAAAGCCGCTCCGATCAGCATGTGCGACGGCGTGTTCATGGCGTCAGCATACAGACGTCTGTCTGGATTTCTCATCTTCCGCGATGCGACGGAGGAGTGCGTAGGGAATTGCGCCGTTGAGGACGGTTCGCCCGATCACGAGCCCCGGCGTACCGATAAACCCGAAAATATCTGCGAGAGCCCGGGTCCGATCAAGCTCTGCCTGGACTTCCGGCGAGGCCATGTCGCGGGCAAGCTGATCAACGTCGAGCCCGATGTCGGTGGCTACCCGCAAGACGGATGCCGGTTCTGCGACCAGTGGCGTCCGCATGAAGCGGCGACGTAGCTCCTGCTGCTTGCCTTGTCGTGCGGCCGCAACCGACGCGCGTGCGGCGAGTTCGGACGCAGGTCCGAAAATCGGAAGTTCATGCTGGATGAGGCGGAAGGTTGCGGTATCCTCTGCCAAAAGCGTGTCCAGATCCCGCTCAAGCGCCCGACAGTAAGGGCAGCGGAATTCACTGAAGTATGCGATTGGGACGATTTCCGTCGGCACCGCCGGGCCGAACAGGGCAGAGCAAAGGTCGGCCCGCAAAGCGTCTGCACGCGCACGTCGCTGATCAGCATCGGCTGGCGGTGCGTCGAGCCCTACGAAAGCGGCCGTTGCTCCAGAAGTCTGACCCTGTTCCTCAAGCCGGCGAAATGGCGGCAAGTCTGGCAAGTCGACATATCGTGGGCCGCGCCCGGGAAGACGGTCCCACGGCAGGGCACGCAAGCCGTAGATCAGGGTGACGATACCGCCAAGAACGAGGAGGCCACGGCGTGACCCTGTCACAGCACGGTCACCGGCGTGCCGACGGGCACCTGATCATAGAGCTGCTTCACATGATCGTTCAGCATGCGGATGCAGCCGTTCGATACGGATTGCCCTATAGAGGCTGGATCTGTCGTGCCGTGGATGCGGAAATAGGTGTCGCGGCCGTCTTTGTAGAGATAAAGCGCCCTCGCCCCGAGAGGATTGCCAGGCCCGCCCGGAACGCCGTCCGCGAATTGCGCATAACGGTCGGGGTCACGCCGTATCATGTCATTCGTCGGCCGCCACGAGGGCCACTCAGCCTTGCGCTCGATGATCGCCGTTCCCTTGAACTCAAGACCAGCCTTGCCAACACCGACGCCGTAGCGGATTGCGCGTTCGCTGTCGAAGACGTGGTAGAGGTAGTAAAGACGCGGGAATACCAGGATCTGACCCGGAGTGTGCTGCTCGCGGACGCGCACCTCTCGCGGCTGAAATTCTTCGGCCAGCACGAAAGGTTCTTCGGTGTGGGCTAGCAGGATAGACGGTGTGGCAAAAGCGGCAGCCGCGGCACCGCTTAAAAGGGAACGTCGAGAAATCATGATGTCTCCTGGGATGAAACGATTGGACTTGGGTTCGTTCAGGAGACGTATCGCGGTGGCGGCGGTTGTGGAGAGGAGATGCGGCTGCTTGCCCGGACTGGCACGATTTCGAACTGCGATGAGGCAAAAGCGATCTTCAAAATCGGTGCCGCGAGCTGACTGGCCAATAGGACCTGGCAGGCCACGTGACCGGAGCCGCCGCCGCAATGGGATTCCTGAACCATTGGCATGGCATGCGTTTCGAGGAAGGGGCTTTCATGAAGCGCATGATCTGAACGCGCCTCCTCAAAAAGAGACGCGAGCACGATGGCGCTGCAAAGAATGGCGAGTAACTTTCGCATCACCATACATAGAGTCACATGTGCTCTGAAGTGATGTTCACATCGCAGTGACCTCTGCTATTTTCGCGCGGCGCGGCGAAATCGCCACGTTATCACCAGTTTGTGACCATTTGATCTGACAAACCGGTTTGACCTTCCCACGTTGGAAGGCTGCATCACGATGAAAAACCGAGGTGCAGCCCATGCGATTCAATCGACGTTACTTCGCTGTCGGAGCACTGGCAGCGCCCTTTTTGGTGGGCCGTGCCGCCTTTGCCTCCGAAGACACTGAAGGCCCGGTTCGCAATAACATCTCGTCGTTTCGGGTCCACGAGTGGCAAGACCATTTCGATGCGTTGGGTCTTGGGATCATCATATCTGACACGAGCGCGAAAGTTCTCCAGCACTGGACCAGTGACGGTCAGATGTTCCTGTATCCGAGTTCTGTCCCACTTTCCGAGGATCTGACCCGCAGGGGCTATACCGAAGTCGTCGAAAAGCGCGTCAACCCAAGCTGGACACCGACGCCATCGATGCGGGAGCGCAATCCAGAGTGGCCAGCAATGGTGCCGGGCGGTGACCCCAGCAACCCGCTCGGAACGCGTGCCCTCTATTTGTCCTGGCAATATTACCGCATCCACGGCACCCACGATACGCGGAAAATCGGGCGCCGTTCCTCAAACGGTTGCATCGGCCTCTACAACGAGCATATTGAAGAAGTCTACGACCGAGTTCCGGTCGGGACGCAAGTCAAGTTGATCTAACCTAATGTTGAAGACGCCCACCAAACGGACCGCATTGAACTTCCTGCTTCCGGGCGGGATCGTTCATGTTCTATGGGCGTGGTCTTTTACGATCGTGCTGCTCTGCGGTTTGACTATTGGCCAGTCTGCATCGGCGTTCGCCCCGGTTGATCATCACTCCCCGACCTCCGTAGAGACGTCAGACAGCAGTGCCGGATCGACGAACATATCGCTGTCTTGCCATCCGGCGCTGGCATGTACTGCATTCGTGTTGCCAATCGGTGCAGTGACTGCGTTCATCCCCGGCTATGCAGTGGTGTCGCGACCGCATTATTCCCAGACCCAACTTCGCTTCGGGGGCCCTTCTGTCAGTCTGCCCCCTCCACGCCTGCTGATCTAAAGGTCAGTCTGGGCAAGAGCCATGGTTCGACGGCGCCGTTACAGGCCCAGTCGAGCGCTCTGTCGTTTTAATACTGACCCAAAACATGTGCGCAGTTCGCGAACCGCCTGAAGTGCGGTGCGCGGTGGTCAATCAAAAACAACAAACCAAGAGCAGTCAGGCAGATGGCAAAACAATGGACAGGCGCTATGGCGCTTGCCGCTTCCGCAGTCGCGGCAGTGGCGATGGCGCATACCGGGTCAACCGGAATCGTGCTGGAACGGATGAAAGGGATGACGGCGATGCGGGATGCCGTGGCGGAACTGGCGCCAATGATGCAGGGCGCTGTGCCCTACGATGCCTTCATTGTCTCGGAAGGCGCCGCCGTGATCGCGGGCCACGCCGGGGAAACCATGCTGTCGCTCTTCCCCGAAGGCAGCCTTGAAGGCGTAACCTATGCCAAGCCCGAAATCTGGTCCAACTGGCAGGATTTTGCGGCTCTGGCAGAAGAGATGAGGGTTTATGCAGATGCCCTGTCCGAGGCTGCGCCGAACGGGCTTGAACCGGCTTCCGCACCGCCGGCAGACATGGCGGGGATGGATCATACCGGAATGGCCTTGCCTGCTGCCGAAGAGACCAATCCCGGTTTTTCGGTAGCAGAACTGATGGGCTATGCCGAAAAGACCGCAGACAGCCCGGTTTCGCGCGGACTGGCAGACCCGGCCTCCCTTGCGCTGACCCTGTCCAGCCTTGCGGCCGATGATTTGTTCGCGAAGATCAGTGAAACCTGCTCGTCTTGTCATGCCCAGTTCCGCGCAGGTCGGAACTGATCATGCGAGGACTGATACGGCTTTTTGCGGTCTTTCCGGCCGTGGTTGGAAGTGTTGGTGCCGGAGCGCTGGCGCTTTGGCCTATCGGCGAGGCGGAGCCTAGATCATTCCCGACGGGCAACGCAGAACGTGGGGCCTATCTCGCCCGTTCAGGCGGTTGCGTGTCGTGCCATACCAACGCAGCGGCGAATGGCCCCGCACTTGCGGGCGGTGCACCGCTCGATACACCGTTCGGAACTTTCGTGCCGCCGAACATCACTCCGCATCCTGTGGCGGGAATCGGGCGCTGGACCATCCAGGATTTCGCGCGTGCCGTGCGTCAGGGCGTTTCCCCGGAAGGGGACCCCTATTATCCCGTGTTCACCTATTCCTTCTACGCCGGGTTCACCGATCAGGACATCGCTGATCTGTGGGAGGCTTTCCGGACAGTCCCCCCCGTTGCCGAAGCGGCCTCGGACCATGATGTAACTTTCCCCTTCAGTTTCCGGTCCGGGCTGAAGCTGTGGCGGGCCAATTATCTTAAGGCGCCGGAGACGGACGCGTTGATGGGCACGTCCTCGCCCTGGAACCGTGGCCGTGTTCTGGTCGAAGGGGCGGCGCATTGCGCGGCCTGTCACACCGGACGCAACCTTGCCGGCGGCCTGAAGGACAGCGCGCGTTTTGCCGGGAACGACAACCTGCCCGGCGGCAGCAAGGCCCCGTCGATCCTTGTGGCCGACCTTTCCGCGCGGGGCTTTACGGTGGCCAACCTCAGCTATGCGCTTCAATCCGGGGTGCTCCCGAACGGCGACGCCTTTGGCGGTAGCATGTCCGAGGTCGTGGCGCAGGGCACGTCGTTTTTCACGGATGCCGACCGCGAAGCGATTGCAACCTACCTTCTTGACCCGGAAGGCACTGGCTTAGTGCCCGCGCCAGCGCCGCTGCCCGCAGACACACCGATGGCGGGCATGGATCATTCAAAGATGGACATGAGCAATGAAAACTAGAGTTTTGGCCATCTGCTTCGCCCTCGGAATCCTCGCACTTGTGGGCGCCTTTGTCTGGGCAGCGATGCGGCCCCCTGCGACAGTGCCTATACCATCCGGCGGGGTCGCTCCGACGGCGTCGGTTTCTGAAATGTTGTCGGACGGAAGACTCGACGTACAAGTCTACACCACGGGGAGCCGAGACGTCCGTATAGAGATCCAGTTCATCCCCGACGCTGATGTTGTCGATGCGGCCAGCATGCGACCAGACGTCAACTTTGCCATGGTCGAGATGCACATGGATGGACTTACACCGCCCCTTGAATTGGTCGAGGCAGGCGTGTGGCGGGTTAACCTTAAGCTGCCAATGGCTGGACTATGGATCGTCAACGTCGGGTTCGGTGAGGAATTTGCGGAGATTCAGTTCGATGCACCCTGAAAATGTCGTGTATGTGACATCGCGCGCTGATTCTTTTCGAAGGCTCTTTCACGGAACCCTCGCCGGGCTGGCGGTCTTCGTCGCCCTGGGCACGGTTACCGCTGTGTGGATCAACCCCCTTTTCGTGCGCATGACCCCGGTCGGACCCTGGGAGCTTGGGGCGACGACCCTGACGGCAATCCTGGCGGGCGTGACCGTCGGCCTCTGGGTGCCGCAATGCCGCTTGCGAACGTCCGGGGCGGGCGGCGTTGCAAGCTTTCTCGGGATCGCTTGCCCGACCTGCAACAAGTTCCTGATGCTGATCTTCGGTGGCCCTACCCTAATGGCGTGGTTCGACCCCGTTCGGCCTTGGCTGGCAGTAGCAGGCGTGACCATCATGTCATTCGCAGCAATGCGGGCGTTGTGGGCCTACCGTGATTTCCGAATGTCGGCGGGCGAAATACCTCAGGCCAGTTCAGCAGCGCTGGAGAGCAGCAGATGACGACTCTGGGCCGGGTTGCCTTAAGTTTTGTTCAAAGAAGGGCCGCTGATGTGCTGACCGTTCGCGTGAAGGGGAAGTCTCGGCCAGAAGAAATGGGAGGTGACCGTGCGGCGATCTCAGCGTGATCTTGCCCAGATGTCCCAGAAAACAACGCGAAGGGCGCTTCTGATGGGGGGCGTAATGACAACGTTTGTCGGCGTGCTGGGCCTACGGATGTGGCAACTGGGTGTCCGTGACGCAGATCAATATTATCTTTTGGCAGAAGAAAACCGGATCAGCTTGCGGCTAGTGCCGCCCAGCCGAGGTCGCATTTTCGACCGCGCCGGCAAGATTGTGGCCGACAACCAGCAGGCGTTCCGGATTACACTGGTGCGCGAAGAGGTCGAGGATATCGATGGCACGCTGTTGAAACTGGGGCGGCTTCTTTCCCTTGATGATGAAACCATCGTGAAGCTTAGGGACCAAATCGATCGGGCGAGCGGTTTTGCTCCGGTCACGATAAAGGATCGGGTCAGGTGGGAAGAACTGTCCGTCGTGGCCATCAACGCGCCGGCACTTCCGGGGGTTCATCCGGAAATGGTCTTATCGCGCGTCTATCCGTTTAGTTCCGATTTTGCCCACCAGGTTGGCTATGTCGGCCCAGTGAGCGAGAACGATCTGAATGAAGACGACGACGCGGCTGAACCCTTACTCCGACTGCCAGACTTTGAGGTCGGCAAGATCGGGATTGAGCGCAGACATGAACGAGCGCTGCGCGGCTTGCCGGGAACGCGACGTGTCGAAGTCAATGTGTCTGGCCGCACCATGCGCGAACTGGCGCTTGATCCGCCGACAGCCGGACCGGACATGGAAATCACGCTTGACCACCATCTGCAGAATTTCATGCGCGTGCGTCTTGAAGGCCAAAGCGCTGCAGCCATCGTCATGGATGTGACGAATGGCGATGTAATTGGTTGCACATCGGCACCGTCGTTTGATCCGAACCTGTTCGTGCGTGGCATCTCGAACCGGGACTATGGCGCGCTGCGCGACAACGAGTTTCGCCCGCTGTCTGACAAGACAGTGCAAGGTGCCTATCCGCCGGGATCAACGGTCAAGATGTCGAACGCTTTGGCTGCGCTTGAAAGCGGTGTCATGGACCCTGCGGAAACGGTCGCCTGCAATGGCTATGTCGAGATTTCGGGCCGCAGGTTCCATTGCTGGAAACGTGGCGGGCATGGGCGGGTGGATATGGTCGGCGCTTTGCGTGAGTCCTGCGATGTCTACTTCTATGAGGTTGCGCAACGCATCGGGATTGATGGCATTTTTGCCATGAACGATCGGCTCGGGCTTGGTCAGAAGTATGATCTGCCGCTGTCTGGCATGGCGCGCGGCAACAACCCCTCGCGCGAATGGAAGCAGCAGAAGTACGGCCAAGACTGGCTGATTGGCGACACGATCAACGCCTCCATTGGCCAAGGCTTTACGCTCGCTTCACCGATCCAGCTTGCAACCATGGCGGCGCGGCTTGCTTCCGGCACGGCCGTACTGCCTCGGATGGTGCGGTCGATCAGCGGGTCGTCGACAGACAACTCTACTCCAGCCTCTCTTGGACTTTCGGATGAGGCGCTGTCCATCGTTCGGCAGGGCATGTTCGAGGTGTCAAACCACGAACGTGGAACAGCCTACGCGTCAAGAATTGCCGACCCGACAAAGGTGATGGCAGGTAAAACCGGCTCAAGCCAAGTATTCTCGATCTCGGCGGCGGAACGCGCGGCGGGTGTGCGGTCACAGGACGAACTGCCGTGGAACCGTCGGGACCACGCGCTGTTTGTGGCTTTTGCCCCGTTCGACGCACCCCGCTATGCGGTCACAGTGGTGGTCGAGCATGGTGGCGGAGGTTCCACGGCTGCCGCGCCAATAGCACGCGATATCATGCTGTTTGCGCAACACGGCGGATTGCCACCGACGGACGCTTATCCCGCGTCGCAAAGGACCCGCGTCGGCGATCAGCTGGCACTCTTGTCCGATCGCATCCTTCCGCCCGATGGTGCGATACCAATTGTGAGCCGGACATGACCTTTTGGGAGAAAAACAGACCGCCGTTGCGCCTTAAAAGATCGTTGCTCATGGGCGGGCTCTTGGCGAGCGTGGCCACTCCATCCTTCGCCTTTTTTCACAAAGAGCCGGATATCGAATTGGGTCGGACGACGTATCAGGAAACATGTGCATCCTGCCACGGCGCAAATCTGGAGGGGCAGCCGAACTGGCAATCAGCAAACTCGAACGGGACTTATCCTGCGCCTCCCCACAACGAGACAGGTCATACGTGGCACCACGGGGATGAAATGTTGCTCAACTACATCCGCAAAGGTGGGCAAGTTGTGCTGGACGAGATGGGTGTCGATTTCATATCAGGCATGCCCGCGTTCGGTGAGCAACTTTCGGATGCCGAGATCGAAGCGATCCTCGCCTATATCAAATCGACTTGGCCAGCGCGGGTCCGCACCACGCAGGAAGACCGCACCCGCATGGAGGCGGCGAGTGAATGAACCAGCACCTTAATCCTACCCCAAGAAGAATCCTGCTTGCATCTCTAGTTGCTAGAGGGATCACACAAGGCAAAATCAGCCACATTTCCCAGAAGGTCTCACTTATGCGCGTTTCCCAAATGATCCTAGCCGCCACGTTTGCACTGGCGTTGCCAGAACAATCCTTGTCGCAAGAGATCTCCGATGATCGGATCAAGGCGCTCGTGGCCGAAGCAATTCGGGAAAATCCCGAACTGGTGCTGGAAGCCTTGCAGGCCCTGGAAGCGCGCCAAGCCGAAGCTCAGGCGGCCACAGCCGCGTCTGTTCTTGCCGAAGAGCGCGGCACCTTGGATCGTGACCCCAATGCTCCGGTTCTGGGGAATCCCGACGGCGACGTCACGATAGTCGAATTCTTTGACTACAACTGCCCCTACTGCAAACGGGCGATGCCCGAAATCAATGCCTTGCTGGCCGAAGATACCAACGTGCGACTTGTGCTGCGTGAGTGGCCGATCCTGAGTGAGGGATCTGTTTTAGCCGCCCGCGCCGCCCTGGCATCGCGGCAGCAAGGCAAATACGCCGAAATGCACGACGCCCTGATGACGATGCGCGGCAAGGTTGAAGCAGAGGCCGTGCTGCGTATAGCAGGTGAGGTCGGTCTCGACGTTGAAAAGCTGAAGGTCGACATGCAGTCACCCGAAGTCGAGGAGCATATTGCCACCTCGATGCGGCTGGCTGAGGCGCTTGGCTTCAATGGCACGCCATCGTTCGTGGTTGGCGATCAGCTTATCCCCGGTTTTGTGGAAAAGCCCGAGCTGCTTGACGCGGTGACTGCCGCGCGGGCTGCAGAGTAGGTTGGATCAGGCGGCGGGATAGCTGGTGAACACCGCATTTCCGCCGTCCTGGCCAAACAGGATCACCTCGTAGGCCTCACGCTCGGCCTCGGGGCCCATACCGGGCGAGCCGAAGGGCATACCGGGAACGGTCAGCCCTTTGGCTGCCGGGCGCTCGGCAAGAAGGCGGCGAATATCCTTTGCCGGAACATGGCCTTCGATGGTGTAGTCGCCGATCGTCGCCGTGTGGCACGAGACAATATCATCGGGAATGCCACGCTCGCGTTTGAATGCGGCCAGGTCCTCGAGGCTGCGCACTTCAAAGCTGACGGCAAAACCGTTTTCGCGCAGATGGCCGATCCAGCCATTGCAGCAGGGGCAGCCCGGATCCTTGACCACGTGGATGCGTGCATCTGCTTCGGCCCAAGCGGGTGTGGTGGCAAGGCTGACGGCCCAACCGACTGCTCCGATCATGGTGCGTCGAGAAATCTGCATTTCCTGTCCCTCGTGGTTGAACACGTTGGCATTTGTAGTGGTCCGCTGGCATCCGTGCCATCAATCTTTGGTGGATTTGCGCCCGATCACTGCAAGATTACTTCAATCGCGGAGTGCCTGCCTGCACCCGTAGAACACCCCGATTGTTGTCTGCATTGTCATCCGTGATCTTGCGGGTTTCGACCAAGGGCAAATCGGCAAAGGCTTTCACCATCTGCCTGAGAGACCACGTCATCGGCAGGCTTTCCGACCGGCCGGATGTTAGTCGGCGCTTTGACAATTCTGCCGCTTCGTCCGGGCTTCCGGTCATGTGCCAAGACACCAAAATGTCAAATGACTTTGCTACATCATGCTGATAACAAAGCTTCCATGAACAGGTCGGGCGTCTTTGTCAAAGCTCTGGTTTTCGCGGCATATCTGCTGGCGATACTGGTTCTCGTCGTGTCCATGGGGCGCGAGCAAACTCCTGTCGAACATGCCCGGATGATGGCAATGGCCGGCCATGCGATGAACATGGCCGATATGGGCAGTTCAGAGCCAGACCGGACAATGCTTTTGTGTCAGCAGGATTGTCTGGTTGTGGTGGCGGCCCTGTCGACAGCGGATCAAACGATTGAATTGGCCGGGCACCCGCTTGCCGTTGTGACCGGAGATGACCCTCTGGTTTCCTCGCTGGCCTTTCCGCCCCCCGGACATCCTCCGAAAGCCGCAGTGATCTGACCTTTGCAGAGCAGGCGCTTGCGCCATGGTCTGCCAGTCTTTTCCTTTGCGCGACTTACAGGAGAACTCTCATGTCGCTTTTGACCCGACGCGGCTTTCTGGCCGCAACTTCGGCTGCCGCTTTGCTGTTGCCCGCCCAGGTGCGTGCCCAGTCCACCCGGATGACCCTATCGGCCACCACCCGCACCATCGAAGTGCAAGGCAAGGCCGCAACCGTCTGGGGCTTGCTGGACGGCAACGGGCGTTCCGGCCTTGTCCTTGATCCGGGGCAGGCCTTTGCGGTCGATCTGACCAATTCGCTCGACGCGCCGACCATCATCCACTGGCACGGCCAGATCCCGCCCAATGCGCAGGACGGCGTGCCCGATCTGCCGATGCCGATGCTGCAACCGGGCGTAAGCCGCGCCTATGACTTTGCCGCGCGTCCCGGCACCCATTGGATGCATGCCCATATCCCCGAGCATGAAATGCTGCTGCTGGCCGCCCCGCTGGTGGTGCGCCGCCCCGAGGATGTGGCCGCGGACCGGCAGGAGGTGACGCTGTTCTTGCATGACTTCTCGTTCCGCCCACCGTCAGAGGTACTGGCCGAGATCACCGGCGGCGCGTCGATGGCCGGGATGGACCACAGCCAGATGGGGCAGGACGGCATGGCCGGGATGGACATGGGCGCCGCGGGCGACGGGACGATGTCGATGCCGGGGATGGACGGCATGGGAGCCATGGAAATGGACCTGAACGACTACAACTTTGACGCCTATCTTGCCAACGACCGCACGCTGGACGACCCCGAGGTGGTGCAAGTCGACAAAGGCGGTCGCGTGCTGGTCCGCATCATCAACGCGGCGGCGGCGACGGTATTCTGGATCGACACAGGCGTATTGCCGGGCCGTCTGGTCGCCGTGGACGGCGAGCCGGTGCAGCCCCTTTCCGGCAGCCGCTTCGGCATCGCCATGGGTCAGCGGCTGGACATCGAACTGGACGTGCCGGGCAATGGCGGGGCCTTCCCGATCCTTGCGCTGCGCGAAGGGGCAATGGAACGCACCGGCCTGATCCTTGCCACTCCAGAGGCTGCGGTGACGAAAATCGCAGGCCTGTCGGACGCCGATCACCCGGCTTTCAGCGCTGACCTGTCGCACGAATCCAACCTGCGCGCCGTCACGTCGCTGCCGGACCGCGCGCCGACCTCGCAGCCGATGCTGATGCTGGGCGGGTCGATGATGCCCTATGTCTGGACCATCAACGGCCAGGTCTGGGGCAGCCACATTCCCGTGACGGCAAAGACCGGCGACCGGGTCGAGATCACGTTCCACAACATGTCGATGATGGCGCATCCGATGCACCTGCACGGCCATGCCTTCCAGGTGGTCAGCACGGGGTTTGCAGGCGCGGTGCGTGATACCGTGCATGTGCCACCCATGGGCATGGTGACGGTCGCGGTGGATGCAGGCGAAGCCGCGCGCTGGATGCTGCACTGCCACCACATGCCGCATCTTTCCACCGGCATGATGACCGAGTTTGCCGTGACGGCATGACCGGCGCCGTGGCCCGCACCCGGCTGCGGGCCACGGACCCTTTCACAGGAGGCAGATCGTGACGCTATTTCTGGGACGACGTGCCTTTCTGTCGGCGCTGGCCCTGCCATTCGCCGCAAGGCAGGCCGAGGCGCGCCCACCCTTTCGCCTGCAGCGCGACCCTCAGCCCTTGCTGTCGCCGCCGATACTGGACGAGGCCGGACACGAACGGCGTCTCGCAGACTTTGCGGGCCGGGTGATCCTTTTGAACATCTGGGCAACCTGGTGTCCGCCGTGCCGGGAAGAGATGCCAATGCTCGACCGGCTTCAGGCCCGGATCGGCGGCGCGGATTTCCAGGTGCTTGCGCTGTGCATTGATGATGCGGGAATTGACCGGGGGCGGCGCTTCTTCGATGAGATCGGCATAACGAACCTGTCCTTGTTCTGGGCCGAGTCGCTTCGGGTTCAAATGGCCTTCGCCTTTGTCGGGCTACCGACGACCTTGCTGATCGACCGGCAAAGTCGTGAGATCGGGCGGCTGCAAGGCCCGTTCAACTGGGACAATGAGGACACCACCACCCAGATACGTGGTCTCCTTTAGCCTCTGCTCGCTCAGGCAGATGGATAGCTGGTGAACACGCCCAGACTGCCATCGCGCTTGATCAGCAGCACGTCATATGCGTCGCGGCTGTCTTCTGAACCCATGCCTGGAGAGCCGTAAGGCATGTCTGGCACAGCTAGACCGAACGCATCCGGTCTTTCGGCGAGCAAACGGCGGATGTCGGCAGCGGGAACGTGTCCTTCGAGCACATAGCCGTCGACGGTCCCTGTATGGCAAGAGAAGGCTTTTACCGGGACGCCTTGGTCCATCTTGTAGCGGATCAATAGGGTCCCCATTGAGACTTCATCCGTCACTGTGAAGCCTTGCTCGCGCAGGTAGTTGACCCAAGCTTCGCAACATTCACAACCGCGCCCTTTGACGACGTGAATAGGTGGCTCTGCCTGAGAATGTACAATTCGCGCCGGAAAAGCCCAGAAAGCAGCAGCGGCAAACGCCAGTTCGCGCCGTCTGAGCATCAATCCCGTCATCCCCGATCCTCCATTTTCGCCGATGTGAAGTCAGTCTCTCTCCGCCATGTCGCAAGAGCATTCAGATCGTCAGCCGAAGCGATCTCCTGGTCCGGAAGGGCATCGCGGTCCGTCGGATCGATGGGCCGACCGTCCACACGAACTTCATAGTGAAGGTTTGGTCCACTCACGAGCCCTGTAGCTCCGACGGCCCCGATCCTGTTCCCGGCTTTTAACCTTGTTCCTTGTTCCACCGTGTCGGCGATTTCCGACAGATGCGCATATCGCGTCACGACGCCACCGCCATGATCAATATCAACCGTCAAGCCGTACCCGCGAATTGTCCCGGCAAAGATGACGCGACCTGCCCCGGTTGCGGAGACGTCGGTCCCCACAGGCGCTGCGTAGTCGATACCGGTGTGCATCCGTACACCGCCCAGCACGGGATGATTGCGCTTGCCAAAGACAGAAGACAGGCGCGCCCCAAGGATTGGCGCAGCAGATCGTTGGACGGCTTCCCCGTCCTCAAAAACGATGACCGGTCCTGCAGCATTGGATGTCACGAGTTCAAGAACACGATCTGAGAGTTCCAGCCGCGCATAATTCAAGCGTGGCTCGCCCGATATACTTCCGTCGGGAAGTTGGTCCTCTTGCCAGACCAAAGCGAAGCTTTCACCACCTTTTATGTCGCGCCTGAAATCAACCTGGCCCGCGAGAAGTGCTGTCAGGTCGACGGCAAATCTTTCGGGTGCGTTGGCTGCGACGAGCGCTTCAAAAAGGGAACCCTGAAGGGTCAAAGTCTCCCGTCTGTCGACCTCCCGGATAGGAGGATCTAGCTTCTCAGCCATGACCGGTCCGTTGAATGACAAGTTGATCTCGACCCCATCATCAACAAATAACGACAGTCGCAAGAGTCTCGTGGCGTCGGACTTGTCTGCAACCCAAGTAAGGCGGTGTCCGGGTCGCAGATCGGTCAAATCATAGACACCCGCGAGTGCCAAAGCCGCTTCGGCCCTGACGGTCGGCGGAATACCTGCTCGGCTAAGGACACTGTCCAAAGTATCACCGGGTGCGATGGTCACCGTCGGCTGCGAAAGAACATATGACGTCGGTGGGTCCGCGAAGACCGGTACGGGTGCGGCAAACCCGAAAGCAAGAAGCAAAAGCGTGGCGTGTCTGATCATCTGGCAGGATGGCCTTTCAACTGAGGGTTCGTCGAATTTTGGGCACGGAGAAGCGCCGGTCCTCGTGGAAGTCGATGATGCTGGCGAAGCGTCCGTCCGGATAGAACAGGAAAACACCGGCAGTATGGTCCATCGTGTAGTCGTCTCCATCGCGCTGTACCTTGCGGTACGACACACGAAAATCGGCCGCTGCCTGCGCAACTTGACTGGCACTACCTGTCAGCGCTGCAATCCGCGGGTCGAAATTGGAGATGTAGTCGGACAGCACGTCCGGCGTATCGCGCTCGGGATCGACCGAGATCAGGGCGATGTTCAGCCTGTCGGCATCTGGCCCCAACTCCTCCAGCCAGCCGGATATGTCGCTCAGCGTGGTGGGGCAGACATCGGGACACCAGGTGAAGCCGAAGAACACCATTGTTGGGCGGCCAATCCAGTCTGCGGGCTGGACGGCCTGCTTGCGATGGTCGGTCAGTTGCCAGCGCATCTCACTGATTGGCAGCGGCAGGGCTGCGTTCAGGGCTGGGCGATTGCGCGTGCGGTATGCGCCAAGTCCCAGCATGAAGGCGACTGCTCCCACTAGACTTGCAGCGCCAAGGATTATTGTCCTGCGTCGGCGCAATCCGGACCCTCCGACCGCAAGGAAAGCACCTCTACATTCACTGTCACCGCGCCTGCCCTCTCGAAAGACAAGGTGACAGGAAAGCTGTCGCCCTCTTTCAGGGCCGCAGTCAGGCCCATCAGCATCCCGTGAAAGCCACCCGGCGCAAGTTGAACGCTCTGACCTGCTGGGACAGGGATCGACATCGCATGCGGCATGGAAGCGATGCCGTCCTTGACCACCGTCTCATGCAGCATCGGCATTCCGGCCGCCGGTGTGGAAATGCCGACAAGCGCATCGTCGGCCGCACCGGCATTGCTGATCGAGACATAGAAGACGCCCGGCCGATCCGCGCCGATGGTCACCTTTGACCAGGCATGTTCAATGGTCAGATCACCGGCCGTCACGGTTTCGCAGGCAAAGGCCGCAGAAGTGACCAACGACAGCGAAGCGGCAAGAAGAAGGAGTTTCATGGGTCAGAACCTGTTCTGTAGGTCGGAAAGGATGTCGGCGGCAGGGGTGCCGTAGGGGAATTGGCGAAGCCATTCGCCATTCGGGCCAATCAGGAAAAGGCCCGGCATATGGGCCATCGTATAGCCGTCGGGCGATGTGGCATCGTTCTCGCGTTCGTAGTAGATCTTGAAGCTGTCTGCTGCCGCCTGCGTCTCGGCCTCGGTTCCTGCCAGACCCAGGATCGCAGGATGAAATGCCGCAGTGTAGGCCGCAAGGCCGAGCCGCCGGTCGCGTTCGGGATCAATCGAGATGAAAAGTGGCTGAACTTTCTCGGAATCCGCTCCGAGATCATCCATAACCTGGGCCACTTCTGAAAGCGTGGTTGGGCAGACATCGGGGCAGTTCGTGAAACCGAAGAAGACGAGAAGGAATTTCCCGCGAAACTCCGTACTCGTCCTGAGACGATCTTCATCATCCGAAAGTGTAAAGACCGGCGTGAACGCAGGGCCGGTTTCGGCAACACCCTCGCCTTGAGTGGCCCACCTTGCTCCGGCAAAAAGGATCATTGCCGCCACGGCGGCGACCCATAACACGATTTGAAGGCGGCTAAGGCGCATCGAACTATCCGAACAGGGGGTTGACTTGGGAGGTCTAGAACCTTTGGCAGCTAGAGGTTCAAGCAACATAAAAGTGAGTTTTTTACCACCGGCGATGTTTCGCCGATCATTGGCCGCTGATAAACTTCCCCAAGGCTATCCCGAGCAAAGTACCGAAAAGACCAAATGCGATGGCGAAACCAGCCCCATACTGCAGCCCGTACAGCCGCTTGCCACCACGTTGTCGCGCGAGGAGATAACCCCAAACAAATCCGATGGCTCCAAGTAGCGGCCCGATCATGTCGATATCCTTGTCAAGAATTCTGAATTTCGCAGTCGCGGTCGCAATCTAATGAGAGCCCATGCAAGCAGTACCAGCGCAAGTGCTGTCCAGTCTCCGAAGCGGGCATAAAGAGTTGGCGGTAGCGGTCGCGGCAAGCGCGTGTCAATAATACCTGCCGTTCCAAGTTCGAGCATAGCCACCGTCCGCCCGTAGGCATCGACCACGGCGGAAATTCCGGTGTTGGCGGCGCGAACAAGTGGGAGCCCTTCTTCTACCGCGCGCATTCGGGCTGAAGCCAGATGTTGCCATGGTCCGATCGAGGTGCCGAACCAGGCATCGTTGGTTGCGTTGAAGATCCAGTCCGGCCGGATCGCGTCATCGACGACATGGCCCGGAAAGATGGCCTCATAGCAGATCGCCACTCCAACATAGGGGTGGGGCCCGATCGCCAGCGTGCGCGGCCCCGGACCGGGTGCAAAATCGCCCAGAGATTGGACCAACCGCTGAAACGGCAACACACTGCGCCAGGGGACATACTCGCCAAACGGCACGAGGTGATGCTTGGCGTAACGTGTAAGAATTGTGCCGTCCGGAGCGATGGCGAGGACGGAATTGCGGTAGATTGTCCCTGACCCGATTTCTTCCCGCTCCGGGCTGCCAGTGAGCAAGACACCGGTTTCGGACAACAGCCACCCCAACATGACCTGCGCGCCACGATCTTCTGCGAGAAACCCAGGCCAAGCGGTTTCGGGCCAAAGCAGAAGATCGAACGACCCGGGGCGAGCTGACAGAGAAAAGAGCCGCAAGATGTTCGCTTTTCGGGAATCTTCATCCCATTTGGAACTTTGCGCGATGTTCGGCTGCACGATCCGAACCTGCGTGCCACGGTCCGAAGCCGGGTCTGAGGTGGCAAGCCGCGCCACCCCAAAGCCCGCAACGCTGACCAAAATCGCGGCCGCACCAGTCAGGCGATGCATCCGCAGATGGCGGTCGGCACGACCTAAGGCAAGACCGACGAGTGACGCACTCAGCACGAGCAGAAATCCGAGCCCGTAGCTGCCGACCACTGAGGCGGCTTGGGACAGAACGGTCCAGTCGGCCAGTGTGTAAGCGGCAAGATTCCACGGAAATCCGGTCAAGACATGCCCCCGCAGCCACTCTGTCGCTGCCCAGGACGTGGCCAGCGACAGCGCCGGAGGCAGGCCGGACCGCGCCATTCGCGCCGCAACGGCACACGCGAATGCTGGAAACACTGATAGCAGCCCGGCAAGACCGAACACAGCAGGCAGTGCCAGCCATCCGAAACGTTCTGCCTCGACCTGAAAGCTTTCGGTGATCCAGAACAGGCCGAGCACAAATTGTCCCAAGCCGAAAAGATACCCTAGAACGAACCCCTTACGCGAAGATGTGCCACGCAACATAAGTACCAGTGCTGCGAAGGCAATTAGGGCGAGCGGTAGAATCGAATATGGCGGTAAGGCCAGAACGAAACATGCACCTGCTGCGACGGCGATCCCCAGTTTGACACGCCTCAGTATTGGCTGGTAGCTGGAGAAAGGATACCGTTCCGAAGTGATCAATTTTGCAAGCGCCTCCAAACTGGAGAGTGTTCGATAAATCCTCTAGCAACTAGAGGAGCAATACGTCACATGACAGTTCACGGCATTGTCAGAACTGCGCTGCTAGCTCTGCAATTCTTCAGCGCACGCCGCCAACCGAAATTCCTTGCCTGAAGTCCGCACCGCAATTGATTCAGGCGGCGGACTTCTATGGAATTGAACAGCGCGACCAGCTCATCCGAGCAAAACGGTCGATAGCAGGTTAACGTTCAATACGATGATGACGGCGGCTATTAGCCAGCACAGCCCGGTCAGCCAACGGGGAGCGACCAGCTCGCCCATCTTGGCACGGCTGGCGGTGAACATGACCAGGGGCACGATGGCGAACGGCAGCTGGAAAGACAGCACCACCTGAGACAGGATCAGCAGCTCTCCCACGCCTTCGGTGCCGTAAAGCAGGATCACGAACACTGCGGGCACGATGGCAAGGCCCCGGGTGATCAGCCGCCGCGTCCAGGGCGCGATGCGCAGGTTGATAAAGCCTTCCATCACGATCTGTCCGGCCATGGTGGCGGTGACCGTGGAATTCAGGCCCGCGCACAACAGCGCCACCCCGAACAGGATCGGTGCCAGCGATGATCCCAGCAGCGGCTCCAGCAGCAGATGCGCCTTGTCGATCTCGGCCACATCGTTCTCACCAACGGTGTAGAAGGCTGCGGCTGCAAGGATAAGGATGGCCGAGTTGATGGTCAGCGCGAACATCAGCGCGATGGTGCTGTCCCAGGTCGCCAGCCGCAGCGCCTCGCGTTTGGACGCCATGTCCAGCCCGAAGGCGCGGGTCTGCACGATGCCGGAATGCAGGTAAAGGTTATGCGGCATGACCGTCGCCCCGATGATGCCAAGCGCAAGATAAAGCATCGTCGGGTTGTTGATGATCTCACGGCTGGGCGCATACCCGGCGATCACCTCGCCCCAGACCGGATCCGCCTGCGCGATCAGCACGACGAAACAGGCCGCGATCAGCGCCATCAGCGAGATGATCAGCGCCTCGATCCAGCGGAAGCCCTTGTTCTGCAGCCACAGGATCAGGAAGACGTCTGCGGCGGTGATGAAGATGCCGATTTCCAGCGGGATGCCGAACAGCAGGTTCAGGCCGATGGCCGTCCCGATGACTTCGGCCAGGTCGGTCGCGATGATGGCCCCTTCGGCCAACAGCCACAGCGGGACCGACATCCATTTCGGGAAGGCGTCGCGGCAGGCCTGCGCCAGATCGCGCCCCGAGGCGACGGCAAGTCGGGCGCACAGCGATTGCAGCAGGATCGCCATGATGTTCGACAGAAGCGCGACAAACAGCAGCGTGTAGCCGAAGGCCGCCCCTCCGGCGAGCGAAGTCGCCCAGTTGCCCGGGTCCATGTAACCCACTGCCACCAGATAGCCGGGGCCGATGAAGGCGAGGAACCGCCGGAACCGGCTGGTGCCGCCGTTGCCGACGGCAATGGTGCGGAACACTTCGGAAAGGGATGGCGTCTCACGCTCATGTCGCCAGGCACTCGCGGACATTCGATCTCGCTTTCATGGTCACAGGGTCGCACCAATGGCTTGGCGCACAAAGTTAGCCGATGCTAACAATCAGCCCCAGGCCTTTACTTGTCAATCCATTTCGTGCGACATTCATGAAATGACAGAGTTCGCTGCAGACACGCGCGCCGCAACCGGCGACCGCTCTTCCGCTCCCCGGGCAGAGGCGTTTCAAGGCGTGCGAGAGGCGCGCAGTCGCGAACTGGCCGAAGATTATGTAGAGCTGATTGCCGAACTGATCCACGATCAGGGCGAAGCGCGCCCGGTGGACATTGCCTCACGGCTTGGCGTGAAGGTACCTACCGTAAGCAAGACCCTGGACCGTCTGGCACGCGAAGGACTGATCACCCGCGCAAAGTATCGTTCGGTCTTTCTGACAGATTCGGGCCGCGCGCTGGCAAAGGAATGTGGGCGGCGGCACGACATCGTGTTGCGCTTTCTGATCCGCCTGGGCCTTGACCCGGACACGGCCGAGCGTGATGCCGAGGGGATCGAGCATCACGTCAGCGAAAGGACACTCATGCTTTTTGCGGCTTTCGCCTTGGGTTGATTGCCGCAAGACGCAACGATCTGCGGCAATCATTCACATCAGGCCGAAAGTCTTGACGCCGCAACTTTCTGTGTCCGCAGCACACCAAGTGCCAGGATAAGCCATGCCACGGCAGAAATCCCCAGCGACCGGGCCGCAAAAACTCCGACCAGTTCGGGCGGAACCAGGCCTGTCAGAACAGCCGGATGCGGGACCATGAACATAAGCGCAACCAAAGCTGCACATCCGAGGCTGCCCCAGAGAAGCCGCGCCGGATTGAATGCGACAGCCGCAAGCGTTGCCGCCGTGATCGTCGCCACGGCGATCCACCACATCTGACGTGCAACTATTTCTCCGGCGGCCAGTCCGGGTGGTTCGGGGGCAAGGCCGAACGACGGCACCAGAGAGAACACGGCAAATCCGGCCGCGCCCCACAATGCCGCATGTCCGTTGGCCGGCACATATCCGCGTCCCTTGGCCAAGTCGACCACGCCTGCAAGCAAAAGACCAAAACCTGCGTAGGTTACGAGGAAGAAAAGAACGGTCTGACCGTCTCGGGACAGATCGACGGCCACGTCAAACCGGCTTGGCACCGCAGCCTCGCCAGCAGGGGAAGCCGCGGCTGCGGCGTGATCGTCCGCGGCTTCGTCATGCGCAGCGGCAGCCTCGAAACTGTGTATCCGCGCGCCGGATTCGTATTCTTCAGCCCGCAACAGGATGGGCTGAAGAAACATCAGGTGAAGAACCGCCGCCACGATAGCGGCAACAGCCCCCGAAAGGAGGCCGTTAGCAACAGTATTGTTGTGCATGCTGGTTTCCGGCTGCCGTCAATGGCACGGAAAGCCGGTCGCATGACGGGTGTCATGCGTCGGCTTGTGCAGCGCGTCTGCCTGGGCGAAGCCCGAAACGAACAAAAGCCCGATGCCAAGGATCAGGGCGGCAATTGTAGAAGCCCCTGCCGAGGTCAGGGAGCTGGTGGAGTTGGTGGTGGTTTGCGTCGTCATCTCTGCATCCTATTGCCGTCACACCCGACGGCGGTTCAAGGTTTCCTGTCTGGCCGGTCTCCTGACTCGCGGGTCGCGGCGCTCCTCTCCCCTTCCCGCCGCCAAAGGGGCGACAGTGGGATCTGAAAGGGCGCTCACCGCTTACAGTCGCGGGGGCGGTCGGGGCTCGGGCCTCCTGATGGATAGGCCCTCCCCGTTCCCGTTTGATCCTCGGCGCTTTGCGCTATGTGAGGAACCAGACGCTTCTTTAGTCCGAGGTTTGGTGGCGCGTGTCAACCTTTACACTGCAAATGACGCAGCTGTTTCAGCTGTTCTCGACCGCAAGCCGCACATAGGCAATTAGACTTTCGGGGCTGACATCGACCAGCCGCTTGCCATTCAAGAAAAAGGTCGGCGTCTGATTGATGCCCAAGGCTTCAACATCGGCCGCATCCTGATTGAGAACACTCGTGATGCCGGGAAACTGCCGCTCGGTTTCGGACTTCTTCAGGTCAAGCCCAACCGCCCCGGCGACGCGCCAGGCAATGTCCAACTGCGGCCCGTCATGCAGTGCCCAGGTCGGCTGCTTTTCCAGCACGGCGTCAAGCACCTGTTCAAACTTGCCCTGCATCCGCGCGACCTCAAGGATGCGCACGGCCTCGTCCGAACCCTTGTGGAACACCGTGTAGCGCAGCACGACACGGACCTGGGTGGGGAACTGCTTCTTGATCTCCATCACGGTCGGGTGGAAGGCACGGCAGGCTTCGCAGGACGGATCGAAGAACTCGACCAGCGTGACCTTTGCATCCTCAGGTCCAAAGCTGGGCGAATGCGGGCGGATCAGCAAAGCGGGGTCCACGCCCGGGGTCGTGGCGGCGGCGGCTTCGGCCTCGCTCTGACGCTGGCGGTTCAGAAGAAAGGCACCGCCCCCGAAGGCGACAAGTCCAAGGGCAGAGGCACCGATCAAGAGAGTGCGGCGGTTCATGTGCGGGTTCCTTTCGGCAGGATGAGACAGACAAGGATCGCGGCAAAGGCTGCCAGCGACAGGTAAGGGATCGGCACGCCCAGGATCATCTGCGCCTCGCCGGTGCAGGACGGCCCGTTCTCGGTGCAGGGCACAATGGGCGCGGGAAGGACCCCGGCGTAAAGCCCCGAGTGCCAGGCGGCAAGCGCCAGACCCGCCAGCACCAGCGGCAGGGCATACAGCCGCGCGCTGCCATCCCCACGCCACAGCGACAGGCCAAGGATCGGCACAAGCGGGAACATCGCGATGCGCTGATACCAGCACAGGGTGCAGGGCATCTGTCCCAACACCTCGCCGATGAACAACGCGCCAAGCGTGGCGCCCAAGGCTATCAGGAAAGCTAGCGTAAGCAGCAAATCGTCGCGAGACAGCGCCTGTTCATCAGTTCTGGTCAAGAGCAGGCTCCTTCCTGCGGCGTGAGGGAAGCGAGGCCACAAGAATGAACAGCGCCCCAAGCGTGATGGCGATATCGGCACCGTTGAACGTGGGCCAGTGCCAATCTCGCCAGTAGAGATCGAGGAAGTCGGTGACTGCCCCCTGCCGAAGCCGGTCAACGATGTTTCCAAGCGCCCCGCCAACCACAAGGGCTAGTCCCGCGCGTTCAAGCGGATGGTGTGCCCGGAACGCCATGACGGCAAACATCAGTGTCAGTGACCCGGTCAGCGCAGCCATCAGCAGGGGCTTGCCTGCCATGACGCCGCCCAATATGCCAAAGCTGGCACCTTCGTTGAACCCGAGGGCAAGATTGAAGCCCGGAAAGACCGGAACCGCCATCCCCCGGGAAAGCAGCGACAGCGCCGCAACCTTGGTCAACTGGTCCACCATTACTGTGGCGGCGATAAGGAAAATCAGCTTTGTTCGGGTCATGGTTCAGCCTTGCGGTTGATGCCGATCCAGCGCGGGACGGATGCGGCGTATCTGTCATAGTCCGGGCCGATTGCCGCGCGCAGTGCGGCCTCTTCCGAACGCACTTGCGTTCTGGCGGACCACAGGAACAGCATCGGCGCAAGGAGTGTCGGGAAGGAGGGAACCGCCAGGGCAACACCTGCCAGCAGGGCCGCCTGCCCGACAAAGGTCGGGTTGCGGCTAAAGCGGTAGAGCCCACCAGAGACGAGGTCACCGGTCTCGCCGCCGACCACGCCAACGCGCCAGGACGACCCCATCGACATCTGTGCGGCGAAAGCCACCATCGCGCCGAGCCCTGCGACAAAGACCCCGATCAGGCCGAGGATGACGGTGCGCCCCTCGGTCCAAAGCGGATCGATCTTGTGGAGCGTGGGCAAGGCGAGCCAGAGGAGTGGTCCGAAGAAGGCAAGCGTAAAGGCCGCGCGGAACCCCATGACGGCCAGCCGGTCGCGCCCCGTGGCGCGCGCAAACAGCCAGACCGGTCGTCCCGCTGCCTGCGCTGCAACAGCACTGCCCCAAAAGAACAGCGCGAGATAGCCGAAGAGAAGGGCCAGCGCGGCCCAGCCAAAACCGGAGATCATCGCATCACGCCTCGCGTTCCGGGTTGAACCGCAACAGGCGCAGCGCATTCAGAGTGACCAGCACAGTTGCCCCGGTATCGGCCAGGATCGCGATCCAGAGGCCGGTTAGCCCCAAGACCGAAGTCACCAGAAACACTGCTTTCAGCCCAAGCGCGATGGTCACGTTCTGGCGGATGTTGGCCATCGCAGCCCGCGACAGCCGGATCGTGGCGGGAATGTCCGTCACCCGGTCGCGCAAGATCGCCGCATCGGCGGTTTCCAACGCCACATCGGTGCCCGACCCCATCGCCACGCCCACACTCGCCTGTTTCAGCGCCGGGGCATCGTTGATGCCGTCGCCGATCATCATGACGCCATTCCGCGTGCCGATTTCGCGAATGTAGGCGAGCTTGTCCTCCGGCATCATGTCAGCCTCGAACTTCAGGCCCAGATCCCCGGCAATGGCCGCTGCGGTGCGCGGATTGTCCCCGGTCAAGATGACCGAAGAGACACCCATCGCCGTCAGCTGCCGCACGGCTTCCTTTGCATCCGCGCGCGGCTCGTCCCGCATGGCGATCAGGCCGAGCGGGGTCTTTTCGCGGAAGACAGCGACAGCGGTCTTACCTGCATCCTCGAACACCGTGGCCCGCCGCAGGCCAACACCATCGAGGCCACCGTGTTCCATCGCATAGCGCGGCGAGGCAACCCAGGCGGAGGCCTCGCCAACGGTAGCGACCACACCCTTGCCCATCAGCGCCTTGGCATCCCGCGACGGCAGGACGGCAACCCCGGCCGCTTTCGCCTTGTTCAGGATGGCGATGGCCAGCGGATGGCTCGACCCCGTCTCGACCCCTGCCGCCACTGCCAGCAAGTCCGCCTCAGTGGTGCTGCCGAACGGCACGACATCGGTAACCTGCGGCCGGCCGTGGGTCAGGGTGCCGGTCTTGTCGAAGGCGACCCAGCCAACCTTGGCCGCAGCCTCGATCACGGCGCCGCCCTTCATAAGAAGTCCGCGTTTCGCACCCGTAGACATGGCCGAGGCGATGGACGCCGGGACCGAGATGACCAGCGCACACGGACAACCGATCAGCAAAAGCGCCAGCCCGCGATAGACCCAGGTATCCCAAGACTGACCAAAGGCCAGCGGCGGCACCAGAATCACCAGTGCGGCCACCGCCACGATGGCGGGCATGTACCAGCGGCTGAAGCGGTCGATGAAGCGTTCGGTCGGCGCTCGGGCCTCTTCAGCTTCTTCGACGAGGCGGATGATGCGGGCGATGGTGTTGTCCTCGGGGCCCTTGGTGACGCGCACGCGCAAGGCCGCCTCGGTATTTATCGCCCCCGCAAAGACCGAGTCCCCCGGTCCGCGCGACTTCGGCACGCTTTCGCCCGTGACCGGGCTTTCGTCGATACCGGAGGTGCCCTCGGTGATCTCGCCATCGGCGGGAATTCGGTCACCTGGGCGCACGAGGATCATCTGGCCGATGGCAAGACTGGCCGCCGGAACCTCGCGGGTCGTCCCACCGATCTCCAGGAGCGCGGTCTTGGGCACGAGGTTGGCCAGCGCCCGGATTCCATCCCGCGCCTTGCCCGCGGCCACGCCTTCCAGCACTTCGCCCACGGCAAAAAGGAACACGACCAATGCCGCCTCTTCTGCCGCGTCGATGAAAAGGGCACCGATAGCCGCGATGGTCATCAGGCTTTCGATGGTGAAAGGCTGTCCCAACCGCAGCGCCGCAAAAGCGCGCCGCGCCACCGGGGCGACCCCGATCAGGCAGGCCGTCACGAAGGCCCATTTCCCAACCTGCGGCGCCAGCAGATGTGCAGCATAGGCGGCCCCAAGCAACAGCGCAGTAAAGATCACCAGCTTGCCTTTGCCGGTCTGATACCAGCGCTTGCCGCGATCCGCAGGGTCGTCATGGACATGGCCGGGGCTGCCATGGCCAGAGTCTCCTAGCGGGGCCGCCTTTGCCGCCTTCGGGCCGTGGTCGTGGCCAGAGTGATCGTGACCGGAATGGTCATGCTCCGAATGCTCATCTCCGGCATCCTCGTCGCCATGCTCCTTCAAAGGGGCGGCACCGGGCAGCACGAAGTCCTTCTTCACCGCCGCCCCGGCCGTGCGCGGGGTCAGGCCGTAGCCCAGCGACTTGACAACTTTCTCCACTTTGTCGCGGTCGGTCTTGCCCTCTTCCAGCGTCAGGCGCAGACGTTCGGACATCAGACCAACCTCCACCCCGCTCACCCCCGGCAGGCGCGAAACGGCATCCTTGATTTTGGAGGCGCAAGACCCGCAATCCATGCCCGAAATGGTCCAGTCATAGACTGCCCCGTTTTCCGCTCTGGTTTCTGTCATCGCATTCTCCCGGCCCCGTGTAGGGCAGTTGCCTTCATCGAATCGCAGACTTAATGTCTCTAGCAACTATAGCTTCAAGGGGAATCTGATGCTGACCATTGGAAAATTAGGACAGCAGGCCGGGGTGAAGGTGCCGACCATCCGGTACTATGAGCAGATCGGCATCTTGCCCGAGGCAGAACGCAGTGCTGGCAACCAGAGGCTTTATAGCCGTAAGGCCCTGGAGCGGCTTGCGTTCATTCGGCACGCCCGCGACCTTGGCTTCACACTAGAAGCAATCCGCGACCTGCTCAGCCTTTCGGACAAACCTGACCAGTCCTGCGCTGCCGCCGATGCCATCGCCAAGGCACAGCTACGTGAGGTCGAAAGTCGCATATTGCGTCTGACCGCGCTGAAAGCAGAGCTTGAGCGCATGGTGCTGCAATGTGCAGGCGGATCCATTGCAGATTGCAGGGTGATCGAGGTGCTGGGCGATCATTCCCTTTGCGCGACCGACCACCATCATCACGGGCGTGGCGAGGCTCGACAAGGCCAGGACGCCCCCTAGCCTACTATTGCCTCGAAGATGCAGCATTCCGTCGCCGGGCCACCAGCACATGTCTGGTCGCAGGATTGAACGAATCTTTCGACCTGCGTTCTGAACTCGGTCAGTTGCCGAAGCTTTTCGTCTATCGCCTCCAGATGCGACTGGCTGATCATCCGCACAGCCCCGCAATCTGTCGCGGGGGACAAGCGGAGGCCAAGCAACTCACGAACCTGTTGCAAGGAGAAGCCGAAATCGCGGCAGCGGCGCACGAAGGTCAGTCGCTCGATGTCGCTGGCGCCGTAGCGCCTTTGTCCTGCCGGGCTTCGCACGGGTTCGGGCAGGATGCCGATCTCTTCGTAATACCGGATCGTAGGGGCGGTCAGCCCGGTACGTTTGGCGATCTGAAGAATGGTCAGCACGGTTCCACCCAGACTCTGCAAATTGACTATTGCCCTTCAAGTTACTTGAAGAAGTAGGCTGCATCCTGCCTGACAATCAAGGAGCATGCGATGACGACCGAAAATACCCGAAGCCGCAGCAACCTTGCGCTCTATGGCACCGCCGGGCTTGCATGTGCCGCCTGCTGCGCGCCGCTTGTCGTGCCGTTCATTCTTGGGGGCGGGGTGCTGGCGGGCGGTGCCGCTGCTTGGGCCGAATGGGGCGAATTGGCCGGGCTGGCGCTTTTGACAACAACCGGGATTGCGGGCTACATCGTTTGGAAGCGTCGGCGTATCGCGGCCAGAACTTGCGGATGCGCACCCGACGGCGGATGCAACACCGGAGCAAGCTGCAATCTGCCCGCAAAACAGCAGGTCGATAGCCCGATGTGATCGTCAGGACCCTTCGACAGATCAGAGGGTGCGATGACCACGATTTTAATCTATGCAGGTGCGGCGCTTGCCGAAATCGTCGGGTGCTTCGCGTTCTGGGCGTGGATGCGGCAAGGGGCTAATGCGCTGTGGCTGTTGCCGGGTCTGGTTAGTCTTGCCGCCTTTGCTTGGCTCCTGACACTCGCCCCATCCGACTATGCCGGTCGCGCCTATGCGGCCTATGGCGGGGTCTATGTTGCAGCCTCGCTGGTCTGGCTGTGGCTGGCTGAAGGCCGCAAGCCGGACACCTGGGATCTGACGGGCGGGGTGGTCGTTCTGCTGGGAGCGGCGATCATCCTGTGGGCACCTCGGGCGGGATGAGGCTCAGGCGAGTTGCAGCGTCGCCCAGGTCAGCGCGACATAGCGGCCCGCCTTGGCCAGTGTGACAACCAATACCACGCGCCAGAGCGGCTCTCGCATCAGCCCTGCGGCCAGCACCAAAGGATCGCCGATAATCGGCAGCCACGACCCGAACAGCGTCCACCAGCCCCAGTGCGCATACCAGCCTTGGGCGCGTAAAATCTGATCGGCCGAGATCGGGAACCAGCGAACGGGCATGCGATGCTGCAGGAACCAGCCAATCGCCCAGTTGACCAGCGACCCCAGCACATTGCCCGTCGTGGCGACCAGCAGCAACTGCCACACCGGATTGGTTTCGGCCAGAAGCATGCCGACCAGCACCGCTTCTGATTGGGCAGGGATCAGGGTTGCTGCAGCAAAGGCCGCGAGAAACAGAGCCGATAAAGTCCACATTCCCGTCAGGTGGCCGACGGCCAGCGCCGATGCAGGTCGTCGATCTGGAAGGGGTGACGATGATCATGCGCAGCATGATCTTGCAGATGAGGATGGTCTGGCGGGAGGTCGGCATGGTCATGAGCGAGGTCTTGCGGATCGTGTGACGGCCAAAGCACCATGACCGCGGCAAGGGCCACCGCGCCAACAGCCGCAAGGGCCAAAGCGGCTGCCGGCAGCCCATAGGCTGATCCGATCCACCCGGCCAGCGGATATGTGACAAGCCAGGCAGCATGCGACAGGGCGAATTGCGCGGCAAAGACGGCGGGACGGTCTTCGGCCCGTGCCGAGCGGTTCAGGATGCGGCCAATGGGGGTCTGGGTCAGCGAGAACCCGAAACCTACGAGCGCCCAGAGCGCCAGCAAAAAACCGAGGCTTCCGGCTAGCGATGTGACCGCGACGCTGGCCACCATCAGCGCAGCGCCCCCGATCATCACGGGCCGGTCGGTGAAGCGGTCAAGGATGCGCGGCAGCAGGAAGGCCGCCAGCATGGATCCGGCCCCGAAGGCCGCAAAGGCCAGCGCCACCTGCGGCTCGCCCAGACCCAGCTTGGCCTGAACCAGCACAACAGTGTTGACATAGACCATCGCCCCTGCGGCGGCGACCGACATCTCCATCACCATCAGCCCGCGCAAGCGGGGTGTCGCCAGATAGATGCGTGCGCCTTTGGTGATCGCGGTCCAGAAGGCTTGTGGCTCACCCACGGCACGCGCAGGCAGAGCGACTGTGACCACAAGGAGTGCCGAGGCGACAAAGCCAAGAACCGTTCCGCCGAAAAGGTCCGGAAAGCTGACCAGCGTCAACAGGGCTGCGGCCAGCATCGGACTGACCAGCTGCTCCAGATCCTCTGTGAGCCGCATCAGCGACAAGGCGTTGGTATAATCCTTCTCCTCCGGCAGCACGTCGGGAATGGTCGCCTGAAACGCCGGGGTAAAGCCTGCCGAGGCCGCTTGCAGGAAGAAGATCAGCACATAGATCTGCCAGACCTCGGTGACGAAGGGCAGGAACAGCACCACGCCCGCGCGCACCAGATCAAGGGCCACCAAGAAGGCTCGGCGCGGCAAGCGTTCCGCCACCGCCGCCGCCACCGGGGCCAGCGTGACATAGGCCACCATCTTGATCGCCAGCGCGGTTCCCAGCACCAGCCCCGCGTCATCTCCCGCAAGCTGCCAGGCCAGCAGACCAAGGGCGACCGTGGCCAGACCGGTGCCGATCAGGGCGATCAGCTGGGCCGCGAAAAGGTGCCGGAAGGTCCGGTTGCCAAGAACGTTCAACATCGCAGAGTCTTTCAAAGAAGTTTCGTCAGGGCCTTGATCTCGGCAAGATCGCCGGTCGCCGATGATCCAAGGCAATGGTCGATGTGATCGTGGATCAGGGTGCGTTTTGCCTCAACGATGGCCCGCTCCACCGCCAGAAGCTGGGTGGCAATGTCCGGGCACGGTGCCCCCGCTTCGATCATGCCGATCACATGGCGCATATGGCCCTCGGCGCGCTTCAGCCGGGTCAGGATGGCGGGGTGGGTTGCATGCAGGTGCTCTTGTGTCATATATTGAACCTAACCCCCCAGGGGGGATAGAACAACAACGAAGTCGGGCAGAGCGTGGAACGATCCCTGAATACAAGTGCAGCTCCTGCGGCAAGATTTGCCGTAGCGATCATGCTCTTGCTTGCGCTGATCCTCGCTCCGGTGGTGACCCTGCCTTCACATGGGCCCGGGGCGGTTTATCTGGCGCAGCAGGCTGACCTCGCCCAACAGATCCACGGACATTCCCATGCCGAGGACAGCGCCGGACAGCACGACGCAACCGACCACGAGCATCAGGTTTCCGCCATTCTGGTTGGTTCGGAAAACTCCGGCTTCGATGTGCAATCCGCCGTCCTTTTCCACGATGTACCGTTGGCGGACGGGCGCAGCAGGGATGGCCCCCGAAGACCGCCGCGTGATGTGCTGATCTGACAAGCAAGCTTGCTTTTACGGACACCACATCTTTCAAGGACATAAAATGAATCCTCCAAACCTACGCCGAACGGCGGCAGGGGCCCATGTTCCATGGGCGCTGATCCTGCTCGTCCTCGGTCTGCTTCTTGCTGCCGCAGCGCCAGCGCTGGCGCACGGTGTCACCCTTGGCGACAAGGGCTACATTCAGGAAGTCACCGGGGTGAAGATCATCCCCTTCCTCTACCTTGGTGCCAAGCACATGGTCACGGGCTATGACCACCTGCTGTTCCTCTTCGGGGTTATCTTCTTCCTCTACGGCATGAAACAGATCGGCACCTATGTGACGCTGTTCGCCATCGGCCATTCGACCACGATGCTGGCCGGGGTCTGGTTCAACTTTGGCATCAACAGCTACATAATCGACGCCATCATCGGCTTTTCGGTGGTTTACAAGGCGCTCGACAACCTTGGCGCCTTCCGCGCCTGGTTCGGTGTGCAACCGAATACCAAGGTGGCGACGCTGATCTTCGGCTTCCTGCACGGCTTCGGGCTGTCGTCGAAAATCCTTGACTATGGCATCTCGCCGGACGGGCTTTTGCCCAACCTTCTCGCCTTCAACGTGGGCGTTGAAATCGGTCAGCTTCTGGCGCTGGCCGCCATCCTTCTGGTGATGACCCGCTGGCGGGCCACACCGTCCTTCGCGCGGCAGGCCTATGCCGCAAACGTCCTGATGATGACCGCGGGCTTTGCGCTGATGGGCTACCAGCTCGTCGGGCTGGCCGTCGCATGAGAACCGGAGATACTGAGATGCAACAAAAACTCGATATCGGCAAAGCCCCCGTCCCTCCCCTGCGCGCCGAGCCAAAGTTCACACAACCGACCGGCGGAGCTGGCCATATCCAAGGTGTCGAAGCCACATCCGGCGGCCTGATCCGCAGCACCTTGATGGCCGGTGGAGGGGCTTTGGCGATCCTGACCTTCTTCTGGCTTCCAGCGGAATACGGAATCGACCCCACAGGCGTCGGCGGCCTTCTGGGTCTGACCGAAATGGGCGCAATCAAGCAGCAGCTTGCTGGCGAGGCGGCAGCACAGGACGCAGCAGCGGTTGCTCCCGCAGCAGGCATAGCCTCGGCCGCTGTGCCGGGCGAGGTTGTGGCGCGGCTTGACCGGATCGACGGGCAGCTTGCCCAGATCGCCGCCGTCATTGGTGCCGACGTGGCAACAGTCCCCTCTGCAGCGGACGTCACGGCACCAGCGGTCTCTGCACCGGAACCCGAGGCCGTAGCGGCGGAGCCCGCGCCAACCACGGCCGAACCCGCCGAAGCGCCAGCACCCGCCGTCGTCGCAGACGCGCCCGGCTGGCGCGATGAACTTGTGTTCACCCTTGCACCTACTGAAGCAAAGGAGATCAAGTTGGTGATGGCAGCCGGGGATGTCGCCACCTTCGAATGGGTTTCGGAAGGCGGCGGGGTGAATTACAGCCAGCACGGCGACGACGGTGGAGCCAACGAGGTTCGCTTCGAAGATGGGCGCGCCGCACCCGGACAGGAAGGCACGATGACCGCGCCCTTTGCGGGCAACCACGGCTGGTTCTGGCGCAATCGCGGCGACGCACCGATCACCGTCACCCTGCGTGTGGGCGGGGCATATGCGCAGATGATCGAGGTGGAATAGCAAGCCAAACACGGACGGGGCTGCCGGAAAACGGCGGCCCCGGCCTAACCGATATCAGGCTTGGGGCCGAACCGGGCGGTCAGATCAAACGCATCTCCGCGAAACACCTGCCGGGCGATTGTCAGGGTTTCCGCGCCACGCCAGGTGCGGCGTTCTACCAGCAAGCACGGCGTGCCAAAATCGACCTCCAAGGCGCGTGCGACCACCGCATCCGCCGCGATTGCAGCAATGCGATGCTCGGCCTCGGTCCAGGGCACGTGACCCAGCAGCCAGGGCCCGGGTGGTTCGCTGCTGAAATCTGCCGTCGCGGCAGCCGGAACAGCGTCAAGAAAGATGTGGCGGTCTTCGATCAACACCGGGCTGTCATCCGCCAGATGCACCGAGCGGACGAACCTGCTTTGGCCCAGATGGTGCCCTTCCGCCCCAAGATGCACGCAGCACGGCGGGCGCATCTCGTCCAGAAGCGGTCGATAGCCGTAGCTTGCACCGCGCGCCTCGATGTCTGCGCGGATGTCGGGGATGTTCAGCACCGCCGCATGCATCCGGGGGCGGGCGACAACGGTTCCCGCACGGCGGTTGCGGCTGATCAACCCGGTCGCGGCCAACGAGGCCATGGCCTTGTTCGCGCCATCAACTCCGTCTCGGTCGGCAGCCGGTCGCCGGGTTTCCATTCGCCCGACAGGATGCGCGCTTCCACCTCGGCACGGATGCGGGCGTGCAGGGTTGTCGGGCGGATATCTGGGGCATGATCATGCATGATCAGATCATGGCATGAACGCCCGCATCCGCAAGGTGGCACGCGGCGGCACCGCCATGTTGAACGGGGCGCAGAACCGGCTCGGCCTCGCGGCAGCGGGGTTCGACCACGGGGCAGCGGGTGGAAAACCGGCAACCGGGCGGCGGGTTGCGCGG
>Ga0255097_1000132_pt1 | contig 44117 bp, 49 predicted proteins | sample Colum_Atlam_RepB_2_FD_188436 | JGI IMG/M metagenome (GOLD analysis project Ga0255097, IMG submission 188436) | Freshwater microbial communities from Columbia River, Oregon, United States - Colum_Atlam_RepB_8d | ecosystem: Environmental > Aquatic > Freshwater > River | place: USA: Oregon...
CCCCACGGCGCGAGGCGCCGCAGATTGCCTTTCAGGCAAGGGGTCCCCCTGCGTTTTCTGTCTGATCCATCCCAGCTTTGAGACATCATACAGAAAGACGATACCCATGACCCGGTTCCAAACCCTTTTGGCCGCAGCCGCGACCCTGATCTCCCTTGCCCCCGCCGCTTTTGCCCATGACGGCGTGCATATCGAAAACGCCTATGCCCGAACCATGGGCGGCATCGGCGCTTCGGGTGCTGTGTTCCTCGAAATCAACAACCATGCCGATGTCGATGATCGGCTGATCGACGTCAAATCCGACGTTGCCGAAAAGGTGGAGCTTCACACCCACACGGAGGACAGCAATGGCGTCATGCAGATGATGCATGTGCCGGAAGGCTTTCCTGTTGCAGCCCTGGGCAGCCATGCGCTGAAACGGGGCGGCGATCATGTGATGCTGATGGGCCTGACGCGCGAGCTGAAAGACGGCGACATCGTCACGCTGACGCTGATCTTTGAACATGCTGGCGAGGTGGTGGTCGAGGCCCCGGTGGACAATGCCCGCAAGGACGGCGGCATGGGTCACGCCGGCCATAAGATGAAGCACGGCCAGACCGAGGCCGAGACCAACTGATGCGAGAGGTGGGGCGGGCTTTGGCCTGCCCCCTTACCGCCCAGGCGGGCGATATGGCGGGTCAGCCGCCGCTGCCACACATTGCTTCGGCCTGTGCGCCAAAGGCTTTGTAGCGATCCCAGAACGCATCATCGCCCCGGCTTTTCGACATCCAGACCTTGTGGGCCTTTTCGGGGTCTTTGAAAAAACTGACAGCCCGGCGCTGATCGCTGCCGGACAGCACCATGTCAGCCGCTTGCTGAATACAGTCGCACAAAGATCGGCTTGCAGCCTGTCGATCGGATTTGTTGCAGGCGCGTTCAATCGGGCCGGCAAAGGCCACGCCTGCAAAAACAGCCAGACCGGCTGCCAGCAAAAGGGATTTCATCATGTCTCGGCCTCAACTCTGTCCGCTTGGTCCCTGACGAGCCAGCGGATCGTTTATGCCGCGCAATATGGCGATAAAGTCTTTGGTTTTCAATGCCACTGTGCCCCTGCCTCCCTGAAAGTCTCAAGGTGTTGCCAAACCTGCAGCCATGGCGCGCAGCATGGCAATATTTCCTGCGTTCACCCCCGGCTCTTCAAAGCCGCGGTCGGCCGAATTGACCGCGATCACAACACCAAGCCCCGGATTGATATAGATATATTGGCCGTAAATTCCCTGCGCCATCACCTCGCCGGGGGCGGCATTTTCCGGGATCCACCACTGAAACCCGTAGGCAGATCCATCCTTGGCTTGTGGGCTGGTCATGGCGATCACCCAATCTTCGGGCACGATCTGCACGCCCTGCCACTGCCCGCCTTGCATCACCATCTGGCCAAAGCGCGCGTAATCCCGTGTCCGCAGGTTCAGCCCGCCAAGGACAAAAGACACCCCTTCACCGTCGGTCAGGTAATAGGGGGCAGCCTCGAACCCCAAGGGGGCCAGAAGACGATCCTCCATAAGTTCGGGAATGTCCTTGCCCGTCGCGCCCCGGATCACCATCCCGATCACATGGGTGTCAATCGAGACATAGTGAAACCGCGCGCCCGGCGCGGCCGCCCGCTCTTTCAGCCCCGCAGCAAAGGCATCCATCGAACCGCCGAGGGCCAGAACCCGGCCCATCTTGTTGATATCGCTATTGAAGTCCAGATAGTCCTCGTTGAATGCCACGCCTGATGACATGGTCAGCACATCGCGGATCGTGGCCCCGTCATAGGCAGACCCCTTCAAGCTGGGCGCATATGTCACCACCGGATCATCCAGACTGCCAAAGGCACCTTCGGCGTTCAGGATCCCGAAAAGACTGGCCAGCAGGCTTTTCGCAACCGACCAAGAGATGCGCCGATCCGCTGGCCCGGTGCCAAGGTAATAGCTTTCATGCACCAACTGGCCGTTTTTCAGCACGACAAGAGCCGTCACGCTGCGATCCTTGATCCACTGCTCCACCGCAGACGACAGTTTGGCGGGCGGTCCGGGCGGCAGATCCGACACCGGCCCCACACCGCGCGACAAAGGCCGGGTGAGGAACAGTTCGTTCATATGGCTGAAATTCCGCACGATGGTTTCAGCATCAAACAGACTGTTGACCGCAATCAGGCGGGTGATTTCCTCACGTTTCCAAATCCCTGCCGCGGCGGCGACAAGCATCAGAACCGCACCGAACTGCAACAGGCGGCGCAACAGGCGCGACATGAGGACGTCTCCCTTTTGGATGCCGCCAAGCGACCACGGCCCGCCCCGGCTGGCAAGGCAGAAATCCGCAAAGGCCCGGCGTCAATCGCCTTTGGGCAAAAGCCCGCGCAAGGCGTCAAACGGGCTTTGCGGCTTGGTCGGGGCGGCGGGTTTAGACAATTTTTGTTGCGGCTCTGCCGTGTTTTGCGCCCCGGCGCCCTCTCCCCCGGTGCCAGAGTTGCGGGCCGGTGCCGTGCGCAGGGCCACCGCGTTCAAAAACTTTGCCGCGTCACCCGCGGCCAGTGCCACGGCCCCGTCGGAAATGCCGCGCAACAGATCGTCGAGCCACTCTTGATCGGCCTTGGCGAAATCATGCAGCACATAGCCCGCCACCGCGTCCTTATGACCGGGGTGACCGATGCCCAGCCGCACGCGGTTATACGCTTCGCCCAGATGCTGGTGGATCGAGCGCAGCCCGTTATGCCCGGCATGCCCGCCACCGGATTTCACCCGGGCCTTGCCGGGGGCAAGGTCCAGCTCGTCATGAAAAACCGTGACTTCGTTCAGGGCAAGCTTGTAAAAGGCCACCGCCGATTGCACCGACTGCCCCGACAGGTTCATGAAGGTCTCGGGCTTCAACAGCACCACCTTCTCCAACCCCAGCCGCCCTTCGGCCGCCATCCCCTGATGCGCCTTTTTCCATGGACCAAAACCATGGTCCGCAGCGATCCGGTCCAGCGCCATAAAGCCGATGTTGTGGCGGTTTCCCGCATATTTCGCGCCCGGATTGCCAAGCCCAACGAAAAGCCGCATGCCCCGATCTCCTTTAACAGCTTGGCAATCTCACGATGTGAGACCTATGGCAAGCGGCCCTGCTTGATGTGGCACCGCTTGACTTGGCCCCGGACGCGCGCCAGCTATGGGCAAAACGGAGCAGCCATTGCGGATCACAGTCGTCGCCTCGATGCGGAACGAGGGGCCCTTCATTGTGGAATGGGTCACGTGGTATCGCATGCTGGGGTTCACCGATATTGTGGTGGTCACCAACGATTGCACCGACCATTCGCCCGACTTGCTGGATGCCTTGGCAGAGGCGAAATGGCTGCACCACCTGCGCTGCGATGTGCCGCCGGGCAAGAAGATCACGCAAGCCAAGCTCGCCGCCGCAACCAAGCACAAGGTGGTGCGACGGGCGGATTGGCTTTTGGCCTGCGATGTCGATGAATTTCTGGTCATCCACAAAGGCAGCGGTTTGATCCATGAGCTGATCGGGAAGACGCCGAAAGACGCGCCATTTCTGGCCATGGCCTTCAACTGGCGGATTTTTGGCACGGGTGGCGTCAAAGCGTTCGAGGACCGGCCCGTGCATCAGCAATTCGGTCTTGCCCTGCCACCGGGGCGCGCCGGGTTTGGCCAGATTAAGATGCTGCACCGACAACCGCGCTGGTTCCGGTCGTTGGGCGAGCATGGGCCGCGCGGTTGGGATCTGGAGCGTTATGGCCGCAGCCCCAAAGATGAGGGCATGTATCTGGTCAATGCGGAGGGGCGTGCCGTGCCGGGGTACACCCCCGAACTGCCCTATACCCGCGCAATGCCTAAGGGTTTTGCCACCCATAAGGTGGCGCAGATGAACCATTACATGCTGCGCTCGGCCGAAACCTTCAGCCTGAAGGCAGGCACCAAGGCACCGGTATCGCTGACCAACCGTTATACCGACACCTACTTTGCCCGCGCAGACCGCGCGCGTGAGCCGGACAGTTCGGCCTTTCGCTATGCGGTGCCGTTCTCGTCCCTGCAGGCCAAGGCAATGACGCTGCCGGGTGTGGCGCGCCTGCATGCCTTGTGTTGCGCCGATCATCTGCGGCTGATCGCGGAAAAGCACGGGCGGCGGGCCGAAGATGACCCGCGCTGGCACGCATTTTTGGCACAGGCCGAGGCAGCCGGGGCATGAACCATCCCCCCTTTCGCCGGCTTTGGGACAGCGCCCCCTATGGCATTGAGTATCTTGAGGGTCAGGGCAGCGATCTGGTGATCTCCTTTTCCTCGATCGGCCATGACCCAAGCCGCCCGCCCTCGCCTGAGTTTGTCGCGACCGCCACGGGGCGCGGCACGGGGAAACCGCCACGTCGGGCCTTGTTTGTCACCGATGCCGGGCGGGGTTGGGCGAGCGATCCCGGTTTCGCCCCCGCCCTGCTTGGGGCGGTTGCGGCGGTGCGGCAGGTGGCAGAGATTGAGCGCATTGCCTGCGTCGGCCTGTCGATGGGCGGCTTTGCAGCGCTGGCGGCGATGCAGGTTTTGCCAGTGAGCGTGACCTTGGCCTTTGGGCCACAGCACGGGGTTCTGGGCCGCGGACCTGACCGCTGGTCGGACTGGACGCGCCGGATCCCCGCCGCCACCCCCTATCCCGTGGCCCCTTTGCCTGCGCCGGGTCACGGCTGGGCCTGTATGTTTCATGGTCTGCTTGATGACCAGCAAGAAGTCATGGCCTTTCCCTATCAGGCAGGGACCGACCACTTTCTGTTCGCCGATCAAAGCCACTCCAGCCTTGTGCCGCATCTGAAAGCCCGTGGCGTACTGGCCGGATTGCTGGAGGCCGCGCTGGCCGGTGACCGGCGGCGGCTGATCCGCATTGCAACGTCGGCCGGGGGGCAACGGCGCAAGGCATAAGGCCAAAAGAAAAGGCGCGACAGGTTGCCCTGCCGCGCCCCGCTTTGCCCGAAGGCGAAAGACTTATTCTTCGACCGAAGCCGCCAGACCCGACGGGGCTGCAATGTTCGCCACGGCGAAGTTGCGGTCCACGGTGGGCTTGGTGCCAGCCGGCAGAACGATATCATTGATGTGGATCACATCGCCGATTTGCTTGCCGGTCAGGTCCACGGTGATGTGATCCGGAATGTCGCCAGCGGTGACTTCCAGTTCCACTTCGTGACGCACGACGGTCAGGGTGCCGCCGCGCTTCAGGCCCGGCGAGGCTTCGTGGTTGACGAAGTCGACGTGAATGAAGAGTTCGATTTTCGAATCGTCATGGATGCGCAGGAAGTCGACGTGGGTCGGCAGATCGCGGACCACATCGCGCTGCACGCCGCGGCAGACGACATGAACGTCCGACTGGCCTTCAACCTTGAGGTTGAACAGCGACTGCAGGAAACGGCCCTGCTTCAGGCGCTTCAAGAGGTAGTTGTAGTTGATGTTCAGAGCGACCGGCTCTTTGCCGTCGCCATAAACGATTGCGGGTACGTTGCCCTCACGACGAGCTTGACGAGCGGCCCCCTTGCCTGTCCCCGTCCGTACCGCAGCGATGAAATCTTGTGCTTCACGAGCCATGGTGTTCTCCTAATGTTACGCGCCATCCTCCAAGGGTGCATGGCGACCGTGGGCCGATAACAGGGAATCGCCCCAAGGGAAAGCAAAAAAGCCGTCGCGGGCGGCAAAGCCGGTGTCGGCGCAGGACTAGCCCGACCGCGCCCAGCCGTCTAGGCAGAGGCTTGGCCGCAGGCGAGATTTTCATGCCCTTTCTATCCCTTCTGACGATCTCCCGCCCGGCGGTGGCGGCCTTTGCCGCAATGGGCATCCTTTGGGGGTCTTTCGCCGCCGCCTTGCCCGATCTGATATCCATGCTGGGCGTGGACGAGGCCGAGATGGGGCTGTTGATGTTCCTGACGCCTGCGGCGGCGGTTTCGGCGATGCTGATCGCCCCTGCCGCGGGTCTGGCCTTTGGCCGCGTGGCGCTGCCTTTCGCGACGGCGCTGATGTGTTTGGGCTTTGCCCTGCCCGGACAGGCCATTGAAATCTGGATGTTTCCCATCGCCATGATGGCCTGCGGATTTGGCACCGGGTTGACCGATGTCTTGATGAACGCCCGCGTGGCCGCGATGGAGGCGTCGCGCGGTCTGCATCTGATGAACCTTTGCCATGCTGCCTATTCCTTTGGCTATGCGGGCGGGTCCATCCTGACGGGCGTGCTGCGGCAGGCGGCCTGGTCGCCGGATTGGGTCTTGGGAACCATGGCGGGGCTGGCCGGGTTGCTCTGCCTGTTGACGTTGGAGCGCGATGGCCGGATCGACGGCCTTGCCCGCCCGCCAAAGGGCAAAGGCACGGGGCTGGGCGTGGTGCCGGTGATCGGCGGCGCGATGGTGTTCATCGCCTTTTTGACCGAGAACGCCGCCGAAAACTGGTCGGCCTTGCATATTGAACAGACCTTGGGTGGCTCGCCCGCGCTGGGGGCGCTGGGGCCCGCCATGCTGGCCTTGACCATGGGGGTCGCGCGACTGGTCGGGCAAGGTATTGCCGGGCGGGTGAACCCGGTGCATCTGCTGACGGGTGGCGCAGCGCTTTCGGCCACCGGCGCACTGTGTGTGGGGGCTGCAGTGTCGCCCGCGATGGCCTATGCTGGCTTTGTCATCATGGGCATCGGGGCCTCGGTCATCGCGCCCACCGCCTTTTCGCTGGTGGGCGCCCGCGCCGAACCGCAGGCCCGCGCCCGCGCCGTCGCCCGCGCCACGCTCTTGGGTTATTTCGGGTATTTCGTCGGCCCGCCGGGCTTTGGCTTCATCGCCGGCACTCTTGGCCTGCGCTTTGCCTTCGTCTTTGCCGCCGCCGCGCTGATCCTGATCCCCGTTCTCGCCCGCCTGATGGCCCGGCGGACCTGACCCCTGCCCTCCGCGCGGCACGGGGGCAGACCTCGCATCGGACATTCCGTCGGCCACCGCCAAGAAAATGTCGCGCGCAGGGGTGATCTTTCACCCCATGCAGGCTATCCAACCCAGCGCGCGACAGGAGTTTCGAACCATGGCCTATTTTCTCGGGGTTGATACCGGGGGTACCTATACCGATGCCGTCATCGTGGACGAGGCCGCCGACCGGGTGATCGGCAAGGCCAAATCCCTGACAACACGCGAAGATCTCGCGCTTGGCATCGGCCGGGCGGTGGATGCGGCGCTTGCAGGCGCAGGCATCGCGGCCGCGGATGTGGCGCTGGTTTCGCTGTCCACCACGCTGGCCACCAATGCCCTTGTCGAAGGACAGGGCGGGCGTGTGGCGCTGGTCTTCATCGGATTTGACGCAGGCGACATGGAGCGCGGCGGACTGACCGAGGCCTTAAAGGGCGATCCGGTGATCCTGTTGGACGGTGGCCATAGCCACGCCGGGACCGAATCCGCAGCCCTTGATACCGCGGGCCTTGAGGCGCAGCTGACAGAGCTTGGTCCTCAGGTCATGGGGTTTGCCGTGGCAGCCCGCTTTGCCACCCGCAACCCAGCCCACGAAATTGCGGCGCGCGACATGATCCGCCGCGTCACCGGGCGGCCGGTGACCTGCAGCCACGAATTGTCGGCCAATCTCAACGGCCCGAAACGTGCGCTGACGGCCGTGCTGAACGCCCGCCTGATCGGCATGATCGACCGGCTGGTTGCAGCCTGTGAACGGCATTTGCAGGCCGTGGGCATTGATGCGCCCCTGATGGTGGTGCGCGGCGATGGCGCCCTGATTTCCGCCGCCATGGTGCGCGAGCGGCCGATTGAAACCATCCTCTCTGGCCCTGCCGCCTCGATCGTCGGCGCGCGCTGGCTGACCGGGGCCAAGGACGCACTGGTGTCCGATATTGGCGGCACCACCACCGATGTGGCTTTGCTGAAAGATGGCCTGCCCGAGATTGACCCCGCAGGCGCCCGCGTCGGGGGCTTCCGCACCATGGTCGAGGCGGTGGCGATGCGCACCACCGGGCTTGGAGGCGACAGCGAGGTGCATCTGAAAACCGATGGGCTACAAGGCGGCTTGCGCCTTGGTCCGCGTCGGTTGATGCCGGTTTCGCTTCTGGCGGTCAGCCATGGCGAGATGGTGCAGGCAGCACTTGACCGTGCGCTGTCCTCTGAGACATCGGGCGAATTCGATGGCCGCTTTGTCGTGCCTATGGGCGGCAATGCCGGGGGGCTCAATGCCCGCGAGGCAACCGTTCTAGCCCGCATCACCGCGCCCATGCCGATGGCCGCCGCCCTGCAAAGCCGCATCGAGGTGGCCGCCCTTGAACGGCTGGTCGCGCGCGGGCTGGTGATGATTTCGGGCGTGACGCCGTCAGATGCCAGCCATGTGCTGGACCGGCTGGAGGCATGGAACAAACCTGCCGCAGTCAAGGCGCTGACCCTGCTGGCCCGCCGCCGCAATGGCGCGGGCGATCGCTTTGCCAAGGGGCCAGAAGTGCTGGCGCAGGCCATCATCGACCAGTTGACCGCGCAAACCGTGGATTGCCTGCTGGAGGCCGCCTTTGACGAGGACGACGCCTTTGCCGGCCAAGACAGCGATGCGCTGGCGCGCCATCCCTTGGTGCATGCGGGCCTGAAGGGCCACCGCGGCATTGTCGAGTTGAACACCCGCCTTGGGGTGCCGGTGATCGGGCTTGGGGCCTCTGCCCCGTCCTATTACGGTGCGGTGGGCGCGGTGTTGAACTGCGAGATGATCCTGCCCGAACACGCGGGCGTCGCCAATGCGATCGGCGCGGTGGTGGGCCAAGTGAGCCAGAAGGTGACCGCCATCGTCACCTCGCCCGCCGAGGGACGGTTCGTGGCGCATTTGCCGGGGGGGGGGGAGAATTTCACCTCTGCCGGCGCCGCGCTCGACGCCTTGGAAGCCGCGCTCCGGGCCGAGGCCGAATCTCGTGCCCGCGCGGCCGGGGCCGAAGATTTGCGGATCACCGCGACCCGCGACCTGCGCGAGGTCGACATCGAGGGTCGCAAGATGTTCGTCGAGGCCAGTATTTCAGTGACCGCCGCCGGCCGCCCCCGCGTCGCACATTAACGCTCCTCGCAGACCGGTTCCCGGTCTCTCGTCGCGGGCGATTTGGCGAGCTGCATGCGAGCTGCGGGCGGCGTTCGCCTCCGGCGGGAGTATTTGGCAAAGCGCAAGACCTTTAGGGGTTTGTTAACCCTGCCTCTGGCAAGGTTAGGGGGCGGTACAGGGAGGAGTCCCGATGACCGCAAGGCGCAAGTCGTCCCGGTCGGGTGTGAGAAGCTCTCTCTGCGCACTGGACCGGTGCCCCTGATCGGGACGCATCCTCTTTGCGCTGTCGCTTTGGATTTGCGCCTTTGAAAATACTCATTCTTTACGCCGGCTGTCTTTTCGCGCTGCGATTGGGGATTTGAGAAAATCACGGCAAATCCGCGCATTGATTGCCATTTTGCCCTTGACGCCCCCGGCCGGTCGCATTATCCCCCGCGCCAGTGGCTGGGTAGCTCAGTTGGTTAGAGCACGTGACTCATAATCACGGGGTCGGGAGTTCAAATCTCCCCCCCGCCACCACTTTCAAAACAAGATAAAGATGTTGGCGAGAAGCATCCCTGTTTGGGAAGTGTGTGCTTCGGTTGCGCCATGATATGGGCGCGTCTGGTTCAGCCAGCCCGGTCTCAGCCGCCCTTGATGCGTTGCATCAGGTAGATCTCGGCCCCCTCAGGCAAGGGGGCAGAGAGGTTGGTTTCAATGGTGCCGTTGACCGAAACAGACAAGCCGGCCTTGATGACCGGCTCTAGCCCGGGATGGGCCTCTATCAACGCGGCGAACATCTGGCGCAGGGTTTGCGCCTCGACCGTCACGGTGGTCTGGCCGTCGGCGAGACGCCGCAAGCCAGACCAAAGATTGACGACCGCCACGGCGGGTTAGCCCTGTGCCTTGATCGCCGCCAGAACCTTGGACGGCGACATCGGCAGGCTGCGGATCCGCTTGCCGGTGGCAGCGTGGATCGCGTTGGCGATGGCAGGCAGCGGCGGCGTGATGCCAGTTTCGCCCACACCGCGCACGCCGTAGGGGTGGCCGGGGTTCGGCACCTCGACGATCACGGTGTCAATCATCGGCAGGTCGCTGGCGACCGGCACGCGGTAATCAAGGAAGACGGTGTTCTGCAGCCGCCCATCGGCGCCGTAGACGTATTCCTCGTTCAAGGCCCAGCCGATGCCCTGTGCAGCCCCACCCTGATACTGGCCCTCAACATAGGCCGGGTGAATGGCGGTGCCCGCATCCTGCACGACAAGATAGCGCAGAATGGTGGTGCGGCCGGTTTCGGGATCAACCTCGACATCCACCACATGCACGCCAAAGCTGGCGCCGTGGGTGGTGGCCGTCACCTCGTGGTGGCCCGAGATCGGGCCGCCGGTGCCGCCCATCTTGGCGCCGATTTCGCCAATGGACAGGGGCGGGAACTTGCCCGCGTTGGGACCAGCCGGGTGGGCTGCCCCGTCGCGCCATTCCACGGCCTCGGCGTCGATATCCCATTCGGCTGCGGCACGGCGGCACATTTCCGCCATCGCCTGTTTGGCGGCCTCAACCGCGGCAAGGCCGCTGGCAAAGGTGGCGCGGCTGCCGTGGGTGGGTTCGTTCACCCCCAGCGCCCCGGTTTCAACGATGTTCACCCGCACCTTGTCATAGGCGATGCCCAGACATTCCGCCGTCATCAGGGCGATGGAGGCGCGGCTGCCGCCGATGTCCGGCGTGCCGACCGAAACCGTCACCGTGCCATCTTCACCGATGCACAGCGAAACCGAGGTTTCGCCGCCCCAGTTGAACCAGAAGCCCGAAGCCACGCCGCGGCCCTGATTGGGACCAAGCGGGGCAAGCAGGTTCTTGTGGGCCATGGTGGCCTCAAGGCTTTCGACCAGACCGATGCGGTTATAGGTCGGGCCATAGCTCGACTTGGTGCCTTCCTTAGCCGCGTTTTTCAGGCGCACTTTCAAGGGGTCAAGGCCCAGTTCACGGCACATTTCGTCCAGCAGGCTTTCAGTGGCAAAGGCCGCCATGGGCGAACCCGGCGCGCGGTAGGCCGCCGCTTTCGGACGGTTGGCCAGAACCTCATAGCCTTCGTGCATCACGTTCGGCACGTCATAGCAGGCAAAGGCGCAAGACAGCGCCTCGCCCACCGGCGAGGATCCGATGTAAGGCCCGCCCTGCATGCGGAACTTCACTTGGGCGGCCGTGATGGTGCCATCCTTTTTCAACCCGAGCTTGACGTCCATCGAGGCCGAAGCCGTCGGGCCGGTGGCACGCAAGACTTCAGACCGGCTCATCACCAGCTTGACCGGACGCCCGCCTGCCTTTTGCGACAAGGCCAGCGCCAAAGGTTCCATGAAAATCGTGGTCTTGCCACCAAAGCCACCGCCGATTTCCGACGGAGTCACGCGCAGTTTCGCGGCATCAATCCCCAGCACCGCCGAAGTCATGCGGCGGATATACCAGTGGCCCTGGGTACAAACCCACATCTCGCCCCGGTCATCCGCGCCCATTTGCGCCATGCAGGCATGCGGTTCGATATAGCCCTGATGGGTGGCCTCGGTCTTGTAAGACTGCTCACGCACAAGATCGGCAGCGGCAAAGCCCGCATCCATGTCGCCATGGCCAAAGTCCATATAGCGCACGACGTTCGGGTGCATGCCTTCCGGCACCGAATGGTCGGCCGCGCCTTCGCGGATGACCGGCGCACCGGGGGCCATGGCGGCGTCCACGTCGGTGACATGCGGCAGAACCTCATAGGTCACTTCAACCAGCTTGGCCGCGTCTTGGGCGATCAGCTTGGTCGTCGCGGCAACGGCAGCCACGGCGTGGCCATCGTAAAGCGCCTTTTCGCCAGCAAGGGTGTTTTCCTGCAGGTTCCAGTCCTCGCCCGTCAGCCCGGTGGGCAGATCGGCGCGGGTGATGACAGCCTTGACGCCGGGCAAAGCCAGCGCCTTGGTCGCGTCGATCTTGAGGATCTTGGCATGGGCATGGGGCGAACGCACCACGGCCGCGTGCAGCATGCCGGGGGCCGAAATATCGGCGCCATAGCGTGCGCGGCCCGTCACCTTGTCCAGCCCATCGGGGCGGTCAGGGCGGGTGCCGATCAGGCGGTAGCCTTGGGTTTGGTCTTTAGCCATTACGCTGCCCCCCGCATTTCCGCAGCGGCGTCCTGAACGGCGCGGATGATTTTGTCATAGCCGGTGCAGCGGCACAGGTTGCCTGCCAGCCAGAACCGGATTTCCGTCTCGGTCGGATCGGGGTTTTCGGCCAAAAGCGCCTTGGCCGCGACCAAGATCCCCGGCGTGCAGAAACCGCATTGCAAGGCGGCATGTTCAATGAACTTGCGCTGCAAGGGGTGCAACTCTGCGCCCTTTGCGAGACCTTCGACAGTTTCAATGGTCTTGCCCTGTGCCTCTACACCCAAGACGAGACAGGAGCACACCAGCGTCCCGTCAACGGTCACCGAACAGGCGCCGCAATCGCCGGTGCCGCAGCCCTCTTTTGAACCGGTCAGGTTCAACTGATCGCGCAAGCAATCAAGCAGGCTGTCGCGCGGATCAGCGAGGAATTCCACCGCATCGCCGTTAACGGTGGCGGTCACATGAATACGGCTCATTTCGCAGCCCCTTTTGCTCGGTCATAGGCAATGCGCGCGGCCCGTCCGGCCAGAACGCCCACCACCTCTTTGCGGAACTCGGCGGTGCCGCGCTTGTCGGAAATCGGCGTCGCGGCGGCACGCACGGCCGTGGCCAGCGCGGCCAAAGCGGCCTCGTCCAATGTGGTGCCGATGATCGCCTTGGCGGCTGCGTCGACCAACAGCACCGTTGGCGCCACAGCGCCAAGCGACACACGGGCCGAAACCACCTTGTCACCGTCCAGCGTCAGGCTGATGCCGACGCCAACCACCGCGATGTCCATCTCGGTGCGCGGAATGAACCGCAGATAGGCGTCGCCCCCCTGCGTGCCGCGCGGCGGCAAAAGCACAGCCTCGATCATCTCGCCCGGTTGCAGCTTGGTCCTGCCCGGACCGGCGGGGATATCTTCGACCGCAACGTCGCGCGTGCCGTTCGGCCCGGTCACCACGACCCGCGCGCCTGCGGCCACCATGCCCGGCACAGAATCGGCAGCGGGCGAGCCGTTGCAAAGGTTGCCCGCCAGCGTGGCGCGGCCCTGCACCTGCGTCGAGCCGACAAGGTTCATACCCTCGACCACACCCGGCCAATCGGCACACAGGGCGGCGTGGCGGCGCATCTCGGCGCCTGACACGGTTGCACCAATGCGCCAGCCGCCATCGGCGGTTTTGGTGATGTCGTGCAGACCGGGGATCTTTTTCAGGTCGATCAGGTCATCGGGCGTCACCATTCCGGCGCGCAGTTGCACCAGCACATCGGTGCCGCCCGACAAAAACCGCGTGATGCCCGTGGTGCCAGCGGCCAGTTTGACCGCCTCGGCAACGCTTGACGGAGCGTGATATCTCATTTCGCCTCCCTTGCTGACCAAATCCCGCCGCCGGTCATGCCGGTCTTGTGGCGGTCTGGCCCTGTCTTGGTATTCAGCGCGCAGAGTGTGGGAAGTGCCGCGGAAGTTCAACCGGGCAAACGCAAGATTCCGCAAGCATTACGTCAAACCGCAAGGGTTGCCTGCACCGCCCTGCCCCAGCGCGCGACCAGCACCTTTCGGGTGTCCTCAGGCATCGCGGGCGCAAAGCGCCGCTCCAGCGCCCAACGGCTGGCGAATTCGGCAGGGCTCGCCACCAGACCGGCCTGCAAAGCCGCCAGAAACGCGGCACCCAAGGCCGTCGTCTCGGTCACCACGGGCCGGTCCACCGCCGCCCCCAGCACATCGGCAAGAAACTGCATCGTCCAGTCAGACCGCGCCATGCCACCATCCACCCGCAAGACGGTCTGGGCCACGTCCACCCCATCTGCCCGCATGGCCGTGACCAGATCAAGGGTTTGAAACCCAACGCTTTCCAGCGCCGCGCGAACCATCTCGGCCCGCCCGGTGCCGCGCGCCACCCCAAAAACAGCCCCCTGAACCTCGGGCCGCCAATAGGGCGCGCCGAGACCGGTAAAGGCGGGCACGATCACCACCGTCGAGGCCGGATCGGCCGCCTCGGCCAAGGCCTGACTGTCGCCGGCCGCGGCGATGATCTGCAACCCGTCACGCAGCCATTGCACCACCGCCCCGGCCACAAAGATTGACCCCTCCAAGGCATAGGTCGTTTTCCCGCCCAGCCGATAGGCGATTGTCGTCAGCAAACGATTTTGCGACGTCACCCGTGTGCTTCCGGTATTCATCAGCGCAAAACAGCCGGTGCCATAGGTTGATTTCATCATGCCCGGCTCAAAACAGGCCTGACCCATGGTCGCGGCCTGCTGATCCCCCGCCACCCCCAGAATCGGGATTTCCGCAGCAAACAGCCCCGGCGCCGTGTGACCAAACGCGGCAGCGCTGTCTTTCACCTCGGGCAAAAGCGAAAGCGGCACACGCAAAAGCGCACAAAGTTCGGCATCCCATGCGCCAGTTTCAATGTTGAACAACAGCGTCCGCGAGGCGTTGGTCGCATCGGTGGCATGCACCTTTCCGGCCGTCAGGTTCCAGATCAGCCAAGCGTCCACCGTGCCAAAGGCCAACTCCCCCGCTTCGGCCCGCCCCCGTGCGCCGGGGATAGTGTCCAAAAGCCAAGCCAGTTTCGTGCCGGAAAAATACGGATCCAACAGCAACCCGGTCTTTGCCATCACCATCGGCTCGTGCCCCGCCGCTTTCAGATCGGCGCAGACCCCGGCCGTGCGCCGATCCTGCCAGACAATCGCGCGATGCAGCGGCTTTCCCGTCGCCCGATCCCACAGCAGCGTGGTTTCGCGCTGGTTGGTAATCCCGATGGCGACCGGGAGCTGTCCTGCCGCGTCAATCGCCTGTCGCGTGCAATCCAAGCTGGTCTGCCACAGGTCCGCCGGGTCATGCTCTACCCATCCCGGTGCAGGAAAATGCTGGGCAAATTCGGCCTGCGCCGTGGCGACCGGGTGGAAGTTTTCATCAAAAACAATGGCCCGCGAGGATGTCGTGCCTTGGTCAAGGGCAAGGATATGGCGCATGGGGGTTCCTTCGGATCTCGCTCAATCCTTGGCGGCAATCATGAAGGCGTCAAGCGCGGCAATCTCCTCGGTCGTCATTTTCAACCCCAGTTTGGTGCGGCGCCAGACCACATCATCCGCCCGACGCGCCCATTCGTGGCGCATCTGCCAGCGCACCTCTGCCTCAAACAGGCCGCCGCCAAAGTCGTGTCCAAGATCCGCCCGACTTTGGGCCTGCCCCAGGACCGCCGCCGCCTCGGTGCCATAAGCGCGGATCAGACGCTGGGCCTCGGACGGGGTCAGGAACGGGTAGCGGGCGGCAAGATCGGCGACCAGCGTCGCGACGCCATCATGGGCAAAGTCACCGCCCGGCAACGGCACGCCCGCAGTCCAGTTCGGACCAATCTCTTGAAAAAACGGCGCGAGTCTGGCGAGCGCATTCTCTGCCAAGCGCCGATAGGTGGTGATCTTGCCGCCAAAGACGTTCAGAAGCGGGGCAACCTCCCCATCGATTTTCAGCACATAATCCCGCGTTGCCGCAGTCGCCGACGACGCGCCGTCGTTGTAAAGCGGCCGCACGCCGGAATAGGTCCAGACGATGTCTTTTGCCGACACGGATTTGGCGAAGTAGCCGTTGGCAAAAGATAAAAGATAATCCCGCTCCGCATCGGAACAGCGCGCATCTGCCGGGGTGCCGTCGTGATCCTGATCCGTGGTGCCGATCAGGGTAAAGTCCTGCTCATAGGGAATGGCAAAGATGATGCGCCCATCGCGACCTTGGAAAAAATAGGCGCGTCCATGGTCGTAAAGCTTTGGCACAACGATATGACTGCCGCGCACCAGTCGGATCCGATCACGCGTTTCGACCTTGGCCACATCGCGGATGATGTCGGCTACCCAAGGGCCGCCGGCGTTCACCAAGGCACGGGCGCGATAGGCCCTGCGCCCCGCCGCTCCCTCAACGGTCACCACCCAATGCCCATCCTCGCGCCGCGCCTCGATGACTTTTGACCGCACAAGGATCGTTGCCCCTCGTGCCGCCGCATCGCGGGCGTTCAAAACCACCAGCCGGGCGTCCTGTACCCAGACATCAGAATACTCAAACGCTTTCAAATAGTTGGATTTCAGGTAACGCCCCGCGGGATCCCCCCGCAGATCCAGCTTTCGTGTCGCGGGCAAAATCTTGCGGCCACCCAGAGTATCATACAGCAGCAACCCCAAACGGATCAGCCACTCCGGCCGCCGCCCCTTGGCCCAAGGCATGATCCAGCCCAAAAGGCGACTGGTGGGCGTGTCGCTGTCAAAACGCATCTCGGGGCTCAGCGGCAGCACAAAGCGCAACGGCCAAGCGATATGCGGCATCGCCCGCAGCAAGGTTTCGCGTTCAGCCAAAGCCTCGCGCACAAGGCGGAATTCAAAATATTCCAGATAGCGCAGCCCGCCATGGAAAAGCTTGGTCGAGGCCGATGAGGTACCCTGCGCCAGATCGCCCTGCTCGGCCAGAACCACCTTCAACCCGCGCCCAGCCGCGTCGCGCGCAATGCCGCAGCCATTAATGCCGCCACCAATGATGAAAATGTCCGCAATGGCCGTGTCAGTCATGTCGACCTCCCAATCAGGATAAATGTGTCAAAATCGCGCGCATGGGTCAATCGTAAATGTTCGCTTTACACTAAAGCGAGCTAAATCGCGCATTGCGGCTCTTGCCTCTGCGCGCCAATCTTCCTAACCTTCCTGAATGAGCTTGAACCCGCGCCAAATGGAAATTCTATCCCTTGCCCGCTCCATGGGGCGGGTGATGGTGGACGATCTTGCCAAGCATTTCGATGTTGCAGCCCAAACCATTCGCCGTGACCTTGGCGATCTGGCCGATCTTGGCCATCTTGACCGGGTGCATGGCGGCGCGGTGCCACGGCAGGGCATGGTCAATATCGCCTATGAACGTCGCCGCAAACTGAACGCCAGCGGAAAGCAGGCTATCGGTGCCGCCGTTGCGGCCGCCATTCCCGAAAATTCCTCAGTTATTCTGACGCTTGGCACCACGACCGAGGCCGTCGCGCAGGCGCTGCTGCATCACCGCAATCTGACAGTCATCACCAACAACATGAATGTCGCCAATATTCTTGGCGCCAATCCGGGCTGCGAGATTGTGGTGACCGGGGGCGCCTTGCGGCGGTCGGATGGCGGATTGGTCGGGGCTTTGACGGCGGAATTCTTTGGCCAGTTCAAGGTGGATATCGCCGTCTTGGGGGCCTCGGCCCTAGATCAGGACGGCGATCTTCTGGATTATGATCTGGCAGAGGTGCGGGTTTCGCGCGCCATTCTGGCCCAAGCGCGAACAACCTTCGTGGTGGCCGATCACATGAAGCTGACGCGCAGCGCCCCGGCGCGGATTGCTTCGCTTTCTCCGGTGGCAAAGCTTTTCACCGATCAGCCGCTGCCGCCAGAACTGACCCGCCGCTGCACTGAATGGGGGTGCGAGGTTGTGGTCGCACCGACGCTCGCCTAGTCTGACCGCATGGACTGGATCGAACTTGCCCTCGCCATGGGGCTTTTCATGGTATCGCACCGCCTGCCTGCGGCCTTGGGCCTAAAGGGCGCGATCGTTCATCGCTTGGGCGAGCGTGGCTATATCTTCGTTTTCTCGGCGCTTTCCATGGCCCTTCTGTGGTGGCTGATCTCTGCGGCGGGTCGGGCACCCTTTGTGCCGCTGTGGGATCAGGCAGGCTGGCACCGTTGGGTGGTCAACATCGTCATGCCAATGGCGATCGCCTTGGGCAGCTTTGGCATTGCCGCACCGAACCCCTTTGCCTTTGAGGGGCGGCAAACAGGATTTGACCCCGACCACCCCGGCATTGCAGGCGTGACGCGGCAACCCCTGCTTTGGGCGCTGGCGCTGTGGTCGGGCGCCCATCTTTTGCCCAACGGCGATTTGGCACATGTCATCTTGTTTGCGCCGTTCCTGCTGCTGGCGCTGATCGGGATGAAGGTGATGGAGGCGCGCCGCAGCCAGACCATGGGCGCTGCGGCATGGCAGCACCTGACCGCCCGCACGGGCCTTTTGCCATTTGCTGCGATGATCTCAGGCCGCTGGAAGCCGCTAACACGACCATCGCTGGGGCGCTTTGTGCTAGCGCTCCTGCTGTGGGTCGGCCTGTGGCATTTGCATGCCCCGATCATTGGCGTCTGGCCCGCGCCATAAGCGCGTAGCAGCGACCTAGGTTACTTCTGCTGAAGCCGCTTAAGGTATTCCGCCAATTCAACCAACCGGATCGGCGTGGGCGTTTCAATGCCGTCCCCGCCGTCATAGGGCACCATTTCCCCCTGCAACATCGGTCCGAAATCAGGCATCACACCGCGCCCCTTGGCCCCGGCATAGCCCCAGATCTGCGCCATAACCCGCGTGGTCGGGAACTTGCCGCCATTCTTGGCCGAAAGCCGCGTCAGGTTTGCAGGCTTGCGTGCCAAACCCGCTGCCGCATCGCCATCGCCCTTGCCGGTCGGCCCGTGGCAGGCCGCGCAATAGGTCGCGAAATCTTCGGCCCCAGTGTCGGCCGTGTCTTTGGTATCGACGCAAGCCGCCAGAGCGGGCAGACACAACAGCGCCAGAATTTTCGGAAAATGGGCCATCTGCCTCTCCTGTTTTTCTTATACCTGCGCCGATTTCGGCGCGTTTGCCTTGATCTCGCTCACACGGCCCTGATCCAGCCGCACCACCCGGTCCATCCGTGCAGCCAGTTCCAGATTATGCGTGGCGATCAGCGCTGCAAGCCCGGTTTCACGCACCAAGGCCATCAGAGCCGAAAACACCTGATCCGAGGTTTCAGGGTCAAGATTGCCCGTCGGCTCATCGGCCAGCAACAATTTTGGACCATTGGCGAGGGCGCGGCAAAAGGCCACCCGCTGCTGTTCGCCGCCCGACAAGGCCGCCGGGCGATGACTGGCGCGGTCAGCCACGCCCACACGCCCCAAAAGCGCCATGGCGCGGGCTTCGGCCTCGTGCTGGCTGGCCCCATTGGCCAGTTGCGGGATCACCACATTTTCTAGTGCGGTGAATTCCGGCAGAAGGTGGTGGAATTGATAGATGAAGCCCACATCGCCGCGCCGGGCCAAAGTGCGATCCCGATCCGAAAGCCCGACCATATTGCGCCCTGTCAGCGCAACAGACCCCGCATCCGGCGTATCCAAAAGCCCCGCGATATGCAGAAGCGTCGATTTGCCCGCCCCCGAGGGCGCGACCAAGGCCACCACCTCGCCGCGCTTCACCTCAAGCGTTGCGCCCCGCAGAACGGCAACCTCGCCGGGCAAGCCGCGTTTGTAGACCTTTTCGATGCCGGCAAGTTCCAGCGCATAATCATTCATAACGCAGCGCCTCTACCGGGTTCATCCGCGCCGCGCGGCGCGCGGGGAAAAACGTGACGATGAAGGAAAGCCCCAACGACAGGCCCACCGCCGACATCACATCGCCCCATTGCAGCTTGGCAGGCAGCGCATAGATTCCGCGGATGGACGGATCCCAGACCCCGCCACCCGCCATGTAATTGACGAAAGAGAATATCGGATCGATGTAGATCGCGAAAAGGCAGCCCAAGGCCACGCCCATCGCAGTGCCGACAAGCCCGGTAAACGCCCCACAGATGAAGAACACCCGCAGGATGGAGCCCTCTGTCAGCCCCATGGTGCGCAGGATGCCAATGTCGCGCCCCTTGTTTTTTACCAGCATGATAAGGCCAGAGACGATGTTCATCGCCGCGATCAGCACAAGGATCGACAAGATGATGAACATCACATTGTCCTCGATATCCAAGGCCCGCAGGAACGAACCGGCCGCGTCGCGCCACGTCCAGATCAAGGCGTCTTCGCCTGCTGCGGCGACGGCGGGCAACGTATAGGCGTCGATGTTTTCGGGGTCTTTCACCATGACCTCGAATTCATCCGCCAGCCCTTCGCGGTTGAAATAGGACTGCGCTTCGGCAAAGGGCATGTAAATGCGGGTGCGGTCGATATCCCAGCGGCCTGCGGTGAACACATAGGTCACCTGATAGGCATTGACGCGCGGGCTGGTGCCAAAGGCGGTCTTGACGCCCGACGGTGCGACAAGACGGATACGGTCGCCGACCGTCACGCCCAATTCCCGTGCGATGCCTGAACCGATGGCGATGCCTTTGTCGAAATCGTCGATATTGCCATAAGCGTCCGAGCCGGCACCGACCCGCGGGATGGATTTCAGGTCTGCCAGCCGGATGCCAAAAACCTCGGCCCCAAGGCTGGGGCCTTGGGCGGCGGTGACCATGACTTGGCCTTTGATCAAGGGCGCGGCCCGCGTCACACCGGGGATCTGACCCAGCCGTCCCGCCACCGCATCATAGTCTTCAAAGGCCTTGATCATGCGGCCATCGGCCGTCGGATGACCGGCGGAATAGACGGTGACATGCGCATTGGCGCCCAGAATGGTGTCAACAAACTCGGCCCGGAACCCTGCGCGGACGGCCAGCGTGGCAATCAGCGCAAACACGGCCAGCGTGATGCCGATCAGCGAAATCCATGTCATCACCGAGACCCCACCCTCGGCACGTTTGGCGCGCAAATAGCGCCAGGCAATCATGAACTCAAAACGGGAAAAGGGGGAGGTTTGGGCCAATGGACCTGCTCATTCTTGTTTTGCGGGCAGAGTGAGGCTTGGGGGGGGAAAGGTCAAGGCGGCGGCGGGGAATCCCGCCGCCGCCTCTCGAACTTGTCAGATAGGCATCCGCACGATCGCGCCAAGCGATCGGGTCTTAGATCCCCGCGTAGATTTCCGCGATCCGCGCCACGGCGGCTTCGGGCGACATCTCTTCGCTTGTTCCGGTGCGGCGCGAGGTGACCTCGACCACGCCATTCGCCAGCCCGCGCGGGCCGACGGTGATGCGCCACGGCAGGCCGATCAGGTCCATGGTGGCGAATTTGGCGCCCGCGCGTTCGTCGCGGTCGTCATACAGCGCCTCCAGCCCCTTGGCTGCCAGTGCCTTGTAAAGCCCTTCACAGGCCGCATCCGCCGCAGCGTCGCCCTGTTTCAGGTTCACGATGCCCACCGGGAAGGGGGTGACACCTTCGGGCCAGATGATGCCCTTGTCGTCATGGCTGGCTTCGATGATCGCGCCCAACAGGCGCGACACGCCAATGCCGTGCGAGCCCATTTCGACCGGCACCTTGGAGCCGTCGGCGGTCACAACGGTGGCGCCCATCGCCTCGGAATATTTGGTGCCGAAGTAGAAGATCTGGCCAACCTCGATGCCGCGGGCCACCTTGCGGCGCTCTTCGGGAATGGCGTTGAACAGCGCCTCGTCATGGGTTTCGTCGGTGCGGGCGTAAAGCGTGGTGAATTCCTTGCAGACCGCCGCCACTTCGTCGCGGTTGTCATAATCCACGTCGCGGTTGCCCAGTTTCAGCTCGGTCACCGCAGAATCGAAGAACACTTCGGATTCGCCAGTTGACGCCAGAACGAGGAATTCATGCGTGTCATCGCCGCCAATCGGGCCGGAATCGGCGCGCATCGGGATGGCGGTCAGGCCCATCCGCTCATAGGTCCGCAGGTAGCTGACCATGTGGCGGTTGTAGGCGTGCAGGGCCGATGCCTTGTCGACGTCAAAGTTATAGCCGTCTTTCATAAGGAATTCGCGACCGCGCATCACGCCAAAGCGCGGACGCATCTCGTCGCGGAACTTCCACTGGATATGGTACAGCGTCAGTGGCAGGTCTTTGTAGCTGTTGACGTGCGACCGGAAGATGTCGGTGATCATCTCCTCATTCGTCGGACCATAAAGCATCTCGCGGTCCTGACGGTCCTTGATGCGCAGCATTTCCTGACCGTAGTCGTCATAACGCCCGCTTTCGCGCCACAGGTCTGCCGGTTGCAGCGTGGGCATCAGCAAGGGGATGTGGCCCGCGCGTTCCTGTTCTTCATGCACGATCTGCTGGATGCGGTTCAGCACCCGCAGACCCAGCGGCAGCCAAGAATAAATCCCTGCCGCCTGCTGTTTGATCATGCCCGCCCGCAGCATGTAGCGGTGCGAGACGATCTGCGCCTCGGCGGGGTTTTCTTTCAACACGGGCAGGAAGTAGCGGGACAGACGCATCGGGCGGCCTCATCAATGGGTTTGGCTGTTCCTAGCGGGAAGGCGGGCCGTGAGCAAGCGTCACGCCTCGCTGTCCAAGCCCTCTCCCAGCAAATCCTCGACGAACCAAGCGGCAAATTGTGCGCGCCCAGAAACCCCCGCCTTGGCATAAATGCGGGTCAATTGCGCCCGCACCGTGCCCGCCGCGCGGCCGCGCAGCTCGGCGATTTCGGCGACATCAAGACCCTTGAGCGCCAGGAACGCCACGTCGCGCTCGGCCGGTGTCAGGCCCCAATCGGTGAATTGAGCCGCAATGACATCGCCCAAAGCCCCCCGCGCCGAGGCCAGGGCCACATCCTGCGCCTTCAGCTCTTCCAGCGTTTGGCGCAAGGCAAGCGCGCCCAGACCAACCCCCAACGCCAAGGCAATGGCGACCAAGAGTTCAAAGTAGATATGCGCCCCAACATTGCCTTCGACGATATCAGCGATGGCGTCACCTACGAAAAAAACGGCTGCCAGCGTCTGCACAAGAAGGAACAAGGCGAGGGCGATGGATCGCCTCCGCCCCGCCAAAACACCGGTTGAAACGGCGCTCACCGCCGTCTCCGTGCGGCAATCAGCATCGGACGCACAAGGTTGCGGCCCATCACGCGGCTTTCCACAACAACGCCCGCAACATGCAAGAAAGCCAGAAGCAGAATCAGATTGGCCGCCACTTCGTGCACCTCTTTTATCGCTTCACCGAAGGGAGACTCGTCATCCTCGGCCTCCTCTCCTTCTTCCACAAGAACAGACCAATCACCAGCGGCCACGGCGGCCTCCAGCTCGGCCTGTTTCATGGGCGTGGCCCCGGTCATCAACAGGCCCGTCCCGATCAAAACCGCAAGACAAGCCCAAAGCGCATAGGCCATCATTGCGCCAGCAGGATTGTGCGACGGGAAATGCGGCGCCTGCCCTTTGCTCAGCCCGACCAGATGGCGCAGCGCCGCCATTGGGTTGGGCAAAAAGCTGGTAAACCGCGCCTCACGCGGGCCGACAAACCCCCAGATCAGCCGCAGCACCAAAAGACCAAGCCCCGCCCAGCCCAGCGCGATATGCACCGAGCCGCCCTCTTTGGTCAGCGCATAATTGCCCAAGACGACAGCCGCGATGCCCCAATGGGTAAGCCGCAGCAAAGGATCCCAGTTCGGCAGGGGCTTGGCCTGTCCCGCTTGGGACAGGCCTTTGGACCGACGGGAAGAAGACCCCGACGATGCCTCAGTCATCGGATTTCACCTGCGTCACGGCACCGGTTTTCGGGTCGATGTAGACTTCCATCATCTTCGACGTCGCGGTGTCGGTGCATTTGGCTTCGATCTGGCCATCTTCGGGTTCAAAGCTGGCCACTTTGCAACCAGCGGCTTCCAGTGCGGCGGTCGCGGTTTCCGGCGTGGTGCCGACCACATCACCAACGGCAGGCAGAGCGGCCGCCGCAAACGGCGCAAGGGTCAACGCAAAGGCGAGAGCAAAAAGCGATTTCATCGGATTTCCTTTCCAACAGGGGTAAGGCGCAGCCACCAAGGCCCGCCATGCCGCTGATCTGACGCCATTTTCCGCGCTGCTCCATTGCGGCGGGGCTTAAGTCGCGGCGCATAAGCCCTTGCTTAGGCCCCTTCATAGCCCCTTTGCCCCCCTGCGCGGTTTCCGCTATATCCCTGCGCATGAGCCAGAACCCCCCGAACCTCCGCCCCGATCTTGCCCCTAAGCCTGTCTTCGACACGCCCCGCCGCGAGGGCCAGCCGACCATCGGCATGGTCAGCCTTGGCTGCCCAAAGGCGCTGGTGGACAGTGAACGCATCCTGACGCGGCTCAGGGCCGAAGGCTACGCGATCAGCCCCGATTACAAGGGTGCCGATGCGGTGATCGTCAACACCTGCGGCTTTCTTGATTCGGCCAAGGCCGAAAGCCTTGAGGCGATCGGCGAAGCCCTGCGCGAAAACGGCAAGGTTCTGGTGACGGGCTGCCTTGGCGCGGAACCCGAATACATCACCGGCGCACACCCCAAGGTGATGGCGGTGACCGGCCCCCATCAATACGAGGCGGTGCTGGACGCCGTTCATAAGGCTGTCCCCCCTTCGCCAGATCCCTTCATTGATCTGCTGCCCGCAACCGGGGTGAAACTGACCCCGCGGCACTACAGCTATTTGAAGATCTCCGAAGGCTGCAACCACGCCTGCAAGTTCTGCATCATCCCCGACATGCGCGGCAAACTGGTCAGCCGCCCGGCGCATGCCGTGCTGCGCGAGGCCGAAAAGCTGGTGGATGCGGGCGTGCGCGAGCTGTTAGTGATCTCACAAGACACCTCGGCCTATGGCGTGGATCGCAAACATGACCTTTCCCCGTGGAAAGGCGGCGAGGTGCGCAGCCATATCACCGATCTGGCGCGCGAATTGGGTCGCCTGTCGCCAGACGTCTGGGTGCGCCTGCATTACGTCTACCCCTACCCGCATGTGCGCCAACTGGTGCCCTTGATGGCCGAGGGGCTGATCCTGCCTTATCTCGACATCCCCTTCCAGCATGCCAACCCCGAAACGCTGCGCCGGATGGCCCGGCCTGCCGCGGCGGCAAAGACGCTGGACGAAATCGCCGCTTGGCGCCGCGATTGCCCGGACATTGTGCTGCGCTCGACCTTCATCGTCGGCTACCCCGGCGAGACGGAAGCCGAATTCCAAACCCTGCTGGATTGGATGGACGAGGCGCAACTGGACCGTGTCGGCTGCTTCCAATACGAAAACGTCGCCGGGGCGCGGTCGAACGATCTGCCAGACCATGTGCCGGATGAGGTGAAACAGGACCGCTGGGATCGATTCATGGCCAAAGCCCAAGCGATTTCCGAGGCGAAGCTGGCCGCCAAAGTCGGCCAGACGATTCAGGTGATCGTGGATGAGATCGACGACGAAGGTGCCACCTGCCGCACCAAGGCCGACGCGCCCGAGATCGACGGAAACCTGTTCATCGACGAGGGTTTCGCAGAGCTTCAGGTCGGCGACATGGTGACGGTCACCGTGGAAGAAGCTGGCGAGTATGATTTGTGGGGCCGCCTCTAAGCCCCCTGTGACGCGCAATCGCCCCCCGCAAACCGGGGGGCGGCAGGAGGCGCTGCGTCACCAGTAATAGGGCAGCCCGTAATAGTCATAGCTGCGCTGGCGCCAGCTTTCATTGCTGGCCCAGTCCTGCGGGGCCTCGGGCGCGGCGCGCAGCTGTTCTGGCGTCAGATCTGTGACATAGCCGCCAACATCGGTATCATAGCGCAATGTCTTCCACGGCATTGGGACATGGTTTTCTCCAAGCCCAAGAAAGCCACCAAAGGCCAATACCGCATAGCCGATGGTGCCGCTGGTCTTGTCGATCATCACATGGTCGATATGGCCAAGATGTTCGCGCTGCGGGCTGTAAACCGCGGTGCCGTTCACATCATGGCTGGACGCCAGCGCGCCGCGCGTGCCGATGGTGCCGGGCGTCGTGTCGAGAGTTTGCATCGTTTCCTCCGTAAGCAGATGGGCTTGCGAAGGCAGAACCGCACAGCGGCTCGGATGTTCCCGAGGTTTAGCCCTTGGCTTCCAGAGCTGCGATGCGGGCTTCCAAGGCGGCGTTTTCTTCGCGGGCCTTTTGCGCCATGGCGCGCACCGCGTCGAACTCCTCACGGGTGACGAAATCGCGGTCCGCCATCCAACGGTCGATAAAGCCCTTCATCGCCGTCTCCGCCTCGGTCTTGGCGCCCTGCGCCACGCCCATGGCGTTGGTCATCAGCTTGGACATGTCATCAAAGAACTTGTTGCCGGGTTGCATGGGGGCCTCCATTCACGTTCCCGCCTATATGGTCCGCTCTGCCGTCCGGCACAAGTCCGGCCTGACGGCATCGGGGGGCCTCGGCCGAGATTGACATCCCGCCGCCCCTGCCGGACAAGATCCGAAACCATCAGCGCGGGCCCCATGTCATATATTCCGTTCCCCGATATTTCGCCCGAGATCTTTTCCATCGAGATCGGCCCGGTGACGTTGGCCCTGCGCTGGTATGCGCTGGCCTATCTTGTGGGGCTGATCGCTGGCTGGAAATTGATCGTCCGCATGCTGCGCAGCCCGCAGCTTTGGCCCGGGGCCGCCCCCGCGACGGCCGAACAGATTGAGCGGCTGCTGACATGGGTCACCTTGGGCGTCATCCTTGGCGGCCGCGCGGGCTATGTGCTGTTTTACGATCTTCCGGGCTTTGTGGCCGAACCGGGCCGCATCCTGCGGGTCTGGGAGGGCGGAATGTCCTTTCATGGCGGCTTTCTTGGCGTTGTCGTGGCGGGCCTTCTGTTCTGTCGCCGGGAAAAGCTGCCGCTTCTGTCCATGGCCGATCTGATGGCCGCAGTGGTGCCGATCGGGCTTTTCCTTGGCCGCATCGCCAATTTCATCAATGCCGAGCTTTGGGGCCGCCCGACCGCGATGCCCTGGGGCGTGGCGTTCCCCGGAGAGGCCGCACAGGCCTGCGCCAGTGTTGATCTTCCCTGCATCCGCCATCCAAGCCAGCTTTACGAGGCCGGTCTGGAAGGGCTGCTGCTGATGGTGGTGTTTACGGTGCTGATCTGGCGGCGCGGGTGGCTGCGCTGGCCGGGTGCAATTGCCGGGCTGTTCTTTGCAGGCTATGGCGCAGCCCGCTTTGCCGTGGAATTCTTTCGTCAGCCGGATGCGCAATTTGTCAGCCCTGACAATCCCTTGGGGCTTTATCTGCATATGGGCGGCTGGGGTCTGACGGCCGGGCAGCTCTTGTCCTTGCCCATGGTGGTGGCTGGCCTGTGGTTCCTGATCCGGGCCAAGCGGGCATGACACCCTTGGCTGTGCTATTGGCCGATCGCATCGGCCATGACGGGCCGATGACGGTTGCCAGCTACATGGCCGAATGTCTGATGCACCCGGCGCATGGCTATTACACCACAAGGCCGCCCTTTGGGGCCAAGGGCGATTTCGTCACCGCGCCTGAGATCAGCCAGATGTTCGGCGAACTCATCGGCCTCAGTCTGGCACAGGCTTGGCTGGACCAAGGCGCCCCCCCCCGCTTTAGTTTGGCCGAACTTGGCCCCGGTCGCGGCACCTTGATGGCCGATGTCTTGCGCGCGACCCGTGCGGTTCCGGGGTTTCATGCCGCCCTGCACGTGTTGCTGCACGAAGCATCGCCCGCGCTGCGGGCCGAGCAGGCCAAAGCCCTGTCCGGATATGCCCCCGCATGGATCGACACCATTGATGAGCTGCCGGAACAGCCGCTGTTTCTGATCGCGAACGAGTTTTTCGACGCCCTGCCGATCCACCAATATGTGAAACAAGCCGGACGCTGGCACGAGCGGGTCATCGGCCTTGCCGAGGGGAAACTCACCTTTGGGCTGGCGCCGGATGGCACCCGATTTGACAGCCGCTTTGCCCAAGACCCCGACGGCAGCGTGGTGGAAACCTGCCCTGCCGCGGCCCCCTATATGGCAACCATCAAAGATCGCCTGTCCCGCCATGGCGGGCTTGCGCTGATCGTGGATTATGGTGGCTGGCGGTCCAAGGGCGACACCTTGCAGGCGCTTAAGGACCATGCCTTCAGCGATCCCTTGGCCGAACCGGGCCGTGCCGATCTGACCGCCCATGTCGATTTCGAGGCGCTGGCCGCAGACTGGCCTGCGCACCGCTATACCACCCAAGGCGCCTTTCTGACCGCCCTTGGCATTGACGCCCGCGCCACCCGTTTGGCGCAAGGACTGTCGGGGCGGGCCTTGGAAATTCACCTTGCCGCGCATCGCCGCTTGACCGAGCCCGCAGAAATGGGAAGCTTGTTCAAAGTGCTGGCCCTGACGCGGCCAGATGCGCCACCACCTGCGGGATTTAGCTGATGCTGGAGATCATTACCTCCGACGCGCTGAGCGCGCGCCACGGGTTTTTCACCCGCAAGGGCGGGGCCTCGTCGGGCATTTTCGCCGGGCTGAATTGCGGCACAGGCAGTTCGGATCAGGCCGAAATCGTCGCGATCAACCGCGCCCGCGTGGCCGACGCGCTGGGGCTTGAACCCGAGGGGTTGGTCAGCGTGCATCAGGTCCATTCGCCCGATGTGGTAACGCTGCACGCGACCCTTGCAGACAAACCGCGCGCTGACGCCATGGTCACCGCGACGCCGGGCCTTGGCCTTGCCATCCTGACCGCAGATTGCCAGCCGGTTCTGTTTGCCGACGCCAAAGCCGGCGTCATTGGCGCGGCCCATGCCGGGTGGAAAGGTGCCCAAGCTGGCGTGTTGGAGGCAACCCTTGAGGCGATGGAGGCTTTGGGCGCACGGCGCGCCGATATTGCGGCGGTGATCGGCCCCTGCATCAGCCAAAGCGCCTATGAGGTCGGTCAGGAATTCTTTGAAACCTTCACCGATGATGCACCCGAGGCGCGTCGTTTCTTCATCAATGGCAAGGGCGACCGCTATTTGTTCGACCTGCCGGGCTATGGATTGTGGCGGCTGCGCGCGGCCGGTGTGGGCCATGCCGAATGGACCCACCATTGCACCTATGCCGACCCGGCCCGATTCTATTCCTACCGCCGTACCACCCACGCAGGCGAGGCCGATTACGGCCGGCTGGTTTCGGTGATCCGGCTCTGACTTTGGCAGGCTTTGGGCGGAACTGGCCCAAGGATTGCCATATTCGGCGCAACGGTCTTGGCCCGTTGTTTCCATATCGCTGACAACACGCTTGTTTTCTTGGTCCCGCGCGTCTGGTCCGCCTGCCACAATTTACCGGGCTTTCATCGCGAGGTTTCTGAAAATCTTGCCAGATGGGACAAATCCTTGCCGCAAAGCGCGGCGAAACTGATGTCGAGGGTCGGAATGACCGCAAGACATCGGACCAGAAGGACCAAGCCCATGAAGAAAGACCGTCGCTGGATGAAATCCATCATCGCCGCCTCGACCGAGGCGCAGGTCGCGCTGCCTTGGGCCCGCAGCACCCGCCGGCGCCCGGCCGCGCTGAAGGATCAGGCCAAGCCCGCGCCGCGCGCCATGGCCGCCCGCTAAGACCACGTGCAGATCACGACAGGGGCCGGGGGGAAATCTCCGGCCCTTTTCCCATTTTCGGCCCCTTTGGCCCGTCACGATGATTCGCGGCAGTCTTTCATGGCATTGTTCCAAGCCCCGCGAACAATCCCCGCGCCGTTACTAGGATCGGGGCGTAACCCTGCCCAATGTCGAAATAATTTTGACAATCCGCGCCGAACTGAAGATGGTCATCGCATCAGATGTCCCGTCTGCAAAACAGGCAGTGACGGCGTGGTCAGCCCCGCAAAGACCTCGCTGTGATCGCCCCAGATGGCCGACAGGCCATTTCGAAAACGCGCACGCTCAAGGCCGCCCCGGTTGCTCCTCTGGCAACCTTATGGGGCGGCCTGAACCGTTTCCTAGCTTATCATGTTCGACGAAATTTGAATCGGATCAGGCGTTCTTTGCCAGCCGCGCTTCCAGCACATCAAACGGCAAACCCGGCTCATCCTTGGCGCAGCGGATCACCAGACTGGTTTTGACATTGGCAACATTGTCGGCCTTGAGAAGTTCCTCGGTCAGGAAGTTCTGGAACGACGACAGATCGGGCGAGACACATTTCAGAATGAAATCAATCTCGCCGTTCAGCATGTGGCATTCACGAACCAAGGGCCAAGCGCGGCAGCGTGCCTCAAAGGCCGACAGATCCGCCTCGGCCTGAGAATTCAGCCGCACCATGGCAAACACCGCGACCTCAAAGCCAAGTTCGCGGGCGTTCACCTCGGCATGATAGCCTTTGATATAGCCCTCTTCCTCCAGCGTGCGCACCCGGCGCAGGCAGGGCGGCGCGGAAATTCCGACACGGCTGGCCAGCTCGACGTTCGTCATCCGCCCATCGGCCTGCAGTTCAGCCAAGATGTGACGGTCGATCGGATCGAGCTTTGAGGTGGCCATTCATAACTCCTGTTTTGACGCTTATTAGGCGCATGGCCGGGCGGGCGCAATAATATTTCGCGGACGCGCAATTATTCGTAATCCTGGGGCTTGAGGCGGGGCTTTCCCGTCTCTTCCCCCTTGCCTATATGAGACCAGACAACGAATCCCGGGGGATAGAATGGGCGAGACGCGGCACACCAAGGTTCTGATCATCGGCTCTGGCCCGGCAGGCTATACGGCGGCCGTCTATTCGGCCCGCGCCATGCTGAACCCCATTCTGGTGCAAGGTCTGCAACCCGGCGGACAATTGACCATCACGACCGAGGTGGAAAACTGGCCGGGCGAAAAACATATTCAGGGCCCCGACCTGATGGTGAACATGCAAGCCCATGCCGAGGCGATGGGGGCAGAGGTGATCTCGGATTATATCACCTCGCTGGACCTGCAGAACCGGCCCTTCACGGCACAGGCTGACAGCGGCACCACCTATACCGCCGACGCGGTTATTCTGGCGACCGGCGCCCAGGCCAAATGGCTGGGCCTGCCGTCGGAAGAAAAATTCAAGGGCTTTGGCGTGTCGGCCTGCGCCACCTGCGATGGGTTCTTCTATCGCGGCAAGGAAGTTGTGGTGATCGGCGGCGGCAATACCGCTGTCGAAGAGGCGCTGTTCCTGACCAATTTCGCCACCAAAGTGACGCTGATCCACCGCCGTGATTTCCTGCGCGCCGAAAAGATCATGCAGGACCGGTTGTTCAAGAACCCCAAGATCGAAATGCTGTGGAATTCGGAAGTGACCGAGGTTCTGGGCACCGATGCGCCGACGTCTGTCACGGCGGTGCGCACCCGTAACGTGCAGACCGGCGAAACGAAGGACGTTCCGTGCCATGGCTTCTTTGTGGCCATCGGCCATGCGCCCGCCTCGGAACTGGTCAAGGACCAGTTGGAACTGCATTCGGGCGGCTATGTGAAGGTGGAGCCGGGCACCACCCGTACCGCGATTCCCGGCGTGTTTGCCGCCGGCGACCTGACCGACCATGTCTATCGTCAGGCTGTGACCAGCGCCGGCATGGGCTGCATGGCGGCGCTCGACGCAGAGCGCTACCTCGCCGGGCACTGATCGGCGCCAAGCGTCAAGAACCTTGTCATCCCCCTGCTGCGTTCCGGGGGATGACGTCCCAAGGCCGGTGCAATTCGCGGCATTTCCGCCCTAATTGCGCAACAAAACCCCAAGTTTGCTTGAAATATGCCCGGTTCAGGGTCTAAAGCCGCGTCCAAATCTGCACTGGTCCGACACCCGGTGCAGCCAAGGTCAACAAAGCGAGCATTTACCAATGGCCCTGTCTAATCACGCCCCGATCCCTGAGCTGTATGTCTCTCACGAATCCGCGCTGAAACTGAAGCACGAGGCAGCCGCACTGCCGTCGTGGGATCTGACCCCGCGTCAGGTCTGCGATCTGGAGCTTTTGATGAACGGCGGGTTCTTCCCGCTGAAGGGCTTCAACTCCGAGGCCGATTACAACGGCATCGTTGATAACATGCGGCTCGCCGATGGCACGCTTTGGCCGATGCCGATCACGCTGGATGTGTCTGAAGCCTTTGCCGAAAAGGTTGCCCCCGGTCAGGATATCGCCCTGCGTGACGCCGAAGGCGTGATCCTTGCCATCCTGTCCATCAGCGACAAATGGGAGCCGAACAAGGCACATGAGGCCGAAAAGGTCTTTGGTGCCGATGATCTGGCGCACCCAGCCGTGAACTACCTGCACAATCAAGCGGGCAAGATCTATCTCGGCGGCCCGATCACCGGTATCCAGCAGCCCGTGCATTATGATTTCAAGGCCCGCCGCGACACGCCGAACGAATTGCGTGCGCTGTTCCGCAAGCTGGGCTGGCACAAGGTCGTGGCCTTCCAGACCCGCAACCCGCTGCACCGCGCGCACCAAGAGCTGACCTTCCGCGCCGCGCGCGAAGCACAGGCCAACCTGTTGATCCATCCGGTCGTCGGCATGACCAAACCGGGCGATGTGGATCACTTCACCCGCGTGCGCTGCTATGAGGCGGTGATCGACAAGTATCCGGCCTCGACCACCACCATGTCGCTGCTCAATCTGGCGATGCGTATGGCTGGCCCGCGTGAGGCGGTCTGGCACGGGCTGATCCGCCGCAACCACGGCGTGACCCATTTCATCGTCGGCCGCGACCATGCCGGCCCCGGCAAGAACAGCCAGGGTCAGGATTTCTACGGCCCCTATGACGCGCAAGAGCTGTTCAAGAAGTTTGAGGCCGAAATCGGCGTCACCATGGTCGACTTCAAGCACATGGTCTATGTGCAAGAAAAGGCACAGTATTTTCCGGCGAACGAAGTGCCGGAAGGCTGCACGGTCTTGGATATTTCTGGCACCGAACTGCGCCGCCGCCTGCGCGAAGGTCTGGACATCCCGGAATGGTTCTCGTTCCCCGAGGTTGTGACCCAGCTGCGGAAAACCTCGCCCGCGCGGGACAAGCAGGGCTTTACCGTGTTCTTCACGGGGCTGTCGGGTTCGGGCAAATCGACCATCGCCAACGCATTGATGGTCAAGCTGATGGAACAGGGCGGGCGCCCGGTGACGCTCTTGGATGGCGATGTGGTCCGCAAGCATCTCAGCTCGGAACTCGGCTTCTCGAAAGAGCACCGTGACATCAACATCCGCCGTATCGGCTATGTGGCGTCTGAGATCACCAAGAACGGTGGCATCGCGATCTGTGCGCCGATTGCGCCCTATACCGCGACCCGCCGTGCCGTGCGCGAGATGATCGAGGGCTTTGGCGCCTTTATCGAGGTTCACGTTTCGACCTCGGTCGAAGAATGTGAACGCCGCGACCGCAAGGGGCTTTATAAACTGGCCCGCGAAGGCAAGATCAAGGAATTCACCGGGATCTCTGACCCCTATGAAGCCCCGACCAAAGCGGAAATCGTGCTGGACACCGAAGGCACCGAGGTGGACGCTTGCGCCCATCAGGTGATCCTGAAGCTGGAATCGATGGGCCTGATCAAGGCTTGATACCAGCAAGACAGTAAAAAAGGGCCGCCCCTCTTGGGCGGCCCTTTTTCGTTGCGACAGATCGGGTCAGCGGGGGCGCGTCATGCGGCCCAAGAGGTCATCTTTCAAGACATACTGGTGATAAAGCGCCATCAGCGCATGTGCGCCTGCCAGAACCATCAGCACATTGGCCAAGAGCGCGTGGGGCTCCGCCGTGGCGTCGATGCCGCCGAACCACGAAATCGCACCCAGCGCAGGCACCGCCAGCATCAGCAGATACAGCGCACGGTGGCCCCAAGTGGCAGCAGCCCCCGCAAGGCCGCGTTCCGCCGCGGGCGCGCCTTGGGCCATGCGTACCAAGAGGCGGATGATCACCAGCGCCAGAACCGCCACCCCAACCCAGACATGCCCGCCCGGGACGCCAAAGCCCGCGGGTTCGGCCATGGCTTCGCCTTCGACGGCGGCGTCAAAGGCATCTTCCATACCTTCGCTGAAGATGTAGTTGAACAAAACGCCCAGCGCGACACCCCAGTGCAGCGCAATCTGAAGCGGGCTATACCCAGTCGTCGATGACATTTATCTCTCCTGTCGGGGCAGCATGCCCTTGGGCGCAGAATGTCACCCAGCACGCCAAATGCCATTGCACCCGAGTGCAATTTCAGCGGCCTATACCTTTGGTTGATGCAGATTGGGGCGTCGGCCAACCGGCAAATCAATGCACCGAGACCGGCACCATCTCGTGTTCGCGGGCCAAATTGAAGGCAAGCTTGCGGTCCGCGACCAAAGCGACCTGCTGGCCATCCGACCGGTGCAGCGCATAAACCGTCGCCAGATCGCCGATCTGTTCCTGCACTTCGGTCGGCAAATCCGCGACCAGCACCGGGCGGACATAGACAATGGCCCGCTCTGCGGCTGGCAATGCGTTGAATTTCATATCCATGACGATCCCCTTATTTGCGGCCGATCTTGATGGTCTGCACAATGGTTTCAGGAACCTGACGCCGCAGGTCGATGTTCAAAAGACCATGGTCCAGCCCGGCCCCTGCAACCTCCACCCCATCGGCCAATACAAAGCTGCGCTGGAAGGCACGGGCGGCGATGCCACGGTGCAGGAACACCCTGTCGGCGCCGTCATCGCCCTGCCGTCCGCGGACCACCAGTTGGCGATCCTCGACCGTAATGGCGAGATCTTCTTCGCGAAAACCTGCCACCGCAAGGGTGATGCGATAAGTGTTGTCCGAGGTCGCCTCGATGTTGAAGGGCGGATAGCCTTCCGAGGCGGTTTTGGCGGTGCGTTCCACCAGCCGTTCCAGCTGTTCGAACCCCAAAAGGAAGGGGTGCGCGCCGAAGCTGAGTTTCGTCATGTCAGGTGTCCTAAGATAAGCGACATCTTTGCTCCCGGCCCCATTCTGGCAACCGGTGCCCCCAATATGGGTCGATGGCCCGCGCGGCGCAAGAGTATGTCGGTTCACAAAAAATGATCATATCGGCCCCAGATTCTTCCCCATCGCCACCCCGAATCGCTGTAACCTTAGCCAAAGCCAAGAAGTGTGGACCCTGATCCTGCCATGAACATTTCCAGCGAGATGAATTTTGAGGACATGCTTCGGGTGAGGCTTGAAGTCCTGCGCCGCGAGCATCGCGATCTGGACGAGGCGATTGCCGCGTTGGAGGCCAGCGGTCGGCCCGATGCCCTGACCTTGCGGCGGCTGAAAAAGCAAAAGCTGGCGCTGAAAGATCAGATCGTGAAATTCGAAGATCAGCTGATCCCCGATATCATCGCGTGACGCTGTTGGTGGGGTGATAACCCACCCTACGGGTTGCCCCCTGCCCCGCCCCAGTATATTGCCGCCCTATCACCGATAGGGGGCAAGCATGGCCGTTGAGGTTGGGATCATCATGGGAAGTCAGTCCGACTGGCCGACGATGAAAGAGGCCGCTTTGATCTTGGATCAGCTTGGCATTTCCTATGAGACGAAGATCGTCTCAGCCCACCGCACCCCGGATCGGCTTTGGACCTATGGCAAAGAGGCCGCCGGGCGGTTGAAGGTGATCATTGCAGGCGCAGGCGGTGCGGCGCATCTGCCGGGCATGATGGCGTCGAAAACCCGCGTGCCGGTCATCGGCGTGCCGGTCCTGACCAAGGCCCTGTCGGGCGTCGACAGCCTTTATTCGATCTTGCAGATGCCCAAGGGCTATCCGGTCGCCACCATGGCCATAGGGGCTGCGGGCGCGGCCAATGCCGGGTTGATGGCCGCTGGTATTCTGGCAATTTCTGACGCCGCTTTGGCCGTACGGCTGGATGCTTGGCGTGAGGCACTTTCCGCCTCGATCCCGGAGGAACCGAAGGATGAATGAGATGCTGAAACCCGGTTCCACCATTGGTATTCTGGGCGGCGGTCAGCTGGGCCGCATGCTGTCGGTTGCGGCAAGCCGCCTTGGCTACAAGACCCATATCTACGAGCCGGGCGCAAACCCGCCTGCCGCGGATGTGGCCCATGCCTGCACCACCGCAAGCTATGACGATCACGCCGCTCTGGCTGCGTTTGCGGCCGCGGTTGATGTCATCACCTATGAGTTTGAAAACGTCCCTACCGCCGCGCTGGACCTGCTTGAGGCGGCAAAACCGATCCGCCCGAACCGCCGGGCCTTGGCTGTCAGCCAAGAGCGCATGGCGGAAAAGGATTTTCTGACCGGGCTGGGCCTCACCTGCGCGCCCTATGCCGCAGTGAATACGCTGGCTGATCTTGAGGCCGCGCTAGAGCGGATCGGCACGCCCGCGATTTTGAAGACCACCCGGCTTGGCTATGACGGCAAGGGCCAAGCGCGGATCATGACCACCGCCGATGCGCCTGGCGCATTTGCCGCCATGGCGGGCGCGCCTGCGGTGCTGGAAGGGTTCGTCTCCTTCAGCCATGAGGTTTCGGTGATTGCGGCGCGGGGGCTTGATGGCTCGGTCGCGGCTTATGATCCGGGCGAGAATGTGCATAAGGATGGGATCTTGTCGACGACGACCATCCCGGCGCGGCTTACCCCCAGCCAGCGGTCGGATGCGGTGTTGCTGGCGGCGCGGATTCTGAACGCGCTCGACTATGTGGGCGTGATGGGGGTGGAACTGTTCGTCACGCCGCAGGGGCTATTGGTCAATGAAATCGCGCCGCGGGTGCATAACTCGGGCCACTGGACGCAAAACGGCTGCGCGGTGGACCAGTTTGAACAGCACATTCGCGCCGTGGTGGGGCTGCCCTTGGGCGATGGCGCGCGTCATTCGGATGTGGTGATGGAAAACCTGATCGGCGATGATGTGAACCGCATCCCGGCGATCTTGAAGGAACGCCATGCCGCCCTGCACATGTATGGCAAGGCCGAGGCGCGGCCCGGCCGCAAGATGGGCCATGTCAACCGGGTGGTGGCAAAGGGCTAACGTTTCAGCGCCGCGACCAGCCGCATGACGGCGGCGGGCAGCGTCAGATCGTCTTCGAATTTCCCTTCGCGCAGGAAGGCCAGAACCTGCGCGATCACCATCGGGTTGTTCATCAAAAAGGTATGGCTGACCGGCAGGGTGATATGGGCAGCCCCCGCCAGCCGGGTGCTGGCAACTGAGACCTTGCCGTCATTCGGGCCGGGAATGATGCCGCCCATCAAAGGGTTCAAGGGCACGGTGCCCGCGATCACCCCCACCTCATATTCGGGCAGGGCAAGGTCCGGCTGGGCCAGCCGATTGGGAAAGCTGTCCGGCCCGGTGCCAAGCTCCACCCCTGCAGGCCCCATCAGCCAGTGAAACGCGCCCAGATCGCCGAAACGGTCCACCAGTTCCGACCCGCCATTCGGCGGCGCCAGCATCACCATGCGGCCCATATGGGCGGGGCGATGTTCGGCCAGCCACGCGCGGGCAAGAATACCGCCCAGCGAATGGGTGACGAAATGCACCCGGCGCGTGCCACAAGCCATGACCTTGCGGCCCACCCGTTCGACAAGCTGCGCGATGGGTTCTTTGGTGGACGGATAGCCATGGTTCATCACCCCATAGCCCGCCTGCACCAGCGCCTCTTGCAAAAGCCGCATCGAGCGCGGCGTGCGGCTCAGGCCGTGCAGCAAGATCACCACCTCGTCACCCGCGCCCGGTTTTGCAAGAATTTTCATAAATGTCTCCTCAATGGCAAAGTCCTAACGGCTTGAGGTGCTGCGGGGCAAGGGGTGGACATCGCCGCCCCGTCCCGTAATCTCTGCTCATGGCCAAACGTACCCCCCGCCTTGCTGCCCGCGCGCTGATCCTGGATGAGGATCGGCTGCTCTTGGTCAACGCCTATCCGGGCGGCAAGTCTGACCTGTGGTGCGCGCCGGGGGGCGGGGCGGAAAGTGGCGCATCGCTGCCCGACAATCTCGCGCGTGAGGTGCTGGAGGAATGTGGCTTGGAAATCGCCGTGGGCGCACCAGCCTTGATCAATGAATTTCATGATCCGCGGTCGGGCTTTCATCAGGTCGATCTGTTCTTTCGCTGCACCGTGACGCGTGGCCAGATCGACGCCAATTGGCGCGACCCCGAAGGGGTGGTCACTGAACGGCGGTTCTTTTCACGGACCGAGATGGAGGCGGGCAAGATTCGCTTCAAGCCGGACACGCTGGCACAGGCCGCTTGGGGCACAGGGTGTCACTATGATCCATTGGAGCCGATTGTCCGATGAGCCGCGCCTTTGTCAAAGAGGGCACCGGCGAGTTGGAGCCGCTGCCCGATCTGCCAATTTCAGCCCATCCAAACTATGTCACGCCGCGCGGGCTGGCGGTGTTGAAGGCGCGGCTTTTGGCGCGGCAGACCGATCTGACCGCGCTGAAGGCACGGGCCGAACGGCTGGACCGCCTGCCTGAAGCCGCGGCCGAGCGCGACATCCGCTATCTTGAGGCCCGCCTGCGGTCAGCGATTTTGGTCGAGGCCGCGACGCGCCCCGTCACAGAGGTGCAATTTGGCTGCCGCATCGTGGTCGATGCCGACGGTCAAGAGCAGGTCTTTGAAATCGTGGGCGAAGATGAGGCTGATGCCGCCCTTGGTCGCATCGCGCCGCAATCTCCCTTGGCGCGGGCCCTGATCGGGGCCGAGGTCGGCGATACGGTGGTGTGGCGTCGCCCCTCGGGCGCGCTGGAACTGGAGGTTCTGGACATTGAACCGATTGATCCGTCCGCTTGACCCCAAGGCAGATCTGCCGCTGGTGGAAGAATTTTACACCCGCGCGGCGGATTATTGGCTGCTGGTCGATCGCCGCGCCCCCGATCGCCAGAAAGCACTGGATTTCTTTACCGATTGCCCGCCGAACTGTGATCCTGCCGCTTCGCACCGGTTGGGGTTGTTTGTGGATGGGGCGCTGATGGGGCTTGCGGAACTGTCCTTTGGCTGGCCCACGCCGGGGGATGCTTATCTTGGCTTGCAAATCCTTGCCCCAGAGGCCCGCGGCCACGGGCTAGGCCGGGTATTGCTGGCCGAAGTTGAGACCCGCGCCCGTGCTGCGGGGGCGCCGCAGCTTTATCTTGCCGTGCTGGAAGCCAACCCCAAGGGCCGGGCCTTTTGGGAACGCGAGGGGTTTCAGGCCACTGGCGTGTCGCGGGACGATGTCGAGACTGGACACCGAATACACCGGCTAGCCAAGGCGCTTTAGCAGCCTCAGGGTTCGGGGGTATCCGTATCCACTTCGCCCCGTTCAATCCTGCCTCGGGCATTTGCGGCCAACAACTCATACCGGCGGCGGAACTGTTCCAGCGCCAATTCATCCAGCTCCTCGAGATCAAGAAGAGCGTTATGCGCGCCTTGCGTGGCGCGGATCAGCTCATCCAGTTTCAGCTGGATCGCCGCGGTATCGCGGTTTTGAGTGTTCTGGATCAGGAAGACCATCAAGAAGGTGACGATGGTGGTGCCGGTGTTGATGACCAACTGCCACGTGTCGGAAAATCCGAAAACGGGCCCCGTGACGATCCAAAGCGCGATGACGCCCAAGGCGAGCAGAAAGGTGGTCTGCCGCCCACACCAATGCGACACCCGTTTGGCGATGTTGCCGTAACTGTCGACCCTACGCATGAAGCCTCCTGTTCTGACGCGTCCAATGTGCCGCTTGGCATGGCTGCGTTGCAAGGGGGATCAGTCTCTGCCGGCCAGCCTTGGTACAGCCGAGGCTGGTCGGCGGGGGGTATTCGGCCTAGGATGAAAGGCCAGTTACACCCCGTCAAAGGCGCTTGGATAGCGCAGGGTGTCTTCGGGGATATCATCGCCGGGGCGCACGATGAGCGTGTGATCGGCAGAATAGGGCGTGCTGAGACGGGCCGCGCGGGGCCGTGAAAAGCCGCAGCGGGTGTAGAAAGCGGGGTCGCCAAGCACCACAACGCTTTGGCCTTTGATCTGCGTAAGCTTCAGCGCCGCCTTGACGAGCCTTTGGCCAAGGCCCCTGCCCTGCCACGCTGGCGCAATGGCAACCGGGGCAAGACAGACCCAGCCCATCGGGGCCGCCGTGCGGCTGAGCGCAAGGTATCCGGCAACACCCGTCTCGTCGGGCAGGACGAGTTCCATGTCGATTTCCCCCTTGGCGCGCAGAGCCTGCACAAGCGCCGCCTCGTCGGGGCCGGGGAAGGCCGCGCGCAAGAGAATATCAACAGCAGCATGATCGCTGGCGCGGGCGGCGCGCATGTGGTCGGGAAGCGGCGGCATGGGAACCTCAAACGGAAAAGGGCGGCCCCTTGCGGAGCCGCCCTTTCCTTATCAGCCTTGGGGGCAGATTACATCATGCCGTCCATGCCGCCCATGCCGCCCATGCCGCCGCCAGCGCCACCAGCCGACTTGTCGGCAGGCTTGTCAGCGATCATGCATTCGGTGGTGATCAGCAGCGAGGCAACCGAAGCTGCGTCTTCCAGTGCGGTGCGGACAACCTTGGCCGGGTCGATAACGCCGAACTTGAACATGTCGCCATATTCTTCGGTCTGGGCGTTGAAGCCAAAGGTCTTGTCCGACGATTCGCGGACCTTGCCAGCAACGACAGCGCCATCAACGCCAGCGTTCTGAGCGATCTGACGCAGCGGAGCCTCGAGCGCGCGGCGCACGATGACGATGCCAGCGTTCTGGTCGCTGTTTGCGCCGGTCAGACCGTCCAGAGCTTTGCCAGCCTGGATCAGGGCCACACCGCCGCCGACCACGATGCCTTCTTGAACGGCAGCGCGGGTGGCGTTCAGCGCGTCATCAACGCGGTCCTTACGCTCTTTCACTTCGACTTCGGTCATGCCGCCAACTTTGATGACTGCAACACCGCCAGCCAGTTTGGCAACGCGCTCTTGCAGCTTTTCGCGGTCGTAGTCCGAGGTGGTTTCCTCGATCTGGGCGCGGATCTGGGCCACGCGGGCTTCGATTTCGGCCTTGGCACCAGCACCATCAACGATGGTGGTGTTGTCTTTGTTGATCTGCACTTTCTTGGCGCGGCCCAGCATGTCGATCGTGACCGACTCCAGCTTCATGCCCAGATCGTCCGAGATCACCTGACCACCGGTCAGGATCGCGATGTCTTGCAGCATGGCCTTGCGGCGATCGCCGAAGCCCGGAGCTTTGACAGCAGCGATCTTCAGGCCGCCACGCAGCTTGTTCACGACCAGCGTTGCCAGAGCTTCGCCTTCAACGTCTTCAGCGACGATGATCAGCGGGCGCTGCGACTGGATCACGGCTTCCAGCAACGGAACCATCGGCTGCAGCGACGACAGTTTCTTTTCGTGCAGCAGGATGTAGGCGTCTTCCAGCTCGGCAATCATCTTGTCGGCGTTGGTGACGAAGTAGGGCGACAGGTAGCCGCGGTCGAACTGCATGCCTTCCACGACGTCGGTCGAGGTTTCCAGGCCCTTGTTCTCTTCGACGGTGATCACACCTTCGTTGCCGACTTTTTGCATCGCGTCAGCGATCTGACGGCCGATTTCAGCTTCGCCGTTGGCCGAGATGGTGCCAACCTGAGCAACTTCGGCGCTGTCTTTGACCGGGCGAGCAGCAGCTTTGATGGCCTCAACCACTTTGCTGGTGGCCAGATCGATGCCGCGCTTCAGGTCCATCGGGTTCATGCCAGCAGCGACGGCTTTCATGCCTTCGCGAACAATGGCTTGGGCCAGAACGGTGGCGGTGGTGGTGCCGTCGCCAGCTTCGTCGTTGGTGCGGGAAGCGACTTCCTTCACCATCTGGGCGCCCATGTTTTCGAACTTGTCAGACAGTTCGATTTCCTTGGCAACCGACACACCGTCCTTGGTGATGCGCGGGGCGCCGAAGGATTTGTCGATCACCACGTTGCGGCCTTTCGGGCCGAGGGTGACTTTCACAGCGTCAGCGAGGATGTTCACGCCGCGCAGCATGCGGTCGCGGGCATCGGTATCAAAACGTACGTCTTTCGCACCCATGGTGCTACTCCTTCATATCTGGTTTCGTGGGGTGCGCGAGGCACCGGACGGGGAATGGCGACTTAGGAGATGATCCCCATGATGTCGCTTTCCTTCATGATGAGCAGCTCTTCGCCGTTCAGGGTGACTTCGGTGCCCGACCATTTGCCGAACAGAACGCGGTCGCCAGCTTTGACCGACATTGCGATCAGCTCGCCCGAATCCTTGCGTGCGCCTTCGCCAACAGCGACGACTTCGCCTTCAGCGGGCTTTTCCTTGGCGGAATCGGGGATGATCAGCCCGCCCTTGGTTTTTTCTTCGGACTGGACGCGACGAACGACAACGCGGTCGTGCAGCGGTTTGAAAGCCATCTGGTAACACTCCCTTGGGTTTCCAGGTTTGATTGGGATTAGCACTCAGGTTTCACGAGTGCTAACGACGCTTGAGTTAGGCACAAGCGTGCCCTGAGTCAACGCCTGCCTTGGGAAAAATTCTCATGATCAGCGCGGGCCTTTCCGCTTGGCCTTGCGCCACCTGCATGCGACGCTTGGACCGCATCACCCCAAGGTTCGAGTTGCCCCATGGTCCGCCACCTGTTCGCTGTTACGCTTTGTGTCTTGGGGCTGGCCCTGCCGGCAGGGGCTGACTGTGTCGGGCAAGACCTGATAAGTACGATGGCAGCCCCGGACCGCGCCGATCTTTTGGCACGCAGCCATGCGGTGCCATTCGCTCAAGGCAATTTCTGGCGGGCCACAAAGGGCGCGCAGGACATCACCCTGATCGGCACCTATCATATGGACGACCCCCGCCACGCCGAGACACTCGCACGGCTGGTCCCGGCCTTTGACCGCGCCAAGACTGTCTTGGTCGAAGCGGGGCCAGAGGAAATGTCCGCCCTGAAAACCCGGCTAGGCCGGGATCCGGGTCTGATGGTGATCACCGATGGCCCCACCCTGCCCGAGCAGCTTTCGCCCGAGGTCTGGGAGCAGCTTTCCACCGCCATGGCCGCGCGGGGCGTACCGGGGTTCATGGCGGCGAAAATGCAGCCTTGGTATCTGTCGATGATCCTGTCGATCCCGCCCTGCGCCTTGCAGGCCATGGGAGAAGATCGCGGTCTTGATGCGATGGTGATGGAAGAAGCCGCGGCGCGGGATCTGCCCGTCAAGGCGCTGGAACCTTACGACACGATCTTTGGCATCTTCGACGCGCTCAGCCTTGAAGATCAACTGGCGATGGTCACGGCCTCTTTGGCGCTGGAGGACCAGTCAGAAGATCTGTCCGTCACCATGTCCGAGGCCTATTTTGCCGAAGAACCCCGGCTGATCTGGGATTTCAGCCGCGATCAGGCGCTGACGGTGCCCGGTTCGTCGCCGGAACAGGTGGCCCATGAATTTGCCGTAATGGAGGAGGCGATGATGGTCAGGCGCAACAGGGCCTGGATTCCAGTGCTGACCGCTGCGGCCAAGGAAGGGCCGGTGCTGGCGGCTTTTGGCGCGCTGCATCTTTCGGGGCAAGATGGCGTGTTGGCGCTTCTTAGGGCCGAGGGGTTCACGTTGGAAAGGCTGGCCTTCCGATGAGCATGCCTCCCCTGCTGCCGGGCCACAGGCTTGCCCGTTTCTATATTCTCGACTTTGGATTGTTCGATGTCGGCCCCGGCCTGCGGACCATCGGGATTCCGGGATTTCTTCTGGAAACCGATGCGGGTGCGCGGATCCTGTTCGATACCGGGTTTCCGCCCGACTATGTCACCGGCCCTGAGGCCACCGCCGCCCGCGACGGGCTGCACCGCTTTGGGGCCTTCACCCGCTTTGGCGCAGAAAATACCGCGGCAGGGCAATTGGCCCTGCTGGGCCTGACGCCGGCCGATATTTCCCATGTGATCCTGAGCCACGGCCATATCGACCATGTCGGCAGCCTGCCGCTGTTCGACCATGCGACGATCCTTCTGACCGAAACCGAACGCGCCGACCCGCGCCCGTGCTATTTCTTCGATAAGCAACCGATGGAGTGGCCCAAGGCACAATACCTGACCATCGCAGGTCAGACGCCGCTGTGCGAAGGCGCAAACCTGATCCCCACCCCCGGCCATACGCTGGGCCATCTGTCGGCGCATCTGACCCTGCCTGATGGGCGTCAGGTGATCCTTGCCGCCGATGCGATCAACCGGATTTCCGAACCGGACGAAGGTTTTGCCGACGCCAAAGACCCTGCCCGCGCACTGGAGACGTTCCACCTGCTGGACCAGCTGGCCCGCGAGACCGGGGCCACGATGATCTACGGCCACGAGCCAAGCCAATGGCCCGGCCTGCCCAAAGCCCCCCGACCTTACTGATGGCCGACCCAACCGATGGCCACCCGCCGATGACTCGCAAAGCGCTGATCCTGTTGTTTGGTGCGACGCTCGCTTGGTCTACCTCTGGCCTTTTTGCACGCGCGATTCCGTTGGATACGCCCACCGTGATTTTGTGGCGCGGGCTTTTTGGCGCAGCGGGGCTGATTGCGACGCTGATCTGGATGAAGGGCCGCGCGGGCCTTGGCGATTTTGCCCGGTTGGGGCGGGCGGGCTGGCTTTATGCGCTGTGCTCGGGGCTGGGCATGCT
>Ga0255097_1000136_pt1 | contig 42808 bp, 31 predicted proteins | sample Colum_Atlam_RepB_2_FD_188436 | JGI IMG/M metagenome (GOLD analysis project Ga0255097, IMG submission 188436) | Freshwater microbial communities from Columbia River, Oregon, United States - Colum_Atlam_RepB_8d | ecosystem: Environmental > Aquatic > Freshwater > River | place: USA: Oregon...
CCCACGCGCAGTTCGTGCGCCGGGTTGGCAATCGACCACAGGAGACACACCGACACGGCTTCGATGCCGCGGGTGAGGAAGGTGGCCAGCAGCGCACGGAGGGCCTCTTCGTCCAGCGGCGTTTCGACCGCGCCTTCGGCGTTCATGCGCTCGCGCACCTCAAAGGTGTAACGGCGCGGGATGTAGGGGTCGGGATATTCCATCCGCAGGTTGTGCGGCTCGGCCTTGCCGCCTTCCTTCAGCAGCAGGATGTCCGGGAAGCCGTCAGTGGTCAGGAACGCGGTGCGGGCAATTTTCCGCTCGACGATGCCGTTGGTGGCGCGGGTTGTGCCGTAGAGAAACACCGAGGTGTCCGCCAGCAGCGCCGCCGCGGTGGTGCCGAGATGTTCGGCGGCGACCGCGAGCCCCGCTTCAATACTGGCGAACGCCCGCTGGCGGTCGGTCAGGGCTTTACCGATGGTGAAACCACCGGCGCTGTCTGTGACCACGACGTCGGTAAAGGTACCGCCGGTGTCGACTGAAATCCGATAGGGCATGGGAAACAAACCTCGCTGTAATCAGAGACCGATCCGGGCTGCCGGCGGGCGCTCCCGCGCGCATCCGGCACCGCATTCTCGCTGTAGCCCGCCCGCGCTTGCAACGCGATAAGGCCGGCCTGTAGGGTCAACTTTCAAGTTGCCTCGCCGCTACGCTCGCGGGGCATGCCGCCTCCGGATGACTGACTCCCCCGCGCGAGGTTCACCACGATGGCACTGATTTCCAAACACACCGAGTACTCTTCGTCGCCGCTGGAACAGCTGCATAACTACTTCGAGCACCTGGTGCTTGAGGCGTTGCGGGCGCGGGCCATCAACCTCGACGAAGACAGCTTCGTCGACGTGGCCTGCGTCGCCTTGAACGAACTGCCGGCCAAATACATCCGGCACGATGTGGATATGGCCTACTTCACGGAGCCGTCCGAAATGGCGATCATCCATTCGCGGGTGGAACGCGCGATCGATCTGGCGCTGGGCCGGGTGTTGAGCAAGCGGAGCACGCCACCCGAGTAAGCCATCCGAGGGAGCCACGCCGCCATGACTGAAGCAGAATTTCGCGCAGAATTAGCCCACCACGGGGTCGAACCCTATGTGGCGGAGTGGGTGCCCGGGCATTTCAACCCCGAGCATGCCCACGATTTCACCGCCCGGGGCTTCGTCATCCGCGGCAGCTTTACCTTGAGCCACAGCGGCGCTGAGCACCCAATGCCGGCCGGCGCGGACTTCCGGCTGGCCGCCGGCATCCTGCATACGGAGCGCGCGGGCCCCGCCGGCGCCACCGTGTTGGCCGGTCGCCTGCCTGCGGCGAGCTAGGCGCTCGCCACCGGCAGGGCAGCGCGCCTAGGCCGCGGCCTTGCGGTTGAACTGCGGCAAGACCTCTTCCATCAGCGCCTGCTGCGACGCCGACCAAGCGCTGTACTCGTCCTTGAAGTCGAAGTTGATGACCAGCATCGAGCCGAAGCCACCGGCGTCGTCGTACATCTGCGCCAGCTTCTGCGACACCGTGCGCGGCGAACCCACCAGCCAGTTGTGATCGACCAGGTATTCCGGCGTGACGTCGCTGTCTGGCACCGACTGGTCGTGCTTGAACACCGACAGCAGGCGGAACTTGGAAAACAGCGGCAGCAGGTATTCGCGGTAGGCCCGCCCCATCATGCCGTTCAGCGCGAGCTTGCGCGCCTCGGCGTCGGTTTCGGCGATATAGACCTCGCGCACCACGCGCCAGGCGGCGCGGTCTGCCACCCGTCCTGCCCGCTCCGCGCCGCGCACATAGGACGCCCAGTGGTCGCGCAGGTATTCGCGGGAGAGATTCAGGCTGAGCGGCATGAAGCCCAGTTCGCCCGCCATTTCCAGCGTGTCTGACTTGGGCGACAGACCGGCCACGCCGATCGGCGGATGCGGCTGCTGCAGGGGTTTGAGATGGAACTTCAGCGTGTCGAACATCACGCCCGGGCGGTTCACCGTCCAGTATTTACCGACGTACTCAAAGGCTTCTTCCGAGCTCCACAGCTTCAGGATGATGTCCAGCGCTTCGCGGGTCATCACCCGGTTCTCGCCGCTCATGCCATCGACGTTGAACAGCGTCCAGTCGCTGGGCAGACCGCTGGCGCCAATGCCAAACATGATGCGCCCGTTGGAAATGTGGTCCATGAAGGCCACCCGGCAAGCGAGCTCGGCCGGATGGTGATAGGGCAGCAGGTGCGCGCCGGCAGCGAGGCGGATGTTCTTGGTCCGCATCAGGGCCTGGGCGATAAGGATGTCCGGTGAGGGGTTCGGCTCCCACGGGGCGGTGAAGTGTTCGCCAATCCAGGCTTCGGAGAAGCCCAGTTTGTCGCACAGTTCGATGTGCTGCAGGTCCCACTCGTAGCCGTCGCGCAGCGAGCGCTCCGGCGGATGCGAAGGCATCATGAATACGCCGATTTCCATTGGTCACTCCCCGGTTTTATGTGCTTATGACCGGGACGCTAGCAGAGTCGCGCTGCAACTCGCAATCCGCGGAAAAGCCCCGCTATTGCACGCCCAGATACTTATGCCACTGGGCCGAAAACTCCCATTGCATGCCAAGACGATTGAGCTCGAACACCCGCGCGATAGTTTCCTCGGTGTTGGCGCGGCCGTCCTGCATGCAGGGCTGGAGGTAGTAGTTCCAGGCCGAGAACTTGTCGTAGTAGTCCCGCAGTTCGTCCACCGTCTGCCCGGTGTAGACGACTTTCAGTTCCTGCGCGAAATGAATCGCCAGTTCCGACACCGGCGCTTTGGGCGAGACCGTGCACCAGTCCCAGGGCGCATTCACGCGGCGCAGGCCCGAGGTCTGCACGTTGATGTACAGCCCGAGCTTGCGACAGGCGGCGACCAGTTCGTCGAAGTCTGGCTGATCCAGCGGCTCTCCGCCGGTGATCGACACCCAGCCGCGGGGGCCAACCGCCGCCAGCGCCATCTCCGCCAGCGTCGCCGGTGCCATGTCATGGCCGCCGCGAAAGGCCAGCGATTCCGGCTGGTCGCAAACCTCGCGGATCGGGCATTTCACGCTGCAGCCCTGCGCGCGGATAAAAAACATGGGCTTGCCGGTGAGGTGGCCCTCGCCCTGAATGCTGTGAAAGGTTTCGCTGATTTTCATGCGGACATCGGTGCTAGCTGAGAAGAACAAGGAAGGGCAACGCCGGCGCCTGCGGCGCGCGGGTACCCGGCATCACGCCACATGGTCGGGCTCGAAGAATAGCCACATCACCTCGGGGAAGGCGACGCGGAAGCGCGCCTCCACCTGATTGATCGCATCGACCAGCGCTCGCGCGTCGGCCGCCGGCGCCATTTCGGCTTTGACCGCGACCATCACCCGGTCGCCCATCTGCATGCTGAGCAGGTTAAGGAGTTGCGAGACTTCCGGCTGCTCGCCGAGGAAGCGCCGCATATCGACGTCGACCATGGGGTCAACGCCTTGCCCGATCAGGAGCGCCTTGACCTCGATCGCCACGAACACCGCCACCACCACCAGCAGCACGCCGATCGCGATGGTGCCCAGCGAGTCGTACACCGGGTTGCCGGTCAGCATGGTGGCAACCACCGCAACCAGCGCCAGCACGAGACCGATCAGCGCCGCCAGATCTTCGCCAAACACAACCAGCAGTTCGCTTTGGCGCGACTCGCGGAACCAGCCCCACAGCGAGCGTCCACGACGGGCTTTGGCCACTTCGCGCAGACAGCCCCACATCGAGACCGACTCCGCCGCAATCGCAAACACCAGCACCCCGACGGCCCACCAGGGCGCGGCCAGCGGCTCGGGATGGGCCAGCTTGTGGAAGCCTTCATACAGCGAGAACAGCCCGCCGACGCTGAACAGGATGATCGCGACCAGAAACGACCAGGTGTAAATCGCCTTGCCATAGCCCAGCGGAAAATCGGGCGAGGGCGGACGTTTGGCGTGACGCAGGCCAATCAGCAACAGGCCCTGATTGCCGGTATCCGCCAGCGAATGAATGGCTTCGGCCAGCATGGCGCCGCTGCCGGTGATGACCGCCGCCACGCCCTTGGCAATCGCGATGGCCAGATTTGCACACAGCGCGAAAATGATGGACTTGAGCGAATCAGCGCCGTGGGACATGCGGGGACTCCGTTGAGATGCCCCTCATTATAGGGAGCTGCGCGGCGCGACGCGCCTGCGCTGCGGCCTAGTGGCTTGTCATCAAGGCGCGCAGGCCGGCCATATCGATCGGCGAGTCCTTGGCCGCTTCAACAGACAAAGGCTGATCGCGCCAATAGCCAAACTCTTCCAGCAGCGCGTAAGCCTCGGCCGCGTGGGTGCCGTGGGGCGCCGCGCGCACGGCGGCCGCGAGCAGGATTTCCATTTCCGGCACCGAATACTTGGGCTCAACGCTGCGCAGGGCGATGACGCCCAGCATGTACCAGGCTTCTGACATCTCATCGGCAGCGCCCTGCCCCGCCGCCACGTAGCGCTCAAGCAAGCTCATGGCGACCAGATCATGAATGGCCCGGGCCCGACCGCGGGGCGCCCGGGTCAGGCTGTCGGCGGTGGTGAACAGGCCACGCGCAGCCGGCAAGGACGCCGGCCCTGCCAGCGTGGGGGCTAGCGTATTCAAGCTGTTCCGCCACGCCTCGAGGCGCGTGGAAAGATAGCGCGGCACATCTTCGCGGGCCGCAAATTTGTCCAGCATCGCGCGCGCGCGCACCGGGTCGCGCAGCACCACCAACGCGACTTCGAGATAGTCGATGAGGATGCCGCCGTTATCGAGGTCGACCGCGCTGCTCCCACCGGGATTTAGCAGTTTGTGCTCCAGCACGCTGAGCGCCGCATCGAACTGGCGGGTGGCCACATACAACTGGGCCAGTTCGCTTTCATCAAAGCCGGCGGTATCGATGCGCGCCAGCAGGCGCTGCCCGAAATTGACCTGCGCTTCGGCCGGCAACCGACCGTGACAGGCCACACAGTGCTGGGTCAGTTCCATCAGCGAGAAATAGGCGTAAGACGGCCAGGCGTCGCGAAAGCCGCTGGCAATCTCGTGGCTTGAGGACTTGAAGGATTTGGCCAGCCCGCTGAACGCCTGATCGCCTGCGGCGGCGTGGGCGGCGAGCGCGTCGGAGGCGCTTTCCAGCGCGCCCAGTTTTTTATCGATCAGTTCCTGATCCCAGTGCGACGCCTTGCCCTCGGGGCGGACCGACAGGGGCAGCAGGTAGGCGATGGCGTCAAACACCTGATGCATGATGTCGCGAGTCGCCGCGTCCGGTTTGGCCTCCGCGCGCGCACCCACCGGGACGAGTCCCAGCACCATCAGCATCAGCAACACAGTCGGCATGGCGGCGAGGCTCCGATAAGCAGGGGAGCTCGCTATGCTGAGCCCCGGCGCTGGCCGGGGCTTGACGCGGATCAGGCCGGCGGCGAGGGCCGGCTGTCCCTAGCCCTCAATGCCCTCGAACAGCACGCTCGACAGGTAACGCTCGCCGGCATCCGGCAGGATGACCACGATGGTTTTGCCGGCAAACGCCGGTTCGGCAGCCAGCCGGGCGGCGGCCGCTCCCGCCGCGCCGCAGGAGATCCCGCAGAGGATCCCCTCCTCCTGCGCCAGCCGGCGCGCAAAGGCCACCGCCTCCTCGTTGCTGACCCGCTCGACGCGGTCGACGATCGATAAATCCAGCGTGCCTGGAATGAAGCCCGCGCCAATGCCCTGAATCTTGTGCGGTGAGGGCTTCAACTCCTCGCCCGCGAGGCGCTGGCTAATGATGGGGCTGGTTTCCGGCTCCACCGCCACCGACAGAATCGCGCGGCCGCGGGTGTGCTTCAGGTAGCGCGAGACGCCGGTAATCGTGCCGCCGGTGCCGACCCCTGCCACCACCACATCCACCTGCCCGTCGGTGTCGTCCCAGATTTCGGGGCCGGTCGTTTGCTCGTGAATCGCCGGATTGGCCGGGTTCTCGAACTGCTGCGGCATGTAGTAGCGGGCAGGGTCGCTGGCGCGAATGTCTTCGGCTTTCTGGATGGCGCCCTTCATGCCTTTGGCGCCTTCGGTCAGCACCAGCCTGGCACCGAAAGCCTTCAGCACCCGCCGTCGTTCGATGCTCATGGTGTCCGGCATGGTGAGGGTGATGGGATAGCCTTTGGCGGCGCAGACAAAGGCCAGCGCGATGCCCGTATTCCCGCTGGTCGGCTCCACCACTTCCATGCCCGGCTTAAGCAGTCCGCGCTGCTCGGCGTCGGCAATCATCGCCGTGCCGATCCGGCATTTCACCGAGTAGGCCGGATTGCGACCTTCAATCTTCGCCAGCACCAGCGCGCCACCGGGCGCAACCTTGTTGAGGCGGACCAGCGGGGTATTGCCGATCGACAGCGAGTTGTCTGCGTAAAACTTCATGCGCGGGGCACTCCGGTCTGGGGGAACGGGCCTGCATCCTAACGGACTTCGGGAGGACCGCGAAGGCGCCCGGCAATGCGTTGCCCGCTCGCATCGCGACAACCGCCCCCCCAGACCACGCTGGTCGGGAACTTGCGCCGCCTCACCGGGTCGGCCCGCATTCAGTGCGCCAGCAGTAAAGTAAGGCGAGCCCTACGCCGTTAAAGCGACAGGTTCACGTTTTGCAGATTGGATTTAAGGAGTGTTCATGATCAGGCCAATTAGCCTCGCCCTTGCCCTGCTGGGCACCACCTCCACCGCGTTGGCCGAAGACGAACAGCCCTGGTTGCTGGGTAACTGGGGCGGACAGCGCTCGGCGCTGGCCGAGAAAGGCGTCGAGTTTGAAATCGTCGCCACCACCGACGTGCTGGCCAACGTGTCGGGCGGCATTGATCAGGAAGTTGAGACGCCCACGACCTTCGATCTGGCCGTCAACATCGACACCGCCGCCGCCGGCTGGTGGAGCAACGGCACCCTGCGGGTCTACCTGCTGGGCACCACCGGCGGGGACACCAACACCCACGTCGGCGCCCTGCAGGTGGCCAGCAACATCGAGGCCCCGGACACCGTCAAGCTGTACGAAGCCTGGTACGAACACAAGTTTTTCGGCGAGAAACTGAGCATCCTGCTCGGCCTGCACGACCTGAACAGCGAGTTCTACGTCACCGATCTGAGCGGCGTATTCCTGAACAGCTCCTTCGGTAACGGACAGGAAGTGGCGCAGGTCGGCCCGTCCATTTTCCCCACCACGGCAATGGCCGCGCGGGTCAAGTTCAGCCCGACCGAAAACACCTACATCATGGGCGCGGTCTACGACGGCGTGCCCGGCGACCCCAACGACCCTTACGGCACCCACGTCGAGTTCAACGACGGCGACGGCGTGCTGACCATCGGCGAAGTGGGCGTCACCGGCGGCGCGGGCCGCTATTTCAAGCTTGCGTTTGGTGGCTGGCACCAGACCGAGTTCGACAACATGATTACCGGCCTGCGGAACGACAACCACGGCTTCTATACCGTGGGCGAAGTCGACCTGTGGCGTCAGGAAGACGGCCGCGGCCTCGGCGTGTTTGGCCAGTTGGGCTTTGCGGAGGAAGACCGCAATCAGACCGACCTCTATGCGGGCGGTGGCTTTAACTGGACCGGCCCCTGCGCCTGTCGGCCGGCTGATATTTTTGGGGTGGCGGTGGCCTATGCCGGCAACGGCGACGACTTCCTGAGCGCCAACCCCGGTGCCTTCACCGACGGCGAAACGCTGCTGGAAGTGACCTATGCGGTCGCCGTCACGCCCTGGCTGCTGGTGCAGCCGGATCTGCAGTACTTCTTCGACCCGGGCACCGACCCGGCGATCGACGATGCGCTGGTCATTGGCGCGCGCTTCCAGATTGCGCTGTAGTTGAGGCCTCGCCGGTCCCGCCACAGCGGGCCAGCGGTGCGAAAAAGCGGCCCTTGCGGCCGCTTTTTTTTAATCCTGCGCGGCGAGTTGCCGCAGCAAGGCCGTCACGTTGTCGGCGCTGCCCAACGCGACCGGCACACGCTGGTGCAGGTGGTCGGGGGCAAGATCAAGAATCGGCCCGTGACCGGTGCTGGCCAAGCCGCCGGCCTGCTCAATGATCATCGCCATGGGGTTGGCCTCGTACATCAGGCGCAGTTTTCCCGTCGGCGCTTTGCGCGTCGGCGGATAAAGAAAAATGCCGCCCTTCAGGAGCACCCGATGCACGTCGGCGACCATGGCGCCGGCGTAGCGGCTGGTAAAGCCGGCCTCGCGACATTGCGCCAGGTAGGTCTGATAGCCGGGCGGGAAACTGGCCAGATTGGCCTCGTTGACCGAATAAAGCTGGCCGGACGCCGGAATCCGCAGGTCGCGTTGCACGCGGATGAAGGCGCCCACCGCCGTATCCAGCACAAACAAATGCACCCCATGACCGGCGGTCAGCACAAAGATGGTCGAGGACCCGTAGAGCACATAGCCGGCGGCGACCTGCCGCCGTCCCGGCTGCAACACCTGCTCGCCGCCGGGCGGCACTTCGAAAATCGAGAAAATAGTGCCGACATTGCCGCCCACATCCAGGTTGGCCGAGCCGTCGAGCGGGTCGAACAGCACCGCAAAGCGCTGCCCGCCGCCGGCCTCGGCTTCCACCATCAGGAGTTCGTCGTTTTCCTCTGAACCAATCACCGCCACGCCTTCACGCTGGCCAAGTAGCTGGATCAACAGATGGTTGGCGATGACGTCCAGCTTCTGCTGGCGCTCGCCCTGCACGTTCTGACTGCCGAAGTCGCCCAGCACGTCTTCAATGCCCGCATTTTTAAGCTTGGCAGCGATGGTTTTGGCGGCAATGGCCAGCGCCGAGACGATCCAGGACAAATGCCCGGAGGTGCCGGGATAGCGCCGCTCTTCGGCCAGCATGTGGGCTTGCAGGGTGATGAAGGCGGGCGGGTTATTCAGCGAAACCACGACCGGGGCAGGGGTCGACATGCAGATACTCCGTGTTTAGCGCAGGGACCATGGTCAGGGGCGAATGTGACCGCTCGCCGCATGACACCCGTCGCCACCTGGATGGGCGGCGGGGCCCGTGCTTTTTAACGGGAATTTGCTGAACGCTGGCTGAGCCAGCGCAAGCTTCAGCGCTGTACCAACTGCTGGCCCAGGTTGACCGTAGAATCGTCCATCGGCATGGGCTGCGGGATGGCGATGCCGCGCTGACAGGCCGGCCGCGCCGCGAGGCGGTCGATCCATGCGGGCAAGGCGCTGAGCCCCTCGATGCTCACCCCGCTCCAGCGGTGAATGCGCACCCAGCACCAGTTGGCGATGTCGGCAATGCTGTAGTCGTCGCACAGGTAGTCGCGGCCGCTCAGCTGGCGCTCCAGCACCTCGAACAGGCGCCGGCACTCGTGGTGATAGCGCTCGATGGCGGCCGGGATTTTCTCGGGGAAATAGCGGTAGAAGACGTTCGCCTGCCCCATCATCGGGCCGATACCGCCCATCTGGAACATCAACCACTGGGTCACCCGCGAAGCCGCTTTAGGATCGGCCGGCAGCAGGCGTCCGGTCTTCTGCGCGAGATAGAGCAGAATCGCGCCGGACTCGAACACCGCAAAGTCGTCGTTCTCGCGGTCAACGATGACCGGAATCCGTCCGTTCGGGTTGAGCTCCAAAAACCAATCGCTTTTCTGTTCTTGCTGGCCGAGATCAATCGGGATGACCCGGTAGGGGATGCCCATTTCCTCGAGCATCACGGTGACTTTCCAGCCGTTCGGGGTAGACGCGGTGTAACAGTCGATCATCAAAGCGCTCCGGTGTGCTGCCCGCGGCGCGGCGTGCGCCGGGTCACGGCACCCTAGCCCGGGGTCCAGTCACCGGACAAGCGTGCTCGGCTTGACAAGCCACCGCGCGGACGGCTCTTATCCGGTCACTTCAATGGAGGGGAATATCGCCATGCACGTGAACAACAACGCCAGCGTCACCATGCACAACCTGCCCGGCCTCGCGCACCAGACGCTCGCCGGCTGCCAGGACGGTCTGAAGAGCTTCGAAGTGTGGCGCCAGACCATTGCGCCGCACGCCTCCACCCCGGTCCACTCGCACGCCTGCGAGGAAGTCATCGTCATCATGCGCGGCAGCGGCGTGTGCCGCTTCGAGGACCGCGAACTGCCGTTCAAGGCCGACCAGACGCTGATCATCCCGGGCGACGTGGTGCACCAGATCTGCAATACCGGCAACGACGAACTGCACATCATCGCCACCCTCGCCGCCTCGCCGGTCGAGGTGAAAACCGAAACCGGCGCGCCGATGGCGCTGCCCTGGTACGCCTGAGTTATCGCGGATGAGCGCAGTTCCCCAGCCGGGCGTGGTTCCCGGCAGCCCGCGTCTGGCCTATGAAAGTCTGGGCAGCGGGCCGACCGTGGTGTTCATGCACGGCATCGGCGGCAACCGCAGCAACTGGCGCGAGCAACTCAGCGCGCTGGCGCCAGATTTTCACGCGCTGGCCTGGGACGCGCGGGGTTATGGCGACAGCGAGGACTATCCGGAAGACCTCGCGTTTCCGCTGTTCGCCGCCGACCTGCTGCGTCTGCTCGATCACCTCGGCGTGGCCCAGGCGCATCTGGTCGGGCTGTCGATGGGCGGGCGGATTGCGCTCGATTTCTACGAAATGCATCCCGCGCGGGTCGCGAGCCTCGTGCTCTGCGACACCTTTCCGGGCTACGACGCCAGCATCACCGCCGAGCAGCGCGAGCAGTTCATCCGCTCACGCCAGCAGCCGCTGCTGGACGGCAAGGAACCGCGCGACATCGCGCCGGTCGTGGCACCTACCCTGCTGAGCAAAAACGCGACGCCGGCGTCCATGCAGCGACTGGTCGACAGCATGACGGCGCTCCACAAGGATTCTTATCTGAAAGCCATCGCCGCGATGACCCGCTACGAGCCGGTCGCGAAGCTGGCGGAAATCAAAGTGCCAACGCTGGTGATTTGCGGCGATGAAGACAAACTGACGCCGCCCGCGGTCTCCCAGGAGATGGCCAACACCATCCCCGGCGCCCGGCTGGCGATTCTGGAGGCCGCGGGCCATTTGTCGAACATCGAGCAGCCCGCGGCGTTTAACGCGGTGCTGCGCGAGTTCCTGCTGGGTTTGTCGCGGTAAACGCCCCGGGCTTACCCGGGGTGTATTCAATCTGACAGTTGCTGTTTCAGCGCCTGCTTGTCGCGCTTGCGCTCGGCCTTGCGCGGCTTCTCGTGCGGGCCGCCTTTTTGCATCAGCGGATGCGTGGCATGCCGGTTGCGCAGACGCTGATCGGCACGATTGCGGGCAGCTTGGGCCATGGCTCAGGAGTGGTCGACCGGGAACGTCCGGGTCACTTCGCGCCCCTTGGAGTCGGTCATCCGCGCTTCCAGCGCGCCGCCGCCCTTCTTGGGCTTGAAGAAAAACCGGAAGCTCGGGTCTTCGCTGATGGAGATATCGGTCTCCGCAGTCAGGATGTGGGCGCCGTTGTAGCGGATTTCGACCTTGGTCACGTATTCCGCGGGAATGAACGCGCGGGTGCGCTGGTCGAGCTGCATGCCGGTGATGTTGGGATGGCTGATCATGAGCTGGCCCAGCGCCACATCGTCGGTTGCCGCGCCCTCGTCCTTGCTGGCGCGAAACTTCATCTCGCCGATCCGCTTGCGGGATTCCTGCAATTTAAGGAACGGAGGGGGTTCCGAACAGCCGCCGCTGGCGCGGGTATAGCCTGAGTCCATATGCAGCTCGCCGTTATTCATTTCGGCGATCACGCGGACGTAGGTAAATTCATTCACCCGCAGGCGCATCGCCAGATCCGCGCGGCCCGCTTCGGGCGTGAGGTGAAAGGTGCCGGCCAGCGGGCGGGGGTTCTTGTCGATGATGACGTAGACGGTTTTAACGTAGCGCTCGGCGGTCTGCGGAATTTTTGCGTTCACGCTGATCGGCACCACGCCGGAGTCTTCCGCCCGCACCGGCAGACGCAGTTCGACGATCGCCTGATCGCTGGAAATGGGCCGGTCCTGAAAGTACTGCGGTTTGAGCACCGTTTCCCAGAGCTCGACCTTGGACTGCTCGCCAGCAGCCTGCGCCGGTGCACCGTGCACCAGCAGGACAGCCAGCACCACCCCGACTAAGCGTTTTAACGGCACGGTAAGACCCCGCAAGCTCAGGCAATAGGCCACGAGAATACGGCCCGAGGCGCGCGCAGGGCAAACCGTTAGTGTTGGCCGCCGCGCGGGCTTGCCAGCAGGGCCACCAGCGCGCCAGGCAGCAGCGCGGCGAGCAGCGGGCCAATGCCCGGCCAGGCAAACTGAAACACCCGCGCCACCGGCGGCACGGCCAGCGCCGCCAGCAAGAGCAGCAGCGCGCCCAGCACGACGATCCGCAGCGCCAGATTTGGCGCCCGCCACTTTCGCCACAGGCTGGCGCCCGGCTGCCGGGCACCCACGATCATCGCCAGATTGGATGACACCAGGCTCGCGACCGCCAGCGCCCGTGCGGCCGGGACCGGCAGGTCGGCGCCCAAGGCCGAGATGTACACCAGCAGCACGACCAGCAGAGCCAGACCGCCCTGCACCAAGGCCCGCCACAGCAAGGCTGCGCGCAGCAGGCCTTCGCCGGGCGGACGCGGGGGGCGGCGCATGCTGCCGGGCGCGGCGGGTTCCAGCTCAAAAACAATCGAGCAGGCGGGGTCGATGATCATCTCCAACAGCATCACGTGGACCGGGAACAGCACCAGCGGCCAGTCGAGCAACAGCGGCACCAGCGCGGCCCCGGCGATTGGCACATGTGCCGCCAGCAGGTAGCCGATCGCCGTGCGCAGATTGTCGAAAATCCGCCGCCCCAGCCGCACCGCCGCCACGATGGAGGCGAAGTTGTCGTCCGTCAGCACCAGCGCGGCCGCCTCGCGGGCCACGTCGGTGCCGCGCGCGCCCATCGCAATGCCGACCTGCGCCGCGCGCAGCGCCGGCGCGTCGTTCACGCCATCGCCGGTCATCGCCACGACTTCGCCGTTGGCCTGCCAGGCCTGCACCAGCGCCAGCTTCTGCGAAGGCATGATCCGGGCGAAGACGCTGACCGCGGCCAGCCGCGCCCGACGGTCGGCCGGGTCGAGCCCGGCCAGTTCAGCGCCCGTCATGGCCTCGCCGTCGGCAATGCCGGCCTGCGCCGCGATTGCGCGCGCCGTGGCCAGATGGTCGCCCGTCAGCATCACCACCCGAATCCCCGCCGCCCGGCACTCGGCCACCGCCGCCGGCACTTCCTCGCGCAGCGGATCTTCCAGGCCGATGAGGCCAAGGAACGCATAGTCGAACGCGTGCTGATGGTCCGGCCAGTGTGGCGCCGCCCACACCCCGCGCGCGACCGCAATGACCCGCAGGCCGGCGGCAGCCAGCGCGTGGACGTCGGCGCGGATCTGCGCAGCTTGCGCGGGCTTGAGATGGCACAGGTCGAGGATGGCCTCGGGCGCACCCTTGGCCGCCACCACATAGGGCTCGCTGTCGGTGACGCGCCAGATCTGGGTCATCGCCAGCAGTTCTGGACTGAGCGCATAGGCACGCACGATCTGCCAATGCGCGGGCGCGGTGAGCGGCGCGTCGGGGCGGGTGGCGGCCAGTCGATAGAGCGCCTGCTCCATCGGGTCGTGCGGCGTTAGCGCCGACGCCAGCGTGCTGAAGTGCAGCAGGTGGCGCACCGCCGCCGGCCAGGGCGCGGCAGGTTCGAGTGCCTCGCGCTGCAGGCAATGGCCTTCGACCTGCAGCACGGCCACCCGCATCCGGTTGGCCGTCAGCGTGCCGGTTTTGTCGACGCAGAGCAGCGTCACCGCGCCCAGCGCCTCCACCGCCGCCATCCGTCGCGTCAGCACATGCCGCTGCGAAATCCGCCACGCGCCGAGCGCCAGAAACACCGTCAGTACGACCGGAAACTCCACCGGCAACAGCGCCACCGCCAGCGTCACCCCGGCCAGCAGGCCCGCCAGCCACGCCCCGTCGCGCAGCCCGTAGATCAGCACCACCGCCGCACACAACGCGCTCGCAATTAGCGTTACCCGCCGCACGAGGCGACCGACCTCGACCTGCACCGGCGAGGCTTCGCTGCGTAAGCCCTGCAGACTGCTGCCGAGTTGCCCCAAGACGGTCGCCGCGCCGGTGGCCTGCGCGCGGGCCATGCCCTGGCCCTTCACCAGCACCGTGCCGGCGAACAGAAACGGCAAGTCCTCGCCGCCAGGCGGGGTCATGGTCTGCTGACCGTCCCAGCGGCTTTTGCGTACCGGTGCCGACTCACCCGTCAGCAGCGACTCGTCCGCCAGCAGGTCCTCGCCGCTTAACACGACCGCATCCGCGGCGATTCGATCGCCTTCGGCGAGCAGCAGCAGATCGCCCGTCACCACCTCGGCGCCCGGAATTCGCCGCGCCACGCCGTCGCGCAGCACCTGCGCGCGCGGGCTTGTCATCTCGCGCAGACTGGCCAGCACGCGCTCGGTGCGCTCGGCCTGAATGACCGAGATGCCGAACATGAACAGCCACACCGTGCCGAGTGTCAGCGCGTCTGGTAAATCGCCCAGCGCCAGATACAGGCCGGCGGCCAGCGCGAGCAGCAGGAACATCGGCTCCAGCGCCGTTTCCAGTGCAATGAGCAGGGCCGGGCGACCGCGTGCGCCGGGCAAGGTGTTGGGGCCGTCGGCGGCCAGACGCTGCGCGGCCTCCGCGCTGCTGAGGCCGCTGCAATTGATCGGCATGCTCATGGCCGCAAACTGGACTCGGGTTGAACGGGCTTTATGGCGTGACCGTCTGTGCGACCCGCACTAGACTGGCTGCAAGCCTACGCCTCAGGCACGCGCCACCCGACCGTCCCGGATCAAGTCCCGGGCCGGTCCACATCACGCCGGGACACTGTATGAATCCGACCGACTTCAACGACGCGCTGCTGCGCTATCTGGATGCCTCACCCACGCCCTTCCACGCGGTTCGTGCCGGCACGCGCTTGCTGGAAGACGCCGGCTTCGCCGCGCTGGATGAACGCGAGCCCTGGACGCTGGTGCCCGGCGGGCGCTACTACCTGACCCGCAACGGCTCCTCGCTGATCGCCTTCGTGCTCGGCAGTTCGCCGGTCGCGACCACCGGCCTGCGGATGGTCGGTGCGCACACCGACAGCCCCTGCCTGCGCATCAAGCCGCAGCCGGAAATCGTCACCAAGGGCTACACCCAGTTGGGCGTAGAGGTGTACGGCGGCGCCTTGCTCAACCCCTGGTTCGACCGCGATCTCGGCCTCGCGGGACGGCTTACGCTGCGGCTCGCCGACGGCCGGATCGACAGCTATCTGGTCGACATCCGCGAACCGGTGGCGGTGATTCCGAGCCTCGCCATCCATCTCGATCGCGAGGCCAACGACAAGCGCAGCATCAACAAGCAAACCCAGCTGCCGGCCATCGTGGCGCGCGCGCTGGGGACCGAATTTAATCTGCGCGATGAACTGCTGGCGCGCCTGCTGAGCTTCGAGCCCGGCCTGGAAGGCGCCAGCCTGCTGGATCACGAACTCTCGCTGTTCGACCTGCAGCCGCCGGCGCTGGTCGGCTGGCGCGGCGAGTTCATTGCGTCCGCGCGCCTCGACAACCTCTTGTCCTGCTATACCGCGCTCGCGGCGCTGATCGACTCACACTGCCAGAGCAACCGGCTTATTGTGCTGAACGACCACGAGGAAGTAGGCAGCGGCTCGGCGGCGGGTGCGCGCGGCAGTTTCCTGCGCTCGGTGCTGGAGCGCGTGGCGGGTTCGCATGAAGCCTATGCCCGCGCCATGGCGCACTCGGTGCTCATTTCCACCGACAACGCGCACGGCGTGCATCCCAATTTTGCCGACCGTCACGACCCGCAGCACAGCCCGCTGCTGAACGCGGGCCCGGTGCTGAAGATCAATCACAACCAGTCCTATGCCACCAACAGCGAAACCGCGGCCTGGTTCCGCGAAGCCTGCAGGCGGGCCGAGGTGCCGCTGCAGCAGTTTGTGACGCGGGGGGATATCGGCTGCGGCAGCACCATCGGGCCGATTACCGCCGCGCAGCTCGGCGTGCGAACGGTGGACGTGGGCGTGCCCACCTTTGCCATGCATTCCATTCGCGAACTGGCCGGCAAGGACGACGCCGCTGCGCTGGCCCGCGCGCTGGGCGCGAGCTTCACGCTGGCGGGGCCGCTCTAGCCCCGGCCGTTGCTTAGCCGAAGACCGCCTCGATCAGATGCGGTCCCGGCGTGCGGACCGTCTCGGCCAGCAGCCGGTCGAGCTCCTCTGCCGTCTCGGCCCGCGCGCCGTTGACGCCCATGCCGCGCGCCATCGCCACAAAGTCCATCACCGGCTTGCCGATCGAAAGCATGTCGTGCGCCTTCGGCCCCTGCGGGCCGCCGCCCACGCGGTCAAACTCAAAATTGAGAATCGCGTAGCTGCGGTTGGCGTAGATGATGGTGATGACGTCCAGCTGCTCACGCGCCATGGTCCACAGCGACTGGATGGTGTACATCGCGCTGCCGTCGCCTTCGAGGCAAATGACCTTGCGCCCCGGCGCGCCCAGCGCCACGCCCACCGCCAGCGGCAGGCCGTTGCCGATCGAACCGCCGCACAGCTGCACGTAGTCGTGCGGCGCGCTGCCGATGCTCATCTGCTGCGCGGGCAGCGAGCCGGTGATTGATTCATCCACCAGAATCGCCTGTTCGGGAATGTGTCTGGCGACGACCGCCGCGATGGCCAGCGTATCCAGCTTGCCGCTCGCCATCGGCGGCAGCTGCGCCGCCTGCAGCACCGGCGCCGCCCCGCTCGCACCGAGCGCGGCGGTCAGCGCGGCGAGCGCCGCGGGCACGTCTTCGTCCGGCGCGGCGAAGGCGTGCACCGTGCAGCCCGGCGGCACCAGCACGCTGGGCTTGTCCGGATAGGCAAAGAACGCGACGGGGCGTTTGCTACCGACCAGCACCATCAAATCGACGTCGGCGAGCAGCTCCAGCGCAATCTCCCCACGGTAGGGCAGCGGCACCAGCGGCAGGCGACCGGCGCCGCGCTGCAGGCGACGGTTGAAGGTCTCGGCGTGCAAGCGCAGTCCGCAGTGCGCGGCGATGCGCCCGGCATTCATCAGCGCCTCGCCGACCAGCGCGGTGCCGCCCAGCAGCAGCATGGGCCGGCGGGCGGCGCGTATCGCCGCCACGGTGGCCGCGAGGCGTTCGGCATCAACCTGCGGTAAGGCCGGGGCGGCGACCGGCGCGGGCAGCACGTAGTCCGTTGGCAGTTCGGTCCAGGCCGCATCGGCCGGCGCGATCAGCGTGGTGACGCGACCCGGCACACCGCCAGCGGCGGCCACCGCCTGCGCGCCGTCGGCCGCAAGTTCAGCCGCCGTCGCGCTGGTCTTCACCCAGTGCGAGACGGGACGGGCGATGCCTTCAATATCCGCCGTCAGCGGCGCGTCAAAGGCAAGGTGATAGGTCGCGTGATCGCCCACCACGTTGACCACCGGCGAGCCGGCTTTCCGAGCGTTGTGCAGATTGGACACGCCGTTGGCGAGGCCGGGGCCGAGATGCAGCAGCGTGCAGGCGGGCTTGCCGGCCATCCGCGCGTAGCCGTCGGCCGCGCCGGTGACCACGCCTTCGTCCAGCGCCAGCACCGGGCGCATGCCGGGCACGCGGTCGATGGCGGCGACGAGTTGCATTTCGGAGGTGCCGGGATTGGCGAAACAGAGTTCGATGTCGCTCGCAACGAGCGTGGCGATGAGCGCTTCGGCGCCGTTCATGGGGTGCTCCTGATCTCGGGGTAAAGCAGCCGGTCGGCCACGCCCGCGCGTGGTGCCGTATTGTGACCAATCGGGGCGGGTTTGTAGATCGTCCCGTTGCCCGCGCCCGCTGGCTTCCTTTACCGTGCGGCCTTCCCCCCGCCGGCAGTCCACACCCCATGTTTGCCAATTCGCCAGCCCCGGCGCCCGCGCCGCGCATCTTCCGCGGCTGGATTGTGGTCGCGGCCGCCTTCTCGGTGCTGTTTCTGGCCTACGGCCTGCAGTTCAGCTATGGCGTCTTCGTCACCCCGATGGCGGCGGAACTCGGCTGGAGTCGGGCTGACACCTCACTGCCCTATTCGCTCTACGTCTTCGGCTACAGCGTGTTGAGCGCGGTCACCGGCCGCGCGACCGACCGCTACGGACCGCGCGTGGTGATCCTCTGTGGCGCGCTGCTGCTTGGCCTCGGCTGGGGCGCCAGCGCGCTGGTCAGCGAACGCTGGCAGTTGCTGCTGTCGCTGGGCGTAGTGGCCTCGTTCGGCATGAGCGTGGCCTGGGTGCCGTGCAATGCCACGGTGGCGCGCTGGTTCATCCGTCGACGGGGCTTTGCCGTCGCCTTGGCTTCCAGCGGCACCAGCTTCGGTAATTTTCTGGTGCCTTCGCTGGCGGCGTCGGCCGTCGCCGCCTATGGCTGGCGGCCAACGCTGGGCGGCATGGCGCTGGCTTGTGCCGCCTTGATGCTGCTCGCCGCACGCTTCATGGCCCGCGATCCGGAAAGCCTCGGCCTGCGCCCGGACGGCGACCCCGCGCCGGCCGTCGCCGCGCCGCCGGTCACCGGCATGACGGTGCGAGAAGTGCTCTGGACCGAGCCTTTCCTGCTGCTCATCGGCATCTATCTGTTGACCTGGCTGGTGGTGTTCGTGCCCTTCGTACACGCCGCTGCCTACGCAGAGGATCTGGGCTTCGGCAAAGTGGCCGCGGCCTCGGTGCTGAGCGCGATCGGCTTGGGTGGCGTGCTGGGCCGCTTGTCGTCGGGCGTGCTGAGCGATCGGCTCGGGCAGTTCGCGGTGCTTATCGGCATCTTTGCCCTGCAGGCGCTGTCGTTTGTGATGTTCGCCTACGCCGGCTCGCTGGCCCTGTTATGGCTCGCCGCGGCGGTGTTCGGCTTTTCCTACGGCGGCGGCGTGACGGTCGTGGCGCCGCTCTGTTCCGCGCTGTTCGGGCGTGCCCATGTGGCGAGTGTGGTGGGCGCACTGTTTGCGATTGCAGCCTCACCCGCGGCGCTAGGCCCTTGGCTCGCGGGCTGGTTGCACGACACCACCGGCGACTACGACGCCGCCTTCCTCTGGTCGGCAGCGGTGAACGCGCTGGCGTTGGGCTTAAGCGTGGTGCTGGCGATCCGGCAGCGGCATCGCCGGGCCGTGTAGGCGCGTGCGCCATAGCAACTCCCGAAGCAATCGCCGAATTCGTCGCGGCGGTGCCGCTCCCACAAGATCCTCGTGGGAGGGGCTTTGCCCCGACTGAGGCTGTTGTTGACCTGGCGCGCGCGTGGCGGCGGTGCCGCTCCCACAGGGCCTTTGTGGGAGGGGCTTTGCCCCGACTAAGGCTGTCGTTGATCTGGCGCGCGCGTCGCGGCGGTGCCGGTCCCACTGGTTTCGTGGGAGGGGCTTTGCCCCGACTAAGGCTGTCGTTGACCTGGCGCGCGCGTCGCGGCGGTGCCGCTCCCACAGGGCCTTCGTGGGAGGGGCTTTGCCCCGACTGAGGCGGTTGTTGGCCTGGCGCTCGCGTCGCGGCGGTGCCGCTCCCACAAGATCCTCGTGGGAGGGGCTTTGCCCCAACTGAGGCGGTTGTTGGCCAGGCGCTCGCGTCGCGGCGGTGCCGCATCCCACGGGAGATGCGAGGTGATCGATGCTGGCGATAGAACGCCGGATCTCCTATACGGCTTGCACCACGCCCGCAGGCGGCGCGCTACCTGCGGGCGCGGTCCTCAGGCCTTCGCCGCCTTGACCTTCTTGGCGCGGGGCGCCGGCTTCGGCTTCAGCGTGGGTGCCGCTTCGGCCGGCATGTCTTCCATCCGCAGCGCGAAGAACTCGCGGCGCGCGAACTTCCACACGCCACGATGCTTCTCGTACTCGTCGTGGTAGTAGCCGGCGCCGAGCCAGGCCATATCGCGCTTCGCGCTGCGCAGGTCGAGATAGCTTCGGCCGGTAGCCCGCCCCTTTTTGCCCAGCTCCACCACCACGTTGTGGATGAACGGGCGCGGCGTAATGGCCAAGCCGCGGGCGTAGAAATCGAGCAGTTCCGTCTGCCCCTGTGCGCGCATGGTCTGCTCGGGCGTGACAATCGCGAACTCGCCGTCCGGCGTGAACAGCTTCACCAGCCCTTCGATGTCATTGCGCCACACCAGATCGCAGTAGCGCGCCGGCAAGTCACGAATAGCCTCGCGGTCCAGCATTGCCTTCAGCGCTTCTTCCATTTTTTTCATACGCCCTGCTCCCGGAAAAATTTGTTTTTTATGGCTTGAGTCAGGGCTGGGTGGCCCTGTCGGGGATTATTGATGATGGATCTGGCGCTGTCAGCGCCGGCGTAAATTCGGCATCGAACGGCAGTTCGTCGGCACTCAGGCTTTCACGCGCCAGCAACAGCGCAGCGCCTGCGTCCAACGCGGGCCGCCGCCGCTGCAGGATCGCCGTCGCCCGGGCGTAGGCCTCGTCCAGCAAGGCCTTTACCGCCAGATCGATCTCGCGGGCGGTGGCTTCGGCGCAACGACGCGTGATCGCCCCGCCAGCAAGGCCTTCGCCCAAAAAGCCAGGCCGGGCATCGTCGTAGACCGCATGGCCGAGGCTTTCCGTCATGCCGTAACGCATCACCATGTGCCGCGCCACTTCGGTGACCTTGTCGAGGTCGTCGGCCGCCCCGGTGGATATTTCCCCCAGCGCCAGCGCTTCGGCGGCGCGCCCGCCCAGCAATACCGCGAGGCGATCTTTCAACTGTTGGCGGGTCATGAGAAAGCGGTCTTCGGTCGGACGCTGCAAGGTGTAACCCAGCGCGCCAATGCCGCGCGGGATGATCGAGACCTTGTGCACGAGATCGATGTCCGGCAGCGAGCGGGCGACCAGCGCATGGCCAATCTCGTGCAAGGCGACGGCCCGCCGCTCGTCGGCGGCCATCACCCGCGAGCGCTTCTCCACGCCGGCCACGATGCGTTCGATGGCGGCCGTGAAATCCGCCAGCGTCACCGTGGCGGCGTTGTGACGGGTCGCGAGCAGCGCGGCTTCATTGACCAGATTCGCCAGATCCGCGCCGGTAAACCCCGGCGTCAGCGCCGCGATGGGGTCGAGATCAAGATTCACCTCCGTGCGGATTTTGCGGATATGAACGGCCAGAATTTGCACCCGACCCTGACGGTCCGGGCGGTCCACCACCACCTGCCGGTCGAAGCGCCCGGCGCGGAGCAGCGCCGGGTCCAGCACTTCCGGGCGGTTGGTCGCCCCCAGCAGGACAATGCCGCTGGATGGATCAAAGCCGTCGAGTTCGGACAGCAGTTGGTTCAGGGTCTGTTCTTTTTCGTCCATGCCGCCCATGGCGAAGGGCCCGCGCGCCCGCCCCAAGGCGTCCAGTTCGTCGATGAAAATGATGCTGGGCGCGGTCCGCCGCGCCTGCTCAAACAAGTCGCGCACCCGTGCCGCGCCAACGCCCACAAACATCTCCACAAACTCGGCCCCGGAGATCGAATAAAACGGCACGCCCGCCTGTCCCGCCACCGCCCGCGCGAGCAGCGTCTTGCCGGTGCCCGGCGGCCCCACCAGCAGCACCCCTTTCGGAATGCGTGCGCCAAGCCGCCCGTGGGTCTGCGGATCTTTCAGAAAATCGACCACTTCCTGCAGTTCGGCCTTGGCTTCGTCGACGCCAGCGACGTCGGCAAACTTCACCCCGGTCGCGCGTTCGACGTAAACCTTGGCGCGCGATTTCCCGATCGACATCAGCCCGCCCAAGCCCTGCTTCTCCGCGAGCTTGCGGATGACCAGCAGCCACAGGCCGAAGAAGAACAGCACCGGCAGCAGCCAGGACAGCAGATCCCGCCACAGCGTGCTTTCGATGACGCCGGCAAACTCCACCCGATGCGCCGCCAGTTCGCGGGCAAACGAAGGCGCGACGCGTACGGTCACAAAACGCTGGAAGCCCTCGGGGCTGACCTGCCGCAGCTCGCCCTCCAGCGTCGCGCTGCCGACGCGCACGGAAGCAATCTGGTTCTCGGCCAGTAGCTGCTCGAAGCGGCTATAGGGGATCTGGGCGATGCCGCGCGAGTTCGCCCACCACCACTGCAGGCTCAACACAAGCAGGGCAGCGGCCAGCAGATAGGCGGCGTTGATTTGGTCGGCCCGACGCATGCGCGATCTCCCGGCGCGGCAGGACGCCGCCGTTAGCGCATAGGGTGAGGCAGCGGACCGGCCGGGGTGTTGACGCAGACCCGGGTTTTAGCCGGGCGTACTACTTGCGGACGGCGGTTAGCACCATGCTTTTCCAAAGCCAGGGCAGCCGCCCGACGCCGCGAAACCCTGTGACCTCAAAGCCCTCGCCTTGCAGCAGCGCGCTGAGGGTGGCGCGACTCCAGAATTTGATATGCCCGCCGTGCCACAAGGCGGTGAGGTGTCGATCCCACTTACCGGCAACTGCCAGCGCGAGGTTTTTCAGATAGCCGTGATAGGGCGTGGTCAACACCAGTTTACCGCCCGGCTTCAGGACCGCATGTGCAAAACGTGGCAGCAAATGCGGCGAATAAAGATGTTCGATCACTTCGGTCGAGACCACGCAGTCGAACGGCGCTTCCTCGGCAAGCAAGGTGCCGGGATCATCCTGAACGCCAAAGTTGTAGAACCGGAGACCCGGCCAGGCTGCGCGCGCGATGGCGACACCCTCGGCATCGTATTCAACGCCCACTACGTCAAATCCAGCTCTGGCGAGTTGGCCCGCAAGTGCGCCGTTACCACAGCCGAGATCGAGCACCCGCCGGACACCAAGGCGGGTCAGAGCATCTTCGATCGCCGGTCCGAGATAGTCGCAACTTTGCGGCCCGGCCGATGTGTTCCAGCCGTAGACCTCGACCCCATTGTTGTCATTCATGTCGTTTCTCCCGGATTTCAGGATGTAAGCTGGGCTGGCCGTCGCGGCAGTGACGCGTCGGTCGTATGTCCGGACCACGGTCTGCTAGCGGGACGACTCTGCGCGTCCAATGTGAAATCTTCGGCGGCGCCCAGGGAGTTCCCACCCACCGCTACTGCTCCTCCGGCCGCGTGCGTAGCGCCTTGATTTCGCCGCGGCGGGTTTTCGCCGCCAGCCGCCGCTGCTGCGAGCCGCGGGTAGGCCGGGTGGCCTTGCGGGTTTTGGGCACGTGGGCGGCGGCGAGAATGAGTTCGCGCAGGCGATCCAGCGCGTCTTCCAGATTGCGCTCCTGGGTGCGGTGGCGTTGGGCCTTGATGACGACCACGCCTTCGCGGGTAATGCGCCGGTCGTGCTGGGCAAGGAGCTGCGCTTTCAGCGCTTCCGGCAAGGACGACGCGCCGATATCAAAACGCAGATGCACCGCGCTGGCGACCTTGTTGACGTTCTGGCCGCCCGCGCCCTGCGCGCGCACGGCGTCGGTCTCGATCTCGTGGTCGGGTAAGGACAATCGGGGGGAAATCACAAACATGCCGGCAATCTACACGGGCATCCGCAGGGTGCGCGAGCCTGCTACGCTCGCGACCTTCCTTTTCACCGGAGTTCAACACACATCATGGCCAGCACCCTGTTTGACCTGACCGGCAAGGTCGCCCTCGTCACCGGCTCCACCAAAGGCATCGGCCGCGCCATCGCGACCGAACTCGCTCGCCACGGCGCACAGGTGGTGATTTCCAGCCGCAAGGCGCCGGCCTGCGAAGAAGTCGCGGCCAGCATCAACGCCGAACTTGTCGGCCAGCCGGGCGGCGCGATCGCCCTGCCCGCCAACGTCGGGCGCAAGGTCGAACTCGAACAGCTGGTGGCCAGCACCGTCGCGCAGCTGGGCAAAATCGACGTGCTGGTGTGTAACGCGGCGGTCAATCCGTTTTACGGCTCGATGCGCGACCTGCCGGACGAAGCCTTCGAGAAAATCCTCGGGACCAACATCATGGCCAACCACTGGCTGGTGAACCTGGTGCTGCCGGGCATGATTGAGCGGAAAGACGGCGCCATCATCATCGTCTCGTCCATCGGCGGCCTGCGCGGCCACGACACCCTGGGCGCCTACTGCATTTCCAAGGCGGCCGATCTGCAACTGGTGCGCAATCTCGCGGTGGAAAACGGCCCGCACAACATCCGCGTCAACGCCATTTCGCCCGGCCTGATCCGGACCGATTTTGCGCGCGCGCTGTGGGAAAACCCCGAGTTGCTCGCCGAACGCACCTCGCAAGATCCCCTGCGCCGCATCGGCGAGCCGGCCGAAGTGGCTGGGATTGCGGTGTATCTGGCGAGCCGTGCGGCGAGCTTCACCACCGGGCAAAACTTCGTGGTGGATGGCGGCAGCACCATCTGAGGCGCGAGGCGAGTTTTTTTTCGGGCGGCGCCGAATTTGCCCTTCAAAAACGGCGCGCGCGGCCGACATAGCGAGTGAGCACCATCGCCTTATTTGCCGAGGACAGCCCCTCAAGTGACCGAACAAGATCTCGACCGCGTCTATGCCCAGTTACAGGAGGCCGTGACAGAGCAAATCCCCGGCCAGAGCTCGCTGTTCCTGGCCCGCTTTGCCCTGCTGGCGATGCAACAGATTGACGATGTGAACACGATCAGCGGCCTGATCAAGGCCGCCAGTCTGCGCAAGGAAGATTTTCAGCCGCGTTCGGCCTGAGGCGACCCGCCTCAGGTTTCGCGCATGGTGCGCCGGAGCACGGTGGTCACCGGTTCCAGCCAGTACTCAAGCAGCGTGCGCTCCGAGGTCTTGACGAAGACTTCGGCCGCCATGCCGGGCTGAATCTTCAGTCCCACCGCCCGCTGCAAGGACGCCTCGTCCGCCACCACCCGCACCGCGTAGTAGGGCAACTGACTCACCTCATCGATCAGGCGATCGGGAGACACATAGTCGACACTGCCGGTAATTAGGGGTGTCGTGCGCTGGTCGAGCGCGCTGAGTCGCACCTCCGCAAACGCACCAAGTTTCACCTCATCAATGTCCTTCACGTCCAGCTTCACGTCGAAGATCAGTTTCCGCTGCACGGGCACGATATCCATCAGCGCTTCGCCCGCCCGCACCACGCCGCCGACGGTGAAAATTTTGAGCCCCACCACCGTGCCGCCGATAGGCGCCGTGATCCGCTGCCGCTTGAGCGCATCGCGCGACGGACGCATGCGGTCCTGTAAGTCGAACACCCGGGCCTGCGAATCGGTTAATTCAGACGCCGCCTCCTGCACATAGCGGTCGACCAGGCCGACCCGCCGCAGTTCGAGATCGGTGATGCGCTGGTCGGCGCGGGCGATGTCGGCGCGGTGCGCACCCCGCCGCGAGGCGAAGTCTTCCATGCCCCGCCGCAGCGCCAGAATTTGCGTTTTCTGCACGTACTGTTTGGCCTCGAGCGTGCGATTGGCGGCGACCTCTTCTTCGAACAGCGCAATCGCTCGCTCTTCGGCTGCCACCTGTTCCTTGAGGCCTGCAATTTCCCGCCGGGCGTCATCGGCCTGCTGGGTCATCAGCTTCAGCTGCGCGTTGAGCGCGTCCAGCTTGCTGTTGAAGAAACGCTGCTCGCTTTCCATGAGGGCCAGAATGCCCGGCAGCTCGCGGCGAGACGTCAGTTCCGGCGGGAAATTGATGGTCTCCTCGCGATCGCGCTCGCTTTTCAGGCGCGCGTTCTTGGCCAGTTCCGCATCAAGCTGCCCGGTGACGATGTCGAGGCTGGCCGAGACCTGCTCGCTTTGCAGTTCGACCAGCGTCTGTCCGGCCTGCACCACGTCGCCATCGCGCACGTGGATGGCGGCCACGATGCCGCCCTCGAGATGCTGCACGGTCTTGCGGTTCGACTCGACCTTGACCTCGCCGGCCGCGATCACCGCCGCACTGAGCGGCACCAGCGCGGCCCAGCCGCCGAAGCCCAGAAACGCGACCGCAATGATGATCAGGCCAGACCGCACGGTAGCGCGGGCGTCCAGCGTCGGCGCCTCGTCTCCCACCACTTTCAGCGCGCGCTCAGCCACGTTTTACCCCCTCATCCTTGACCGCCTGCAGCGGCGGCCCGGCCGGTTTGCTCAGTTGCCGCATCACTTCGGCGGTCGGCCCAAACAGCTCCAGACGGCCTTCCCGTAGCACCGCCAGTTTGTCGACGCCGGCCAGCAGGCTGGGCTTATGACTCACGATGACGACCGTGATGCCGGCTGCCTTCAGTCCGCGCAGGCAGGCGACCAGCGCGTCTTCGCCGGCGGCATCGAGGTTGGAATTGGGCTCATCCAGCACCACCAATCTCGGATTGCCGTAGAGCGCACGGGCGAGGCCCACGCGCTGACGCTGGCCGGCCGACAAGGCCGCCCCGCGTTCGCCGATATCGGTTTCGTAGCCCTGCCCAAGGCCAAGGATCAGCTCGTGTACCTGCGCAAGCTGGGCGGCGGCCACCACCTTCGCGCTGTCGACCTCGCCCAGTCGGGCGATGTTTTCCGCCACGGTGCCGGCCAGCAGTTCGACATCCTGCGGCAGGTAGCCAAGGTGCACCGCCAGTTGCTGGCGGTCCCACTGTGAGAGTTCCGCACCGTCCAGCCGCACGGCGCCGGCGGTCGGCCGCCAGACGCCGGCCAGCAGGCGGGCCAGCGTGGACTTGCCGGCAGCGCTCGGCCCAATCAGACCCAGTGATTCACCGGGCGCCAGCGCAAAGCTGACGCCGCGCAGAATGATGCGGTCGGGGGAGCGTACGCCGAAAGACACCGTGTCGATGGTGACCTGCCCCTGCGGGTCGGGCAACTGGGTGCGCTCGGCATCGTCGCGCCGCTGCTCCTGCATCAGTTCGTCCAGCCGCTTGTAGGCGCTACGCGCATCGACGAAAGCCCGCCAGCCGGCGACCGCCAGTTCAACCGGCGCCAGCGCGCGCCCCAGAATGATGGTGGCGGCAATCATGATGCCGGGCGATGCGTGCATCTGAATCACCGCCCAGGCGCCTAAGCCCAGCATCAGAGTCTGTAGCGCCTGGCGGAAAAACCGCGTGCTGCCTGCAAAAACACCACCGAGCCGCCCCGCTCTGGCCTGCGCCGCGACGCCGCGCTGGCCGAGTTTCCGCCACCGGGTGATGACGTTGTCCTGCATGCCCAGCGCAACGACCACCTCGGCGTTGTTGAGCGAGCTTTCGACAAAGCGATTGGCCCGGCGCTGCTCGCGCGCCGCCTCTTCCAGCGCGCCGCGAGTCAGGCGTTCGTTCAGTACGGCGGTCAGGAACAAGAGCGCCGCGCCGGCCAGCGCCAGCAGGCCCATCATCCAGTTCATGATGAAAATGATGAGGATGAAAACCGGCACCCAGGGCGCGTCGAAAAACGCCTGCACGCCGGGCCCGGAGATGAAGGAAGACAGCAACTGCGTATCGCGCAGGCTGGCCTGCTGCTGGGTATTGCGCGCGGGATTGGCGGCGGCGTCCATCAGCCGTCCCACCACCAGTGGACCGGCCTGGGCTTCAAGCGCCAGGCCCGCCGCTTGCAGCACGCGCGAGCGCACGCCTTCGAGCAGAGTCATCACCACCATCATGCCGAGGGTTATGACCGTCAGCGCGACCAGCGTTTCCGGGCTTCGGCTGGTCAGCACCCGGTCGTAAACCTGCAGCATGTACAGCGGCGACGCCAACGCCAGCACGTTGCAGAAAAAGCTGAAAAAGCCGGCGTAAAGCCAGTAGCGACGAAAATTCCTGAGCAGGTCTTGCATGGCGGGCTTGTCCGGTGGCGGGTTGCCGGGGGGCGATTATTGCACCGACGGGTGGCCGATGCGGGTAAAACTTGCACGTCCTTGCAGACTAGCGGCGCCAACACCGGTTCCCTGAGTCGCGGGGCGCAGGGTAGACGCCGCTGCCCTGCGCACATCGCCGGGAAAGCCCCCGATTTTCGCCGCGGCGAAAATCGGTGGGTCCCGGAGTGCCGTGCTTACACCATCAGGAAGTCGCCGGCCGCGAGCGCCGGCGCGCCGGTCAGCGTCGCGAACTGCACCGCCGCCTCGGCACCGTCGCCGTCGGTGTCGTAGAACAGCGTGCCAGACGTGCTGTTGTAGACCAGCCGAATGGCCGCGCCGCTCGCCACATCCGTGGCCCCGCTCTGGAACACGCTGGTGAAGTCGGTGGTGCCGGACAGCGCCACGAAGATGCTGTCGTCCAGCGCAATCACGTCGCCGCCCGCCGTGCCGGCGCCTTCAAAGTCGGCAATCACGTCCAGGTTGCTGGTGGCGTTCAGCGCACCGGTGAACCAGAACTGATCGTCGCCGGTGCCGCCGGTCAGGGTGTCGTTGCCCAACTCGCCGCTCAGCACGTCCGCGCCGCCGTTGCCCTTCAGCTGGTTGGCGATTTCGTTGCCGATTAGCGTGTCGGCGCCGCTGCCGCCAAAGACATGGTCGATGTCGGTCAGGGTGTCGGTCTTCGCGCCGTCGATGTAGGCATACGACTCGCTGACCACCGCGTCGCCCGGCAGGCTGACGTTCTCGAACTCCGAGATATACCAGCTGGTGTCGGTCGACTTGGCGTCGAACCAGCCGCTGGTGCCAAGCTTGGCGTACTCGGTCGCGGCATTGGTATAGGTGATGGTGTTGGTGTCGAGGTCGAGCGTCCAGTTGCCGTAGCGCACCGCCGTGGCGGCAGCTATTCCCGAATTGCTGGATGCGCTGAACTGCCAGGCAAAGAGCTGCGCACCGTCTACCAGCGTCCCCACGCTGGTCGGGCCGATACCGCCAAAGCCAAAGCCGAAGCTGCCATCGGCCAGCGGGAAGGCCTCGTCCAGCGCGTCGTTCACCTGCAGTGGCCACGGACCACTCGGGTAGGTACCACCCGCCAGGTTGAAGTAGCTCAGGAAGGCCTGGGCGGCGTTTTTGGCCGCCTGATTGTTAATGCTGTCGACCGTCACGTCGTCCGCCACCGAACCGATGTAGCGATAGCCAAGGAAGGTACCGAGCCCGCCGGTCACCACGTCGCTGGCCACCACGCCCCATTTCACATCGCTTGAGGTGCTGAAGAACGTCGACAGCCCGGACAGCCCGTAGCGGAAATCCGTGGTGGTAGAACCAATCAGGCTGTCCATCTGCAGCGGCAGACCTTGCAAATAGAAGTGCCCGTCTTCCGCGAACGCGTAGAACAGGAAACTGCTGTTACCCGTGCCGGCGTTGGGCGCGTTCTCCAGCAGCGCGCCGCCGGTTGCCGGGGTCACGGTGCTGGCCGAGGACGCGGCCTCGGCAGGATTGCCGCTCTGCCAGAAGGAGGACGACGTCGAGACCGTGGTCCCGGCGTTGAACTCCGGACCCGACACCCAGCGCCACACGCCTTCGACCACGCCGTCCGATAGGCCAATCCAGGGATTGGCCAGCGCGTTGGTACCCGGGCTGTTGGGGGTGACGAAAGCCGCCAGCAGATCGCTGTTTTCACCGGTGGAGGTAATGTTGACCAGATGCCCGCTGACGCCGTTGAAGCTTTGCTCGGCGGCGCCCGTCACGGCCTGCTGGAAGGTCGATGCGGTTTCGGTGAGCAGATAGGCGTTCTGCTGCGCACCGGTGCCATTCGCCCGCACCAGATAGTCGTTGCCGCCCTGCGTCACCAGACCGCCCGACAGCGAGACCACCACCGAGGCGGTCTGCGCCGAATAATCCGCCGTGCCCGGCAGGGCAACAGTGAGGCCGAGGGAGGTCGACAGGCTGCCACCGCGACCGTCGCTGACCGTGAAGCTCAGCGTGTCCGCGCCGGTATAGGCCGTGTCCGGCGTATAGGTGTAGCTGCCATCGCTGGGGTTCTCGACCAGCGTGCCGTGGCTCGCGCTGATGCTGCTCACGCTCAGGGTGTCGCCATCCACATCGGTAAGGCCGGCGATCAACTGGGCACGCGTTACCACGTAATTGGTCTGGTCCTGCGCAACCGTGGGCAACACGCTGCTCGGCGTGCCGGTGGGCGCGTCGTTTACGGCGTTAATGACCAGCGAGACGGTTGCCGTGTCGGTACCGCCCTTACCGTCGGAAACGGTGTAGGTGAAGCTGTCGGCGCCGAAGTAGTTGTCGGTCGGTGTGTAGGTGTAACCCGTGCCGGTATCGACCAGCACGCCGTGGCTCGGCTGGGTGAACCCGCTGATGCTCAGCGTGTCGCCGTTGGGGTCGGTGTCATTACCCAGCAGGCTCGCCTTGGTGATGCTGAGCGTGCCGTCTTCGTTCACGCTGCGCGAATCGTCACCCGCCACCGGCGGTTTGCCAATGACCGTGAAGTCAGCGGCCGACAGCGCGGCCGGCGCGCCTGTCAGCGTTGCAAACTGCACCGCCGTGCTGCCCGAACCGCTGCCGTCGGCGTCGTAGAGCAGCGCCCCGGTGCTGGTGTTGTAGATGACGCGCGCATCCGCCGTGCTGGCGGTGTTGGTGGTGCCGCTCTGGAACGCCGAGGACGCCAGCGTGCCGGCGTTGAGTACGGTAAACACCGTGTCATCCAGCCGGATCAGATCGCCGGTCGCGGCGCCCGCGCCTTCAAAGTCGGCGATGGTGTCGATGTTGCCGGCGCCCAGCGCGGCATCAAACACAAACACATCGTTGCCGGTGCCGCCGGTGAGCACGTCGGCGCCCGCGCCGCCGTTCAGTTCGTCATTCGCCGCACCGCCCAGCAGGGCGTCATCACCGCCCGCACCCACCAGCAGGTCGTCGCCGCCGTTGCCTTCCAGGCGGTTGGCGATAGCGTCGCCCGTCAGGCGGTCGTTGGCGCTGCCGCCGCGCAGGTTTTCGATGCCCGTGAGGCGGTCTTCCACCACGCCGCCGACCACCGCCAGCGCGGTGTTGGTGCCGGCCGTCACGCTCACGTTCTCAAACTCGGCGATGTACCAACTGGTGGTATCGGCCTTGCTGTCGAACCAGCCATCCGGCCCCAGCTTCGCGTACTCGAAGGTAGCGTCGGTGTAGGTCAGCGTGTTGGTGTCGAGGTCGAGCGTCCAGTTGCCGTACTGGGTGAAGGTCGGCTTGCCCGTCAGGGTGTTGCTCGACGCCGTGCCCAGCCAGCTGAAGAGCTGGCTGCCGTCCACCAGCGTGCCGACCGTGACCGGCGCCTGACCGTTGATGTCCAGCCCCAGCAGGGCGGCATTCGAGGGGTCAGCCGCATCGCTCAGCTGCAGCGGCCAGGGGCCGTTCGGATAGGCACCGCTGGCGGTGCCTTCAAAGTCGCGCAGGAAAAAGGCCGAGTTCTTGATCGCACCGTTGAGCAGACTGGTGTTGGCAAAGTCAGCCGCGCTCGTGGCGTAGTCCACAGGCGTCGAGGTCAACAGGCGGTAACCCAGATAGGTCCCGGCCCCGCTGTTGACGGCATCCGCGGCGATCACACCCCAGTAAGCCTCTGAACTCCCCGCGAACTGTGTCGCCAGGCCGCTCAGGGAGTAACTCAGATTGGTGGTCGGGGAACTGAGGAATTCGTCGAGCCGCACCGGCAGCCCCTGAAGATAGGAATTGCCGCTCGTGTCCCAAGCGAAGAACAGCAGATTGCTATTGCCCACGCCATCATCCGGGTCGACGGTCAGCAGTTCGCCGTTCGTACTTGGCGCCGTCGACGTGAGGGCAGTGCCCGGGGCGAAGACGTCCGTTTTGTATAGGGTCGTCGTGCCGCTGACTTCGCTCGACACGGCGAGATAGCCGTCCTCACCGTCCGTGAAGAACGACAGTCCTTCGGGGCCGACATCGCTGGTGTGCTGGAGCATTTCGAGGAATTCCGGCGCCGTGCGGTCAGTGAGGTCCCAGACCATGATCGAACTGCTGCGCTCGAGGCCGACAAACAGCAGCGTCTTGTCTCCTACTTGGCCAATCGCCACCGATTCAATTTCGGGCCCCTTGTTGTCACTCCGGGTATCGTCCCACCGGGAATCCACGCCCAGCGTGCTGGTCGTGGAAGGCATGAAGTGGGCCTTGATGATCTGCTCGATCTGGTCGCCCGAATCGAAAACGATATCGCCGTCGGCGTCGAGAATGGAGAATGAACGCGCACCGTAGGCGTGCAGCTCGTCCAGATCGCCGTCTCCGTCAAGGTCGCCCGAGGTCGACACCGTCAGTCGGCTCAGCTTGTCGTCGTTGGTCTTGTAGTCGGACCCATGCGCGGCCACGAGCGCGGCATCCAGCGCCGCATCGATGGTGGCGCTGCCCACCCGCACTTCGTCGGTGTAGCCCGCCCAATCGGCGCGGGAGTCGCCTTCGTTCGCCGTCACGTAAAACTGCTGACCGCTCTGGGTGAAGCTGGCGATGCCGTCTGGCATGTAAATGCCTTTGACGTTCCAGTTCTGGATATTTCCGTTGAACAGAGCGGTACCGGAGCCATCGCGGTCGGAGACATCAAGCCCGTTGCCAGCAAGGCTGTGATCTTTCAGCCCCAGCGGCTTGATGGACGTAATCGTCGCCGTCGCAATATCGACAAAGGCGACCGCGTTGGCTTCCTGCAGGGTCACGACGGCGGTCGTGCCATCTGCGCTGATAGTGATGTATTCAGGCTCCAGATCCTGCGAGACCGTCGGCGGGGTGTAGCCGGACGTGGTGAGCTTGGTGGGGTCAAGCAGGCGCACGCCAGCAGCCTGCAAGGCCGCAGCCTGACTGTCAAAACTGTTGAAACTCGCGGTGATGGCGGCCAGCGTGATTGCGTCAATGATGCTGACCGAGCCTTCAGGGTCGGGGGCGCCGGTGTAGTTGGTGGGTTCGCCCTCGTTGGCCACCAGCAATTTGGTGCCGTCCTGCGTAAACACCACCGCATCGGGGTTGGCGCCAACTGTGACGGTCCCGGTGTTGCTGAAATCTGTGGTGTTGTAGAACTTGACCACGCCCGGGTCAGTCTTGGTTAGCGCGGTAATCGAGACGGCAGCCTTCCCGTTGCTGATCGCGACGCTGTTCACACCACCCACCGCTTGCAGGTCGATGCTGTGCACCAGCGCGCCGGAAAGGTCCAGGATGTCGATGCCGCTCCGACCAGAGGGCGAAGCCACGTTCGCATCCGTGCCAACCACCCAGATCTGTTGGTTCACGCTGTCAAACGCCAAGATTTCCGACCCCTGAGCCTGCGAGCCCGAGGTGCCGGCATGGGTGTAGGTCCACACACGGGAGAACGCCGATCGGGCCGGCGCGCTAAGGCTCTCTTCGGTCGGGTTGCCACTCGCCCAGAGCGGCGTCTCCACCGTCGTGCCAGTCTCCGGGCCATCGACCCACTGCCAGTTGCCTTCTTGCAGCGCGTCGCTCAGCGCTATCCAGGGGTTGGCCAGCGCGTTGGTGCCCGGGCTGTTCGGATTGACCAGCGTCGCCAGCAGTTCCTGCTGCTCGGCGCTGGAAGTAATGGTGACCAGATGCCCCGCCGCGCCGCCGAAGCTCAGCGCCGCCGCGCCGGTCCGGGCGTCGGCAAAGGTCGATGCCGTCTGCACCAGACGGTAGGCATTCAGCGTGCTGCCGTCGGCGGACGCACGCACGAAGTAGCTGTCGGCGCCGTCGACGACTTCACCGCCGGAAAGCGTCACCACGACCGCGTCCGAGCGGTCGCTGTAATCGGCCGTGTCGGTGCCGGCGCCGCCGTCGAGTTCGTCGGTACCGGCGCCGCCGTTCAGCACGTCGTCATCGTTGCCGCCGTTGAGGGTGTCGTCGCCCTCGGCGCCTTCAAGCGTGTCGTTGCCGGCAAGGCCATTGACCTCATCGTTACCGGCCAGCGCGTTGATGAGGTCCACGCCGGCGGTGCCATTCAGCACGTCGTTGCCCGTGCTCGCCGCGGTGACGCGCGCCGAGACGCCCGAGTTAGCGGTTTCGGGGTTGCCTTCATCGTCGGTGTAACCGACCACCACGCGCAGGAACGCCGTGTCGTCCGCGACATCGACGGTGTAGGTCGCGTTGGTCTCGTTAGTAATGTCGGTCCAGCCGGTAGTGCCGTCCGCAGAGCGCTGCCACTGGTAGCTGGACAGCGCGCCCAGCCCATCCGCATCGGCCAGGGTGCCGACGCCCGCCGTCAGCACCTGTCCAATCGCCGGCACGCCCGTGATGGCCGCCGCCCCAGTCGGCGTGTCGTTGACCGCCGTCACGGTCAGATTGACCGTGCCAGTCGCCGTGCCGCCGGCGCCGTCGCTTATCGTATATGTGAAGCTGTCGGCGCCGTTGTAGTTGGCGTCCGGCGTGTAGGTGTAGGTGCCGTTGCCATTGTTGAGGACCGTGCCATGCTCGGCGTCGACGAAGCCCGTCACCGACAAGGTCTGCCCGTCCGCATCGGTGTCGTTGGTCAGCAGATCGTCAAGGTCTATCACCAGCGCCGTGTCTTCGTTGGTGCTGAACGCATCGTCCACCGCATCTGGCGCCTGATTCTGTTCGATGCCCGTGCGGTCTACGGCCAGCGCCACGTTCAAGGTCGCACCGTTGAGGGTGTAGCGCGCGTAGGACCCAAACGTACCAACCGAGGTCCACAGACCACCGCTGGCAGAAACCGAAGCCGTGCCAGAACCGTCGACCTGCAGGGCGTCGCTCTCAGTGCTGAGGGCCCGCAGTTCGGCGTCCGTCAGCACCAGCGCGCCGTCGGTGCCCAGATTGATCTGTTCGATCCCGATGACTGCGGTCGTGGCACTGAGGTCCAGCGTCTCCCCGCCGGCGGCCAGTTGCAGCGTGTCAGTGCCCGTGCCGCCGTTCACCGTGCTGTCCTCAGCGTCGTAAATCAGCGTGTCATTACCGCCGCCACCCAGCAGCGCGTCTGCGCCTGCACCGCCGTCCAGCGTATTGCTGCCGGTGTTGCCGGTCAGCACGTTGTCGAGGTCGTTGCCGGTGCCGTTAATGGTGCCGCTGCCGGTCAGCGTCAGATTCTCCAGCCCCGTGCCGAGCGTGAACGTAATCGAGGACTCAACGGTGTCCGTCCCCGACGCATCGCTGACCACATCGCCCATGTTATCGACGACGAAGGTATCGTTGCCGCCGCCGCCGATCATGGTATCGGCGCCGGCCCCACCGTCGAGCCGGTTATTGGCGCCGTTGCCCGTCAGCACGTTGGCGCCGCTGTTACCGGTGCCGTTAATCGCGGCGCTACCGGTCAGCGTGAGTTTCTCCAGCGTCGCGCCCAGCAGGTAGGAGATCCCGGCCTCCACCGTATCGATGCCGGTGGTGTCGGTAATGCGGTCGCCCGTGTTGTCCACCACATAGGTATCGTTGCCGGCGCCGCCGACCATCGAGTCGGCACCGATGCCGCCGTTGAGGCGGTTAGCGCCGGCGTTACCCGTCAGCAGGTTGGCCAGGATGTTGCCCGTCGCATTGATCGCTGCACTGCCCGAGAGGGTTAACTGCTCGACATTGGCAGCCAGCGTGTAGCTCACCGAACTCGTGACGCGGTCGGTCCCCTGCCCGGGAGCCTCAATGATTTCGTCTAGCGCGCTGTCGACGATGAAAACGTCGTTGCCGAGCCCGCCGTTCAGGGTGTCGACGCCCGTGCCGCCGTCCAGCGTGTCGTTCCCTGCGCCGCCCAGTAGTAGGTCCGCCCCTGCAAGGCCGAGCAGGATGTCATTCCCTGCCAGACCGTCCAACGTGTCACGCGAAGACGTGCCGGTAAGCTTGTTGCTGCCTGAAGTGCCTTTTTTAACTGCCATGGAAATAATCTCCTGCTGAGTGGCGGCAGCCCTGCACATAGGCAGAGCGCACAGAAATCCGGGGCCGCGTGGGCCGATGCGCGGACTCTAGTCAGCCGGCTTGAAGGCAAAAGACGCGGGCGCCGCTTTCCGGGGGCGGCGTGCAAAAAAATCTGGGGTGGTTTGAAAAAACGACTGTTAAATGACATTTCAATGACAGAACCATTGCGGTTCTGAAGCATTTCCGGGCTGCCGTCGGGCGCGGGCGACGCCCGACGCCGACGGCCCGCAGGCGCGGTCTCAGCGCATCAGCCGAAACGCGCTGCGCACCTCATCGATGAAGGTTTCCGGCTGTTCAAAGGCGGCGAAATGTCCGCCCTTGGGCAGTTGCCGGTAGTGCACCAGTTTCGTGTAGCGGGCCTCGGCCCAACGCCTGGAAGCACGGAAAATTTCGTGCGGAAAAATGCTGACGCCGACCGGCACGTGGATCTGCTCATGCCGCCGCGTGAGCAGGCCAAAGCTCTGCCAGTACAAGCGCGCGGACGAGGCCGCCGAGGCCGGCAGCCAGTACATCATGACGTTATCCAGCAGTTCGTCGCGGGTCAGGACGTTTTCGGGATGACCGTCGCAGTCGGTCCAGGCCCAGAACTTCTCCACGATCCACGCTGCCTGCCCGCTGGGCGAATCGGTCAGCCCATAGCCCACGGTTTGCGGCCGCGTGCTTTGCTCTTTGGAGTAGCCCGAATCCCAGTCCCAGTAGTACTTGCCGTCGGCGATGGCCTTCTGCTCGAACTCGGTCAGGTTATCGCGCGAATCGGCCGTCGGGCTGACCAGCGGCATATTGGTGTGAATGCCGTCGCAGTTGGCGGCCTCGGTCATCGCAATGCTGTGGGTGACCGCCGAGCCCCAGTCGCCGCCCTGCGCGAAGTAGCGCGGATAGCCGAGGCGCGCCATCAACACGCCCCAGGCCGCGCCAATGCGCTCAATGGTCCAGCCGGGTGCGGTGGGTTTGCCGGAGAAACCAAAGCCCGGCAGGCTCGGGCAGACCACATGGAAGGCGTCTGCCGGATCGCCGCCGTGGGCCGCCGGATCGGTCAACGGGCCGACCACTTTCAAAAACTCGATCACCGACCCCGGCCAGCCGTGGGTCATGACCAGCGGACGGGCGGTGGGCACGGGCGAACGGATATGCATGAACTGGATCGACACGCCGTCGATCACGGTCTCGAACTGCGGCCAGTAGTTGAGCAGCGCCTCACAGCGCCGCCAGTCGTATTCGTCGCGCCAGTACGCACAGAGTTCTTTCATGTAGGCCAGCGGAATGCCCTGGCTCCAGTCCTCGGGCGTCTCGCGCTCGGGCCAGCGGGTGTTGGCCAGCCGGGCCTTCAAGTCGGTCAGGGCGGCTTCAGGGATCGCAAAACGGAATGGACGAATCTCGCTCATGGGCTGGCCCTCCCGGCAGGTGTGGCGTTTGAACTCGGCCGGAGTATACGGGCAGCCGCGGTGCGGGATCCCGATTGCGTATACTGCGGACCTTCTTTGCGCGGACGGGTTCTTCGATGACGATTCAAGGCGTTTTTTTTGATTTGGGCGGCACCCTCTACACCTACAAGCACGTGCCCCGCAGCCATGGCGAACTGCTCAATGCCGCCGCCACCCGCCTCGGCATGACGGACCCCAAGCCGCTCAAGAAAGCCTACGGCACGGCGATTACCGCGCTGAGTGCCGAGTACGCCGAAAAATCCTATTACCTGCACCGCGATCTGTTTCGCGATGCCTTCCAGCGCTGCACGGAACTGGTCGGCGCCAGCGCGACGCCAGACCTGCTCGACTGGTACATCGACGCCCACCGCGACTCGGTCTTCGGCTGCCTCGAAATCAAGCCCGACTGCCTCGACACCCTGAGCCGGCTGCGTGAGCTCGGGCTGTACCAGTGCATCGTCTCGAACATCGACGACGACATGCTGGATCCCCTCGTGCAGCGCGAGGGCCTGCACCGCTACCTCGACCATTGGACGAGCTCCGAAGCCGCCCAGTCCTGCAAGCCACACCGGGGCTTCTTTGAACTGTGTCTGCAGAAGTCCGGCCTGCGCGCCGAGCAGGTGCTGTTTGTGGGGGACTCGCCGGAACACGATATTGCCGGCGCCGCGGCGCTCGGCATGCGCACGGCGCTCATCATCGACGAAGGCATGCCGCCGCCGCTGCAAAGCGGCAAGCAGGCGGTCGACGCGCACCACACCATTCGCAGCCTCGCCGAACTGCCGGCGCTGGTGCGCGGCTAGCCCGGCTCCGAGGCTGGCGAGGCCGGCGGCAAGGCTCGATAATCCGGGCTTTGGCGCCACGCTTAAGCGGCGCAACGATCACAGAAAAAAACGAATTACTGACTGGAGGCACCACCATGAGCACCCCCTCAAACACGACCGCCCCGCTGGACGCGCTGATCGTTGGCGCCGGCTTTGCCGGCCTCTACATGCTGCATCGCCTGCGCCACAGCGGCTTCAACGCGCGCATCGTGGAAGCCGGCTCGGGCGCCGGCGGCACCTGGTTCTGGAATCGCTACCCCGGCGCGCGGGTCGACATCGAGTCCATGCAGTATTCCTACAAGTTCTCCGACGAGCTCGCGCAGGCCTGGGACTGGAGCGAGCGCTACGCCACCCAGCCGGAGCTTTTGACCTATGTCGCACACGTGATTGAGCGCTTCAACCTGGCCGACGGCATTCAGTACAACACGCGGGTCAACCGCGCGTCTTTCAACGACGCCACCGGCCTGTGGGACGTCGCCACCAGCGACGGCAAGACCATTACCGCGCGACACTGCATCATGGCCACCGGCTGCCTGTCGTCCACCAATGAACCGAAGTTCCCGGGTCAGGACAGTTTCAAGGGCGACACCTGGCACACCGGCCGCTGGCCGAAGGAAGGCGTGGACTTCACCGGCAAGACGGTGGCGGTCATTGGCACCGGGTCGTCGGCCATCCAGTCGATTCCGGAAATTGCGAAGCAGGCGAAGCGGCTCTACGTACTCCAGCGCACCGCGAACTTCTCGGTGCCCGCGCACAACCAACCGCTCGATCCGGCCTACGTCGCCGACATCAAAGCCAACTATCACGACCTGCGCGCGCGCGGTCTGGCCCAGCCGCTGGCCTACGACATCAACCTCAATCCGAAACTCGCCACCGAAATGTCGCCGGCCGAAATCCGCGCCGAGCTCGACGCCCGCTGGGCCTGGGGCGGACTGCCGATTTACGGCGCCTTCGCCGACCTGCTGGTCGACCCCAACACCAACCAGCTCGTGGCCGAGTACATGCGGGAGAAAATCCGCAGCATCGTCAAGGATCAGGCGACCGCCGAGTTGCTCTGCCCCACCGCCACCTTCGGCTGCAAGCGGGTGTGCGTGGATACCGGCTACTACCAGACCTACAACCTGCCGCACGTCTCGCTGGTCGACATCAGCAAGATTGGGGTGGAAGAAATCATCCCCACCGGCGTGCGCGCCGGCGGGCAGACGATCGACTGCGACGCCATCGTCTTTGCGACCGGCTTTGACGCCATGACCGGTTCGCTCGACCGCATCGACATTCGTGGCCGCGGCGGCGAGGCGCTGAAGGACAAATGGGCGGCGGGCCCCATTACCTATCTGGGCCTGATGTCGGCCGGCTTCCCCAACCTGTACACCATCACCGGTCCCGGCAGCCCGTCGGTGCTGACGAACATGATCATGTCGATCGAGCAGCACGTGGACTTCATCACCGACTGCCTCGAATACCTCCGCGCTCACGGCATCGCGCACATCGAAGCACAGCACGACGCCGAACTCGCCTGGGGCGACCACGTGCAGGAAGTAGCGAACGGCACGCTGCTGTATTCCTGCAATTCCTGGTACCTCGGCGCGAACGTGCCCGGTAAGCCGCGGGTCTTCATGCCCTATCTGGGCTTCCCGGCCTACGCAGAAAAATGCCGCGAGGTGGCGGCCAAGGGCTACGAAGGCTTCGCGCTCAGCGCGGCCTGAACGCCGGCAAGGCACGGCGGCGGGCGCGCAAGCCCGCCGCCAGAGGGCGCGCGACGGGCGCGATGCTGAAGGTCTGAACAGCGGGGACTATCGATGATCAACATGAGCGGCTGGACCAACCTGATCTCCGCGATCGTGATGGTCGTGGGGTATTTCATCCCGACCTACGGCGAAGTGGTGACGGCGACCGGCGCCTTCGCGCTGTCCGGCGCCTTCACCAACTGGATCGCGATCTACATGCTGTTCGACAAGGTGCCCTATCTCTACGGCTCGGGCGTCATCCCGCTGCGCTTCGAGGAGTTCAAGGCTGGCATCAAGCACCTCATCGTCACCGAGTTTTTTTCGCGCGAACACATCGAGCGGTTTTTCCAGCAGCACGGCGCGCGCTCGGCCGAAGCGCTGGGCGAGCGCATCGACTACGACCGGGTCTTTGAGCATCTGACCGACGCCATCGCCGACTCGCCGCTGGGCGGCGCGCTGAAAATGTTCGGCGGCCGCGCGGCGCTGGCGCCGCTGAAAGCGCCGATAGTTGAAAAACTGAAAGGCGTGGTCGCCGAACTCGCGCAGAGCGCAGAGTCCGGCGGCGGCAGCCAGTTCACCGACGGCCTGGTGCAGCAGGTTGAACTCATCATCGACGCGCGACTGGCCGAACTCACCCCTCAGAAGGTCAAGGAAATCGTCGAGGAGATGATCCGCAAGCATCTCGGCTGGCTGGTGCTGTGGGGCGGCGTGTTTGGTGGGCTCATCGGTCTGGTCTCCGAAGCCTGCAAGCACTTCATTTAAGGCGGCAGGCATCCAGTCCGGCGCGGGCAGCGTAAGCCTGCCATGCGCGAATCGAAGGCCCACAAGGGCAATAAGGCTTATCTGCCCAGCAAACCCTGCGCGGTCTGCGCCCGCCCCATGAGCTGGCGACGGGCTTGGGCGCGACATTGGGACGAGGTGAAATACTGCTCCGAGGCCTGCCGCCGCCGACGCCGCGAAGCCGCCGCCGATGCCCGCTAAGCCGCTGCGCCGGCTGGTGCTGGTGCTGGGCGATCAGCTGGCGCTTGACGCCGCCGCCTTCGACGATTTCGACCCTGCGACCGACGCCGTGTGGATGGCGGAAGTCGCCGAAGAATCCACCCACGTGCGTTCCGGCAAGCCGCGCACGGTGATGTTCCTGAGCGCGATGCGGCATTTCGCGCAGGCGCTTGCCGCCGTCGGCCGACCGCTGCACTACCTGTCTCTCGATGATCCCGCCAATCCCGGCACGCTGCCCGGCGCGCTCGCCCGCGCGATCGAGGCGCTGAAGCCCCAGACGCTGGTGCTGACTGCGCCCGGCGACTGGCGCGTGCTGCAGGCGCTGAAGGCCTGTGCGGCGGCTCACGGTATTGAGCTAGAGATTCGCGAGGACCGCCACTTCTACTGCACGGTGCGCGAGTTCGCGGCGCATGCGCAGGGGCGCAAACAGCTGCGAATGGAGTACTTCTACCGCGAGCAGCGCCGCCGTCACGGCGTGCTGATGGACGGCGCTCAGCCCATCGGCGGGCAGTGGAACTTCGATGCCGATAATCGCGAAGCCTTTGCTAAAACCGGGCCGGTGGCCGTGCCTGCGCCCTGCAGCGTGCCGCCAGACGCCATCACCCGCGAGGTTATGGCGCTGGTCGACGCGCGCTTTCCCGAGCATCCGGGCTCGCTGCAGCATTTCGCCTGGCCGGTGACGCGCGAAGACGCGCTCTTCGCGCTACAAGGCTTCATTGCCGAGCGGCTGCCGCAGTTCGGCCGCTGGCAGGATGCGCTGTGGCCAGACGAGCCCTGGCTGTGGCACGCGCAGATCTCCGCGGCGCTTAATCTCAAACTGCTTAACCCGCGCGAAGTCGTGGCCGCGGCCGAAGCGGCGTACAGGAACGGGCAGGCGCCGCTCGCCAGCGTCGAAGGCTTCATCCGCCAGATTCTCGGCTGGCGCGAATACGTGCGCGGCATCTACTGGACGCAGATGCCGGACTATCTCGACCGCAACGCGCTGGGCGCGACCGGCGAATTGCCGGATTTTTACTGGACCGGCGACACGCCCATGGCCTGCCTCGCGGACGCGATAGGCCAGACCCTGCGCCACGGCTACGCGCAGCATATCCAGCGCTTGATGGTCACCGGGCTCTATGCGCTCTTGCTGGGGGTGTCGCCGCAGGCCGTACACGCCTGGTATCTGGCGGTGTATGTCGACGCCGTGGAATGGGTGGAACTGCCCAACACGCTCGGCATGAGCCAGGCCGCCGACGGCGGGCTGATGGCCAGCAAGCCCTATATCGCGAGCGGCAAATACATCGAGCGCATGAGCGCCGCGCGCCTGCCCTTTCACCACGCTGTACTGGGATTTTCTGATGCGCCACGAGGCGCTGCTGGCGGCCAATCCGCGCACCGTGATGCAGGTACGAAACCTCGCCCGCCTCGGCCCCGAGGAACGCGCGGCGATCGCCGCCCAGGCCGCACGCTTACGCGCCGCGAGCCCCGCATGAACGACGCGCTGTTCCCGCCCACGCCCGCGGCGGCCGCGGCCCGTCTCGCAGCGGTCAATCCGGGCGCCTATGCCCGCACCCGCAATGCGCTGGACGGTGCCGTCACCCGACTCTCGCCCTATCTGACGCACGGCTTTCTGCACGTGCCCGAGGTACTCGCCGCGCTCCTTGCGCGCGGGCCGCTCGCGCCGGGCCACAAACTGGTGTTCGAGCTCGCGTGGCGGGAGTTCTTTCATCACGCCTGGCGCCACGACGGCGAGCGCATTTTCAGTTCGCTGAAGCAAGGCCCCTTGCCGGATGCGGCCTATGCGCGAAGCCTGCCGGCCGATGTGGCGGAAGCGCGCAGCGGCGTGCCGGCCATCGACGCCGCCGTGCGCACGCTCTACGCCACCGGCTACCTGCACAACCACGCGCGGATGTGGCTGGCGTCGTATCTCGTCCACCTGCGGAAGGTGCACTGGCGGGTTGGCGCAGATTGGCTCTACGGCCACCTGCTGGACGGCGATCTGGCGAGCAATCACCTGTCGTGGCAGTGGGTGGCCGGCACCGGCAGTCACCGACCGTATCTCTTCAACGCGGAGAACGTCGCGAAATACGCACCGATCGAATGGCACAGCCCGGGCACGGCAATCGATACCGGCTACGGCAGCCTCGCCGCGCTGGCCGCGACGCCGCGGGCGGTGCCCGGGGGTTCGATGAAGGGCGCTGGTCTCGCCCCGCCCGCGCTGCTCGATGCCCCGCCCGCGGCTGACTTCGGACCGCCCGATCCAGCGCTCATCGCCGGCCAGGCGGTGTGGCTGGTGCATCCCTGGTCGCTCGCCACACCGCCGCCGGGGTCTCTCGTCATCGCCATCTGCGACCGCGACTTCCACGGCCGCTGGCCGTGGAAGT
>Ga0255097_1000137_pt1 | contig 42808 bp, 28 predicted proteins | sample Colum_Atlam_RepB_2_FD_188436 | JGI IMG/M metagenome (GOLD analysis project Ga0255097, IMG submission 188436) | Freshwater microbial communities from Columbia River, Oregon, United States - Colum_Atlam_RepB_8d | ecosystem: Environmental > Aquatic > Freshwater > River | place: USA: Oregon...
CCATGCGGTGAACGTAGTTGCGGCCACTCAGGTCACTCAAGTCGTCCCAGCCATCCGCGTTCCATCTGACAGTGACCGAATAAGCTGAATGGACCAGATCGCGCGTTAAGCCCACACCGGGCGCAATCTCATCCACATAGTCCATGCCGCGGAACTGAACAGCCTTGTTATCACCGTCTAATAATGTGTCAGGGATCTCTGCCGTTACCCGGTCACCGATGGCAATTGTTTTGATGCGAAAACCATAACTCACTGTACCCAGCGGCGCCTCAGATGCTGCGTCGTAGATAGCCTGGCCAACAGGCGCGTTCTCATTAATACTTTGTGGCAGGGACGGCACACCAGCAACAGCCACCTCTGCCATGTTACTTGCTTGACCTGGATTGCCCGCCGCATCGCTGTAAGAACCACTCACAACTGAGATGGCTGCGGTGGAATTTTCCTCCTTTGTCGCGGGCGTGAACACCGCAGTTCGCACCAAGCCAGTACCGCCGATATCGCCAAGCTCTCCACCGCTGACCTGCACATTCGCAGAAGAAAAGGTGTCGCCAGGGTCTTCGCTGAAGGTGAAGGTGATGGTGGCCGTCTCTCCTTCGCCAAGGCTATCGGCGCTGCTGCTGATGCTCACCGTTGGGGCCAGAGTGTCGATATTGATCGGTGCGCTCTTCGCCGCTAATCCGATGTTGCCTGCGCCATCGGTGTACTCGGAGTTGGCGTTGTCGATCAGCGTCCGAATGTAAGAAAACCCGCCCCCCGTCCCTCCGCCGGTATATTGGGTAAAGTCAAAGGTGTAGTACTTGTCGTTGAGGACATCGTGAGCCACTAACTCGGAAGCCAGGATCACATTGCCTACATTGTTATTCAATGCCGAAGCAAAGGTGGTGAAGGTACGACTGCTGACCTCGCTCAGGTTGTCCCAGCCCTGGCTGTTCCAAGTCAGGGTGGGGCTGTTGTTGTAGGTCGAGGCGATCATTGGACCACCAGCACCACGGGTTAAAGTGACGCCGATATCAATGGTGTCGACAAAGCTGGTGTTATCAGCTTTGGTGGCGGTATAAACCAGATCGTCCTGACTCAGCGGGCCTACGGTTATGCTTGTGTTGCCGGTGAAATTTTCACCTGGCGTGAAGGTGGCCGTGCGAACCAGGCCCGAGCCGCTGAGCGTACCCAATATTCCATAACTGACCCGCACATCGCTAGCACTAAAACTTGTTCCCGGGTCTTCGCTGAAGGTAAAGGTGATGGTGGCAGCTTCGCCGCTCTTGAGGGTGTCTTTGTCACTGATGATGGTCAGAGTGGGCGCCAGGGTGTCGATGCTGATGCTAGGCGTGGTGCCTGCACGGCCAGCATTGCCTGATGCATCGGCATAGCTGGCACTGTTCACCGTGATGCTGGCGCTACCTGTGGCAAAGTCGGCCGTGGGCGTGAAAGTGGCGGTGTAAACCTTGGGATCAAGGCTACTCACAGCGAGGTTGCTCAGTGCGCCGCCGGCGGTGATGACGTCCGATGCAGCAAAGCCTGTGGGCGCTTCACTAAAGGTAAAGGTGACGGTAGCGGTCTCCCCGCTCTTGAGGGTGTCTTTGTCGCTGATGATGGTCAGAGTGGGCGCCGTGACATCGGTGCTTGTTGCATCGATTTGGCTGGCCATCTGAACAACGGACTCGAGGTCTTGCAAGGCTTGCACGGTAGCCAGGCCGCCGGTATCCGCCGTCTTGATGGCGTTGGTCAGGGTCACCTGCGCCAGTACTTGGGCTTGAGCAACTTGCGCCAACGCGTTGAGGCCTAGGCCTGAGGCATTGGCCACCACCCTATTGACCGTTTCAATGGCTGCGGCTACGCTGGCCGCGTTGCTGCTGGCACCGGCGTCTGTGAGTACAGCCTCGAGCACGGTCGCGTTAAAGGTTACCTCCCCCGTGGTGCCGGTGATCGTTGCGGCCAGCGCATCGATGACCCGGGAAGCTGCGCCGATTTGTGCCGCGGACGAGTTGTCGCTGGCCGCCAGGGCAGAGCCTGCGACGATGATGTTGGCAATTTGTACGGCCTTGAGGTGGTTGGCCATGCCCTCAGTCGTGGATGCCTGGGCAAAGGTGTCATAAGAGGTCAGGTCACTCACCCCAATCAGGCCCAAAGCGTTCACCACGGAAGCCTTGGCCTCTGACAAGGATTGCCCTCCCTCCATGATGGCCGCCACCAGGGTGGTCAGAGGGTTGATGACTGTGCTGCCTGCTGGAGCGGCAAGCACGCCGGCAAAGGCTTTGTTGGTCTCGGTATCCATACCGCCTTTGGCCAGCAATGCGTATTGGGTTTGCTCAGGGCTTAGCTTGATATCGGCAAAACCGGAGAGGTCTGTGGAGCCCACCTCAGGCTCTCCCTCATCAATAACGCCGTCCTTGTCTAAATCAAGATAGACCTTGGCGCCTTCGACTGGGCCATCAACCACCCGTAGTTTGGTGATGGTCTCAGAGCTGCGCGAAGAGTCCTTCGTGGCGATGACAGCCCCGCCTAATGCAAACAGGCCACCGATTTGTGGTGGCGCTAGGCTTTCTAGCGCCGCTGCGCCGGCGGCCTGTGCCGTGGTTGCGGTCTGTTCAGGAAGGCTACTCGTGGTGGCCTGTGCTGTCAGGGTATCGCTGCGCCTGCCTTGATCCACACCAAAGGTGAACTCACCTGACTCAGATGACTGACCTAGTTGGGTTAATGACGCCAACTCGCTTTCAACGATTAACTGTGGCAGGCCGACAAGAGCTGTTGAGGCCATGTCCTTGGCCTCGGCTTTGTCGTCATCTAAAACTCTGCTGGCTTCTGCCAAGTCCGAATCGATTTGGGCTTGCTCGTCTTCGCGCCGCCTCGACCGCCGGTTCTGTGGTGGCATTAGGTCTGTTCGGTACTGGCCGGTCTGCCGTTCTGCCCGAGTGGTATCGCTCGGGCTAGCGGGGCTCATCGGTGACCTGCTAGGCTGCGTTAGCAGTTCGCCCTGTTTTTGCGGTAGATTCGGAGTGCTAGGTTTTGATTTCATGGTGAATCTAGTTAAAGTTAGCGATGTTGAAACGTCTGCTGAAGGCAACGAATCCACCGAGGCAAATGACGATTTGTGCCATTTAATTAAAAGCTAGTTGATTTTTGAAGCAAATCGTTATAAACAACATCCCACAAATCAGGTATGCGCAGTGTCATCGCGTCCCTGACTATGGCACGTCAGTTTCCTAGCAATCGCCTAACAATCTTTCCCTTTACCCTTGCGCTCAACCCAAACATTTATGCCAGTGTCTACAACCCTGAATGTCCTCCTGGTTGAAGATGACCTGTTTTTTCAGGACAGATTTCGCCGGGTTTTTGCGCTCATGGGCGGTGAGTGGAAGATCCATGCCCATCAGACCGGTGTGGCAGCTTTGCAGGCGATCGACGAGGATCGTTATCGCTTCGAGTTGGCGCTAATCGACATCGGCTTGCCCGATATCTCTGGGGTTGAGGTCATCGCCCGCTTGCGCCGGCGTTTTGCCAACGTGCCCATCTTGGTGACTACCGTGTTCAGCGCTGAAGAGACGTTTTTTTCGGCCATCCGGGCGGGAGCGCGCGGCTACTTGCTGAAGGGTGACAGTGACCCGCAACTGGCGCGGTCGATCGAGCAGATCATGCGAGGCGAATATCCGGTCAGTCCGGCCCTGGCTCGGCATCTGTTTCGGCTGGCGGGTTCAGATCTGGCTTCTTGCCCGTCCATCAAGCTCTCGCCTAGAGAATTAGAGTTGCTGCAGTGGCTCTCCAAGGGAGAGAGCTACGCCAGCACCGCACAAAAGTTGGGTATCAAGATCTCCACGGTACAGACCCACATTCGCAACATGTACCGCAAGCTTGGCGTGAACAACCATCGCCAAGCCATTCACAAGGCGCTTTCATCGGGGTTTTTTCGCCCTTGATCAAAGCTGGCAAGCTCCTGAACTGGGCGGTTGGGGTCGTCTTGGTCCTGTCAGCGACTTGGGCGCAAGCCACTGAACGCGCGGCCCCGGCAATCGAAATTACCCAGGCGCTTGTGCAAGGGATAGGGCCACCACAGACCGTCTCACTGCCCCATAAATTATCAGCCAAGGATTTCGATCGCCATGGGGGACTGGTCGCCTACACGCTCATGGTCAACCTGCCGTCCGTGCCCAAGCGACTCTTGGGCATCTATGTACCCAAGATCGCCTTGTCGGGCAACCTATACATCAATGGACAGTTGTATGGTCCGTGCGAACGAGGCGCTTTGGATCAAATTCGCTGTTTGCACCGGCCGCACTTGTATGAAGCATCAGCGCATTTTTGGCAGGCGGGGCCGAACGAACTCCGTTTTGAGATCTATGCCGACGACCGCCAAAGCAATGGTTTGTCGTCGGTTTGGGTGGGCGACCTGGATGTGCTCGATCGCGACTTTTATCAGTGGCGCAAATGGCTGCAGGTCGATCTGCTGACCGGTCTGACCTGGCTTGCTGCCTTGCTAGGTGTACTGGCGCTGGCCATGGGCGCGGTGCTGCGCAAGGATTCCGTTTACATCTGGTTTGGCATGACCAGCTTGGTCAATGCAGTAGCCAACAGCAGTTTTCAGACTGGCAAGCCGCCGGTGGATGCTGACACGTTCAGCTGGCTTATCTTTGCCAGCCGCTTTGTGTCGGGGCATCTGCTGATGCTGATGTTTGTCGCCTTTTTTGAAAAGCTGACGCCGCGTCTACGCAACACGGTGCTCGCCTACGTGTTGGTGGCAGTGGTGGGCATTGGACTGTTTGGCAATAACATCACGATGGTCACTGCACTATACCTGCCTATGTTGCTAGCCATGCTGGCTATGCCTGCGCTCATGCTGTACTGGGGCCACCGCTCGCGACAGCCCAGGCAAGTGCTGGCGTGCATTTTGATGACGGTTATCGCGGTGACCAGCTGCTACGACTGGATCAAGTTCACCGGCGTATTCTCATTTGTTGATCTGTACCTGACCCCGTACGCCTATGGCGGCGTTTTATTCATGTTCGGCGCTTCTCTCATGACCTGGCAGGCAGTGAGCCTGGTGCAAAGTCAGCAATTGCACAGTGAGGTCAAGCTGCGACTGGCCCTGCGCACCCCGGAGCTTGAGGGGATTCACGCTCGCTTGCTAGCCACCGAGATCCATCGCGTAAAGATCCAGGATCGCCAGGATCTGATGCAAGACATACACGATGGATTTGGCTCGCAACTGGTGATCGCCAAGTTGATGGTTGAGCAAAACAAAATGTCAGAGGCAGAAGTGGCACAGTTGCTCGATGAGTGCATTTCAGATCTTCATCTGATAGTCGATACGCTCGGAAACACCGAGCATGATCTTGAAACTGCGCTGGGTGACTATAGATTTCGGGTGCAAAAACGGCTGGCCGATGCGCAGACACACGTGCACTGGCATCTTGACACTCGTGGTACTGGCAATATGCCTCAGCGCAACGTTCTGCATCTGCTTCGCATTATTCAGGAGGCACTCAATAACTCGCTGAAGCATGCGCGCGCCCAAAACATTTGGATCGATGTGACCGTCGACGCTACAGGATCTACACTGACCGCCAGCGTCAAAGACGACGGCAAGGGCTTTCCCTCGCCGGAGCTAGAAGGGTCAGACGAGCCAAGTGCGCTAAAGGGGCGCGGCCAAAAAAATATGTTGGCGCGCAGCCGCCTGATCAAAGCCGAGCTCACTTGGCATAGGGAGCAACCTGGAAACCGTATCGTCTTGCGCATGCCGCTCCACTGAGTGGCGACTTGATTGAGGATATACCATTGTGCAGGTCAGTTGATCCGAGCGTAAAGGCTAACTTGCATCTGTTTTCTTTGCCGCGTGGGATGACCGATATCACCCCTACTCCAACGATCTGTAATGACCCATCAGTTTCTGCACTGAGCAGCTTTTTAGTGGGTCAATACATCGCCGTCATCGAAACTGCTGTAGAAAATAAAAACGCGCCCTAAGGCGCGTGTTTACTTGGTATATGGCGGAGTGAACGGAGCTCGAACCCGCGACCCCCGACGTGACAGGCTGGTTCTAAAGGTCAATATTCATGCGGATTTCAGGCCGAATTGAATTCGAAAATTGGGTTTTAAAGGTCCATTTCTTACAGGGTTGACGGAAGGCATTCCAAAATTTTTAGACGTGTGATCCCTCCAGTTGCTACAGTCCTATCCAGTATTTCGCAACCCTGCCGCAATCCCATTGATACTGATATGAATGCCACGCTTAATTCTTTCATCGACAGCTCCATTGCGGTATCTTCTGATCAACTCCAGCTGAAGATGGTGAAGCGGATCAATGTATGGGAAACGATGCTTAATCGAACGTGCCAAATGTGGATTGGTGACTAGACGAGTCTTGTGGCCTGTCATGAAGAACAAAGCCTGCTGTGTTTTCTGCCACTCCAGATCGATCATGTTGAGAATTCTTTTACGAAGCGAGGCGTTAGAAACTTGTTCTGCGTACCGCCTCGTCAAGGCCAAATCAGATTTAGCCAACACCATGTCAATGTTGGACAGAAGCGTTTTGAGGAAGGGCCAATCAAGATACATTCTCTGTAATCTCTTAACCTTTTCCCGATCAGCACGCTTGCCTTGTCCATAAACAAATTGATGAACGGCACTTCCAAAGCCATACCATCCGGGCAATGTAGCTCTGCATTGCCCCCAACTGAAACTCCAAGGGATGGCTCTCAAGTCTTCAATTTTTTGCGTGGATTTACGCGCAGTGGGTCTCGATCCTATGTTGAGTTGGGCAATTTCATTCAGCGGTGTTGCTGAGAAAAAGAATTCACTGAATCCGGGCGTTTCATAGACCAGTCTTCGATATGCCTTAAAACTGATATCCGAAAGAAACGTTGCCGTTTGTACAAATTCATGATCGACAGTAACCTTGTTGGGCAACAAACTAGCCTCCAGGGTAGCCGACACCAGAGTTACCAGATTACGCTTTCCAATATCGGGATTGGAGTATTTGGATCCAATTACTTCCCCTTGTTCGGTCAAGCGTATTTGTCCTCGCACAGTACCTTCAGGCTGCGCAAGAATAGCCTGATAGCTGGGCCCGCCACCCCGACCCACGGTGCCTCCGCGGCCGTGAAATAAGCGCAATCTAATCCCCTGGGTGGCTTCAAGCTGCGCAAAGAAAGTAGCTAATTCGGTTTCTGCTCTGTACAACTCCCAATTGCTGGTAAAAATCCCACCATCCTTGTTGCTATCACTGTAGCCAAGCATGATCTCTTGTGTTCCCCCAGAACGTTTGATCATGTCCGTGACATGGGGTAGCGCATAAAATTCGCTCATAATCGCCAACGAATTACGCAGGTCGGCGATGGTTTCAAAAAGGGGCACCACCATCAGATCCGCTTGCCCCGAGGCTCGGAGCGTGCCGCGAAACAATCCTGTCTCTTTTTGTAATACCAACACTTCAAGTAAATCACTCACACTTTCCGTGTGACTGATGATGTATTGCTGGATCGCCAAGGTGCCATACTTTTCGCGACACACTTTTGCCTCAACAAAGACATCCAATTCACGTTGGGTTTGTGCCGAATACTGAACTTCTATCACTCGTAAGTCCCGAGGATCGTCCAATACACGTAGTAATAACCCTATTTTTTGATCCTCAGATAAAGATTCATAGTCAGTACACAAGTCGGCGTAGCGCAGCAACTCAGCAACGGATTTGCTGTGCTGATCAGAACTTTGCCGCAAATCCACCGTGGCTAGGTGAAAACCAAACACCTGTACAGCCCTGATTAAACGTCGTAAGCGGTGATCCACCAGCGCGCCCCCACTTTGACGCAAAAGACTGTGCTCGATGACTCGTAAATCGCGCAGGAGTTCGCTAGCGTTTTGGTAAGGATTCTGTGGCGGCAAAGCATGTCTGGCGGCCTCTACCCCTACCAAATCTTTTAATGTTGCCGCTAGTCTTGCATACATCGCCACCAAGGCACGACGATAAGGTTCATCTTCTCGATGTTGATCATGATCTGGGGAAGATTTCGCCAAGTCACGCATATCGTCATCAAATTCAACCAGAAGTGCAGACATGGAGAGTTCTTTACCAAGCAAATGGAGCTCTCTGAGTAGATGCCTCAAAGCCACCTCGCACTGACGAGATAAGGCATAGCGAAGGGTTTCCGCTCCCACAAAGGGGTTTCCATCTCTGTCGCCACCGATCCACTGACCCATCCGAAAAAAAACAGGGATAGAAGCCGCATCAAGCTCTCGTTCAAGCTCATCATAAATATGAGGAATTTCGTGTAAGAAAGTGAGCTCATAGTAGGAAAGAGCATTTTCAATTTCGTTCTCTACTGTCAACTGGTTGAATCGAAGCAACCGAGTCTGCCATAACTGAACTATCCTTGAATACATCTCTTGCTCATTGGCAAGTAACAGCGCCTGGTTCTTGACACTGACCCCATATTTGGATTCAGTGATGGCATCCCGCTCCTCTAATAATTTAGCAATTTCCCTTTCTGCATCTAAAATACTCTTGCGCTGAACCTCGGTTGGATGTGCTGTCAGCACGGGCGAGATATGCATACGCCCCAAAAAATCAACAATCGCTGCTCTGTTAACCCCAGATTGATTCAATCGGGTCAGAGTCTTTTCTATACTGCCCTCTTGGTGATGGCCTGCGTGTTCATGCCATAGACGGCGGCGCAAGTGGTGCTGATCTTCTGCCAGGTTAGCCAGATGACTGAAGTAGGTGAACGCACGAATCACAGCCAACGCGTGCTCGGTGGAGAGCCTCTTCAGCAATTTCTTCAGTGCTCGATCAGCAGATGCATCATCGTCACGCCTAAAAGCCACAGCCAATTGCCGAATTTGTTCAATCAGGTCGAACACCTGAACACCTTCTTGCTCACGAATCACTTTTCCAAGTAATCTTCCCAAAAATCTAATGTCATCGATCAGATGTCGTTCAGCTGAAGAAGGGGATGACTGTCGGCTATTTTTCATCTGAATGAATCACTCAATTGCCAAGACAGAGCCCTGGAGGCCCCAAGCAAAGCGGGCGATACGGCTGCATCAATAAACCATGTCGGAATATCTGCCAGATAAGCCTGATATCGACCCTTGGCTTCAAATCGATGCCTGAATTGTGATTGGCTGAATTGTTCTCGTATACGTGGCACGATGCCCCCGCCAACGTAGATCCCCCCCCTGGCACCTAAAGTCAACGCTAGGTCGCCTGCCACAGAGCCCAACCAACCACAAAACAAGTCAAGCACAGATTCGGCCAACAGCGAATCACGACGCTGGCTCAATCGAATAACCTCGGCCGCAGTCGCAACGCCACCAGGAGACTCTCCGCGAATGTGGGCCAGGGCATGAAACAAATCAACGAGCCCGGAACCACTCAGGACCCGTTCAGCTGAAGCGTGTCCATAGCGATGATTCAAATATTCAACTACAGCAAATTCAAGAGGGTTGGAAGCACTCAAACTGACATGTCCGCCCTCGCCTGCTATCGGCACCCATTGACGTAGACCTGGGACTGGCATCAAGCCAGAAACACCCAATCCAGTACCTGGACCAATCAGTCCAATCGGTGCCTGATCCCGCGGATTACCTCTGCCGATCTGATGCTTATCCTTGTCCTCAAGGCCAGGTATGGCCAAAGCCAAGGCTGTGAAATCATTCAGCACCAAAAGGGTTGGCACCTCCAAGGCCGCACGTGTTTCTTTGATTGACAGTTTCCAATGGTTGTTTGTTAGTTCGATGAAGTCTGAAACCACAGGAACCGCCATGCCTAGAGCCACCGCCTTTGGACGGTGCAAATGTCTTGAGGTCAGATAGTGCTCCACCGCTTTGACAACATCAGAATGATCAGCACAGGACATCACCATCACTTGATCAATAGGGGCCCCTTCGTGAACTTGCCAGGCAAATCGGGCATTGGTGCCACCAATATCACCCAGCAATCGAGGCCAGGTGGTGGAAGATTCAGTGCAAAGCCCCCTGTCAAATTCAATGATCATTTTGATGTTCAGCTTCTAAATTTGACTTCATCAACTGGGCGACCATCGATTTGCCTAATTCGACGCCCCATTGATCAAATGCATTGATACCCCAGATGGCTGCCTGGCAAAACACTTTGTGTTCATAAAGAGCCATCAAGGCGCCTAAGGCATGCGGTGAAATGCAATTGAGCCAAATGATTGAACTGGGCACATTGCCGCGATACGTGCGGTGCGTGACCAGTTTTGTCGCCTCGGCTCGAGACAAACCCTCTTTGTATAGCGCTTCCAATGTTTGATCTGGGTTGCGTCCCACAGCAAGTGCTTGCGCCTGAGCCAGCATGTTGTTGATCACAACTTCCTGATGCCGGTGTGCAAATGGAAGTTTGCTGTTACTTTGTTTGACGCCAATGAAGTCGACCGCCATCGCATGCGTGCCTTGATGCAGCAATTGAAAGTATGCATGCTGACCATTTATCCCCAATCCTCCCCACACGATGGGGCAGGTTTGCGTATCAACTTCAGCGCCATCCCCATGAATACTTTTTCCGTTGGACTCCATTTCCAGTTGTTGTACATAAGGCACGAATTCGGACAGAGCGTACGAATAGGGTGCAACATGATGATTCGAAGCCCCTAAAAAATTGATATTCCATATGCCCACAAGTGCCAGGATAAGTGGCAAATTACGCTCTGGCGGTGCGTGGCAAAAATGCTCGTCCATTGACGCTGCACCTTGCAAAAGTTGCGTAAATGCGTCCACACCCATGCTGATGGCCAAAGGAAGCCCAATCGCAGACCACACGGAGTATCGACCCCCGACCCAATCCCAGAATAGAAACGTCTGTTCGGGTGCAAAGCCCTGGGCGGCAGCCAAATCAGCACGTGCTGTGACCGCAATCATGTGACGCTGCATGAAGGGCTCACGACAACCTGCATCCCGCAACCATTGCCTTGCGGACTCAGCCAGCGTCAAGGTTTCTTGTGTTGTGAAGGTTTTACTTTGGACGATAAACGCGGTTGTAGAAGGCTCGAGGCGACTAAGCACAACTTCCAGTGCAACGGGATCGGGATTAGAGACGTAGTGAACTCTAACAGGCTGCTTTTCAGTAGGCGCATGTGCTTGCAGAGCTTGTGTGACCATGCGAGGTCCTAAATCAGAGCCACCAATCCCCAGGTTGACGATATCGGTGATAGGCTGATCTTTAAACCCATGCAAACGCCCATCACGCACCCGTTGCGCAAAGTTTAAAAATCGTCTTGATTGCTCTGAAACACTGCATGAAACTGCATCGCTCCAGGGAGCCTTCGTCGCGTCAACGCCTCTCAGCGCCACATGTAAAGCAGCCCGATTTTCTGTGTAATTGATGGGCTCACCACTGAACATCTTCTGGGCCTGTTTCATCACCCCCATTTGTTGAGCCAGGGAAATTAACGACTCCATGATCGCTGAATTCACGCGTTGCCGCGAGACATCCACGGTAATGCCAGCCGCTTGAAAAACCATGCTCTGCTGGCGACTGACGTCAGACAGCAACGAGGCCAAATTGGGTGGCGAGGAAGTGGCCATCCGATCTAGCTCCCTCCAGGCACTGAGGGCATTAGGACGTTGCAGACTCGACATGATGACCTGTCAGATTAAATGTTAACCAGGATGTTGAACAGTTGATTGAGCCACCGCGCTCGCCTCAGCCGCCAATCGCGTGACTTCCGTCCACTGCGCAGACTCAATCAAATTCAAAGGGACCATCCAAGATCCCCCCACCATAGAGACATTGGGTTGCTTCAGATAGTCCGCCAAATTCGACAGCGATACACCGCCGGTCGGACAAAAGCGCATCTCACCCAGGGGACCTGCCATCGCTTTTAACATGGCAATGCCTCCGGCTTGTGCCGCAGGAAAGAGTTTGACCGTTTGATACCCCCAGTCCCAAGCCTGCATCACCTCCGAAGGGGTCATGGCGCCCGGAATAAACGGCATGGCATGTTCCTTGACCGCCTCATGAATCGCAGGCGTCAAACCTGGTGACAATGCGAAAGTAGCGCCCGCATCTCTAATTTGCGATACCTGATAGGCGTGGGTGACAGTCCCCGCACCAACCTGCATGCCGGGAACCGAACGAGCGACAGCTTCTATTGAGGATAGAGCTGTCGAGTGGCGAAGCGTGATTTCCATAACGTCAATTCCGCCAGCAAGCAAAGCATGCGCCAGCGGCACCGCTTGCTGTGCATGGGTCAATGTGATGACCGGAACGACCCGCGATTTGAATGCCAACCCAGAAGTATCAAACGATGGCTTTTGCATAACTATCCTTTGGCTCGTTCGATGGCATCGCCCATAGAACGCTAGCGCCAGCTTCAGCATGGGCAGCGTTCATACGAAACAGAGAAAACAGGCTTCGCCCACTGCTTAGCGGATGCGCATGCACTTCAGGGATTACCGCTTGGCGTGAAGACCACTCCTCGTCAGAAATCTCGACGGTGAGTTCACCCTTCTGCGCATCCACCACCACCATATCCCCGTCCCTGACTTTTCCAATGGGCCCACCTGCTGCAGCCTCTGGCCAAACATGAATCGCAGCCGGTACTTTGCCGGAGGCGCCTGACATGCGACCATCTGTCACCAGGGCAACTTGATAACCTTTGTCTTGTAAGACACCCAGGATGGGGGTGAGCTTGTGCAATTCGGGCATGCCGTTTGCGCGTGGACCTTGCGCTCGCACGATGGCTACAAAGTCTCGCTCCAGCTTTCCAGCCTGAAACAGTTGTTGCAGTTGCTTTTGGTCCTCCACCACCACCGCAGGAGCTCGAACGCGATGGTGCCTGTCTTTAACGGCTGAGACCTTGATCACCGCACGGCCCAAACGGCCCGACAGCACGCGTAATCCCCCCTCCTGACTGAAGGGCCGGTCTAGGGGACGAAGAACACTTTCGTCACCAGAAACTTCGGGGGCAGGTCGCCAAGCCAATTCACCTTGATCCAAACATGGCTCTGAACTGTAGGATGCAAGTCCTTTCCCCATCACCGTCTTGACGTCAGGATTTAAGAGCCCTCCCTTGATTAACTGCGCAATCAGAAACCCCATGCCACCCGCTGCATGGAAGTGGTTGACATCGGCTTCACCATTGGGGTAAATCTTGGCCAGTGTCGGTACGCAACTTGACAGGTCGGAAAAGTCGGTCCAATCAATGATCCATCCAGCAGCAAAGGCCATCGCAACCAGATGCAGGGTGTGGTTGGTCGATCCGCCCGTTGCAAGCAAACCCACCATGCCATTGACCACCACGCTAGCTTCCAAGCCATGGCCCAACCCCGTCGATTCGGATTTGGCCATTTGAACCGCGCGTAGGGTGGCATATTGGGTAAGTGCCGTTCTGAGGGGCGTACCAGGGTTGACAAATGAGGAACCTGGCAATTGCAAACCCATGATCTCCATCAACATTTGATTGGAGTTGGCTGTGCCGTAAAACGTACAAGTACCAGGTGAATGGTAAGAGGCCAACTCTGCTTCTAACAAAGTCTGTCGATCTACCTGGCCTTGGGCATGCAATTGCCGAATCTTGGCTTTTTCAGAATTGGCAAGTCCCGATGTCATGGGACCGGCGGGAACAAAGACAACCGGCAAATGTCCAAACTGCAGGGCTCCCATCAGCAAGCCAGGCACAATTTTGTCGCACACCCCGAGCATCAAGGCAGCATCAAAGGTGTTGTGAGACAAACTGACGGCCGTTGCAAGGGCGATGACATCCCTTGAAAACAAGGACAAGTCCATGCCCTCCTCACCCTGCGTAATACCATCACACATAGCTGGTACACCACCGGCAACCTGAGCCGTTGCACCCAACTGTCTGGCCATTGAACGAATCAGTTCTGGATATTGCTCATAGGGCTTGTGGGCCGATAGCATGTCGTTGAAGGCCGTCACGATCCCCAAATTGGGCTCACGAGACTGACGCAACTGCAATTTATCGTCCCCTCCCATGGCCGCGTAGGCGTGAGCCAAGTTCGCGCAACCCAAATTTTGTCGATAGGGACCGGGCTTGTGCGATTGATCCAGCATCTGCAGGTACTGTTGACGGGTTTTCGAACTGCGCGCTTGAATCCGTTGGGTGACCTTTTTGACGGTAGGGTGGAGATGCTCAGGAAAACTCATGTCGTGGTCCACACAAGAAGTGGCGTTGAGGATTGGTGCAAAACACTGGAAACGGGATACAAGAAGTCCGGCGAATTCAAGGCCTCTGCCAGTAACGCTTTTTTCGCTTGCCCAGAGGCAGCCAAGACCAATTGCCTGGACCGCAGGATATGCGCCAAGGTAACGCTGATGCGATGAAAAGGAGCCTGGGGCGGGAGTGAGTCCAGCAGCACGGGCACACACATGCGCTTTTGATCCAGCGACAAGGCCTCAGACAGACCCTGTGACCGCGGAAACAGTGAGGCAATATGACCATCCTCTCCCATTCCCAAGAGCATCAGGTCTGCCCGCCCGAGTCGCTGCAGCGATCGCTCGATGTGTTCTGCCTGCGCCATGCATTCCAACGCAGGATCGCCATGCGAACGGAGGTCTTGAATCCAGGGCACCCAACGGGCCCATTGCGCATTGCCCACTAGAAGGTGCTCCTGGACCAATCGAGCATTGCTGGCAGGGTGAGCGTCGGGAACCACCCTCTCATCAACCAAGGTGATAGTGACTTGAGCCCAAGGCACCGCCAATTGGCTCAACCGCTTGAACACAGGAACTGGCGATGAGCCCCCAGAGACATACAGCAAGGCTTGCCCTTGTCGATCGACGATATGGCAAAGTCGCTTGGCGATCCAATCAGCCAGTTCGTCGGCCCAGCGATCGGCGGGGGATTCACGCTGCTCCAATGTTGAGGGCACTTTGTCTTTAGATGCCGATGCAGCGGCATCACGATCAGCGGATGAGTCACCAAATCCCAACTTGCTCATGCTTCCTCAAACCATGTCAGATTGTCTCGCGCCATCAAGGCCGAGGAAGCAGCAGGTCCCCAGGATCCAGCCGGATAGGGCCGAGGCTTTTCCTTCAATTGACTCCACCCCTGAAGAATGGGGTCTACCCAAGCCCATGCGGCCTCGAGTTCATCTCGGCGCATGAAGTGAGTCAACCTCCCCTTGATGACGTCTACCAACAACCGCTCGTAGGCCTCTGCCCGACGCTTGGCGGATGTTTCTTGCAGGTCCAGCCCCAATTCGACTGGGTGCATTTGCATCCCCGATCCAGGCTCTTTGACCATCAACCCCAGCTGGATCGATTCTTCCGGCTGGAGGTTGAATTTCAGACGATTGGGTTGGTGATGAGATTCACGTCCAAAAATCGAAAATGGCTGCTCGGCAAATTCAATGATGATCTCAGATCGTCTGGTCTGCATCCGCTTGCCAGTACGCAAGAAGAAGGGTACGTTAGCCCAACGAGCGTTGTCGATGTGAACTCGCAAGGCGACAAAGGTCTCGGTTGTGCTGTGCGAGGGCACACCATCTTCTTCTAAGTAGCCAAGAGACGAACTGCCTTCGGACACACCGGCGGTGTATTGACCGCGCACAGTGTCTTTGCGCACGGTGTTCAGATCCATCTTTCTAAGCGATCGCAGCACCTTGAGTTTTTCGTCTCTGACATCATCCGCTTGCAGCGATATGGGGGGCTCCATCGCAACAATGCACAACAACTGCAACAGATGGTTTTGAACCATATCACGCAATGCGCCTGCACCGTCATAAAATCCGGCCCGGCTACCAACCCCAACGGTTTCAGACACTGTGATCTGAACGCTTTTGATAAATGGTGCTCGCCAAAGTGGCTCAAAAATGGCATTGCCAAATCGCAGGACCATCAAGTTTTGTACGGTTTCCTTACCCAAGTAGTGATCGATCCGGAAGACCTGCTGCTCGTCAAAATATTGAGCCACTTCACGGTTGATCTTTTGAGCCGAAGCCAGGTCAACACCCAGCGGCTTTTCCAGTACCACTCGATCTTTGGGGGCAATCAGCCGAGCGCGGCTGAGATTGGCGCTGATACCAGCAAACAATGAAGGCGCGGTTGCCAAATAGTAGATGCGTCTGACCTCTCCACGAAGTACTGTGTGCAAACGCTCATAGTCTTCGGGTTTTGACGCATCGGCCGAACAATAGACGATGAGTTTGCAAAATTGATCCCATTGGCCGACGTCATCGGAAGACTTGGCCAAGAAAGGCAGCGATTTTTCGCTCAGAAAAGCCACGTATTGTTCGGACGTCCAAGGCTGTCTTCCCACGCCAATGATTCGAGTGCCTGCTGGCAGTCGTTCATGCAGGTGAGCCATGTACAACGCTGGTATCAATTTTCGAAACGACAGATCACCACCACCCCCAAAGATGAGAATGTCCAACTGAGCTTCGTGAGGGGGATTCATGCAGTGATCGTTCCCAGTTAATCCAAAGAATGGCTGAATCACGACTGCCCTATCCAGTTGTCTTCACCCTGCCCATGCCGGTTGCAGGGTTTGATTCAGCGTGAGGAAGGCAATCAACACCAGTCAAGCCTTAACAGTCCAACCCGAAGGTTATGAAAGCGCTTTCATTTTAAACCCCTATATCGCCAGACCACCTAGTATTAACCCTAAAGTCAATTTTCAAGACTTGCCGCTTTTCGGTTGCTTCGTCTGGGAAGTGTGGGTCTGCAAGCGGTAATTTGTATGCAAACGCTTTCAGTTTCACGGATAATTCTTTGCATTATTCAAACCATTCGGCTCAATGAGATCCCCCAACCCAGACCTCTCTGCCAGCGAACGATCTCAAAAATCCACCCTTGGCCATGTGGCCAAGCGAGCAGGCGTGTCTCCCAGCACGGTGTCTCGTATCCTCAATGGAACGGCCAAAGTCAGCGCAGCCAAGCAGGCCGCCGTGGAAGAAGCCATCGCGGCCCTCAATTTCCGCCCTAACCCCGCTGCCAGAAGCCTCGCGGGTGGGAGGACCATGAGCGTAGGAGTGCTAACACAGTTCATCGACAGCCCCTTTTACGGAGAGGCCTTGCGGGGAATTGAAGACGTCTTGCATGTCAACCATTACGTCCCCCTGTTCGTGAGTGGTCACTGGAAAGTCAATGAAGAAGAGGAGCGATTGACGCTGCTGCAAGAGCGCAAGGTTGACGGCATCATCGTCCTAACCGGCAAACTCTCTGATGATGTGTTGGAAGAAATGTCCCACCAACTTCCCGTGGTTGTCACCGGCCGACACATCCAAATACCCAACACGCATGGCATTGTTTTTGATGATTTTCGTGGAGCCAAGCTGGCCGTGCGGCATCTGATCGGCCTGGGACATCAACGGATCGCCTACATTTCCGGCCCTCTCGACCATGTTGACGCGGCCCAAAGGCTTGAGGGCTACAAGGATGAGCTGCAGGCTCAGGGATTGCCCTTTGATCCGGGGCTGGTCATCGAAAGCGACTTTCAGGAGTCTGGGGGGTACAAGGCCATGAACAGTTTGTTGGCGTCTCGCATCTCGTTTTCCGGTGTCTTCGCTGCGAACGATCAAATGGCTTACGGTGCCCGACTGGCGCTAAGCCGAGCGGGCTTTCGGGTTCCAGAGGATATCTCTCTGGTTGGATTTGATGATCTCCCCCATTCCGCATTTACCTTGCCACCTCTCACCAGTGTGCGGCAGCAAGTCTATGAAATTGGGGCCATGGCAGCCACTGCCATGATGAGTTTGATCAAGGGAGAAATGGTCACACAACCCCCCGTAGAAGCCGAACTCATCGTCAGAGAATCAACACGACGAGCGCTCAGGTAAAACCCTTATAAATAGGAAAAATCGTTGACATAACTGAAAGCGCTTTCATAATTGAGGTTTTCCACCTTCGATTGAATGGCGTTCATGAGATTCAAGTTTGCCTTGCAATGCATCGTCTTGGCGGGTTTGATGGGAGCATCCGCTGGGTCCTTTGCTCAAAAAATTGTTCTGACGGTCGCTGCCTATCCCGCTGTGGATGACATCGTCAAAACTGCTCTGGTGGAGTGGCAACGAAAACACCCCCAAGTCGATGTCAAGGTGGTGTCGCGAGAATTCACGGATCACCACACGGCCATGACAACCGCCCTGGCCACCTCATCGGGCTTACCTGATGTGATGGCTCTCGAATACGGCTTCTTGGGCCGCTTCGCTCAAGGTGGCGGGCTGACCGATCTCTCCAAATCTCCTTTCAATGCAGACAGTGTCAAAGACCAGTTTGTCGATTACGCCTATGCTCAGGCCTACAGTCCCCAGCATGGTCAATCCGCCCTGCCAACCGATATTGGGCCCGGCACACTTTTTTATCGCAAGGACATCCTGGATAAAGCCGGTGTCAGTGAGCAGGACTTGACTGCTTCGTGGAACAGCTTCGTCAACGCCGGTGAAAAAATCAAAAAGCAAACGGGCGCTTACCTGCTGGCGCATGCCCGTGACCTGAAAGACATCATCATCCGCTCACACGTACCGGTTGGCAGTGGGATCTACTTTGACAGCCAAGGCAAAGTCCTGGTTGCCCAGGATCCTCGCTTCAAATTGGCTTTCGAAAAAGCCTTGCAGGTTCGCACCGCTGGGTTGGACGCCAAGATCAATGCCTGGAGCAACGAGTGGGGTGAATCATTCAAACGCGGTAGCGTGGCCACCCAGATGATGGGCGCCTGGTTGGGTGGGCACCTGGCCAACTGGCTTGCTCCCACCACCAAGGGACTGTGGCGGGCCAGCCCCTTGCCTGAAGGCGTCAAAGCCTCATGGGGAGGAACTTTTTATGCCATTCCTCAACGAGCCGCTCAAAAGGACCTGGCTTGGGACTTGATTCGCCATCTCACCCTGAGCAAAGAGCAACAGCTCGCTGCATTTGAAAAATTTGATGCCTTTCCTGCATTAAAGCAAGTTCACCAAGGTCCATTTTTTAACCAGCCCATCGAATTTTTGGGCGGGCAAAAGGCTCGCCTGATTTGGCGCGATACCGCCCATTCGATCAAAGCGTCCAAGGTGTTCAAGCACGATGCCATTGCGGAGGAAATCGTGAATGCCGAACTGGATCTTGTTTTGACTCGCGGCAAAAAAATTCCTGATGCACTCAAGGATGCGCAGGCACTCATCGAAAGACGTGCGCGGCGCTGATCATGAAGTTGTCTAAAGCCTGGGCCCCTTACGTTTTCCTCAGCCCTTTCGTGCTGTTGTTCTGCGTGTTTGGACTTTTCCCCATTGCTTTCTCCTTCTACCTGATGTTCCACCAATGGGATCCGGTACAGGGAATTCAAACCATGCAGTTTGTCGGCACGGAAAATATCCAGTTTGCGCTTGAGGACCCCTGGACCTGGCGCTCGCTGGGCAACACCCTTTGGCTGGCACTTTTCTCAGGCCTGCCTCAACATCTGGTAGCCATTCCATTGGCCTATCTGATCAATGAGAGGTTGCCTCGCGGGCGTAACTTTGTGATGGGGACCTATTTTTTGCCCTACATCACCTCAACCGTGGCGATTGCCATGATGTTCAGCACCGTGTTCTCGACCGATTACGGGCTGGCCAATGCAATCTTGCAAGCACTTGCAAATCAGCCTGGCTTAGGACAGCTTTTCCCGCAAGGCAATGTGGATTGGTTGGGTCAGCCTGACACCATCAAACCTGTGATTGCATTTGTCGTGTTCTGGCGTTACCTGGGATTCAACATGATCTTATACGTGGCCGCCATGCAGAGCATTCCGCGTGAACTGTATGAAGCCGCGCGAATGGACGGGGCCTCTGAGGGCCGCATTTTTTGGCACATCACCTTGCCCCAACTCAAACCCATGATGTATTTTGGAATGACTCTGTCAGTCATTGGCGGATTGCAGCTGTTTGAAGAGCCGTTCATCCTCACCGGGGGCAAAGGTGGCATTGAGCAATCGGGCATGACTACGGCCATGTACATGTTCAGAACGGCCTTCGAGTTCAATGATTTCGGATTGGCCAGTGCTATTTCCTGGTTGCTGTTCATCATCATTGTGGTGCTAACTTGGCTGACACATCGGCTGTTTAACCAAAAAGGGGACGCGCCGTGAAGTCCGCACGCACTCCCGGAGGTCGAGGCATGCATGGCGGAGCCCTGGTGGTCCTGGCCATCGGCGGGCTGTTGATGCTGGCCCCTTTCTATTTCATGTTTGTGTTTGCCAGCCATCCACGCACTGAAATTTTCTCCATGCCGCCGCCAATGTGGTTTGGCGATCACTTCTTGAGCAACCTGCACATTCTGGAATCCAAGATTCCAATTTGGCTCAACCTGGGCTGGAGTGTGTATGTGGCCTTGATCAATACCGGACTCACCTTGCTCTTTTGCGCCATGGGGGGGTATGCGTTTGCGATGTTCAACTTTCGGTTCAAGGATGGCCTGTTTGCCTTGATGATGGGTACCATGCTGATGCCTTCCTTTTTAGGCATGATCCCGTCTTTCTTGATCATGGATTTCCTGAACTGGATCGACCAGCCGCGTGCCCTGTACTTGCCAGGTGCAGCACCTGCCATGGGGATCTTTCTGATGCGGCAGTACATCATGTCAGCCATTCCGCGCGAGCTGATTGAGGCCGCGCGCATGGATGGGTGCGGAGAATTTCAAATCTTCCGTCACATCATCGTGCCGCTCTTGGGCCCTGTGTTTGGCACCTTGGGACTGATCAGCTTTATCTCCAGCTGGAACAACTTCATTGGCCCGCTGGTCGTCATGCGGTCGGTCGAGAAATACACCTTTCCGCTTGCATTGCGCAGTGTGCAAAGTCCTGTGGATACCGAATGGGGCGCCCTGATGGTGGGTTCAGCTATCGCCGTGGTTCCCTTGTTGATCATTTTTATTTTTTCATCCAAACGCCTGATTGACGGGCTGACCGCAGGAGCTGTTCGTGGGTAAGACACCATCCGACATTCAATCGCTGATCGTTCAGCGATCGCACTTTCCGACTGACTTCACCTGGGGGGTTGCCACCTCGGCGTTTCAGATTGAAGGGGGAGCCAGACAAGACGGGCGTGGACCCTCCATCTGGGATACGTTTTGCGAGACGCCGGGGCACATCGCCGACAACTCAACCGGGCTCATGGCCTGTGACCACTACAACCGGTTAGAAGAAGATCTGGACCTCATTGCGTCGCTTGGTGTCACAGCCTATCGGTTTTCGGTTTCATGGCCCAGAGTTCAACCTCTGGGATATGGTGCTTGGAACGACGAAGGTTTTGATTTTTATCGCCGGTTGGTCGATGGCCTTCACAACCGCGGCATTGAAGCGTACCTGACGCTGTACCACTGGGATTTACCCCAGGCCTTGCAAGACCGAGGTGGTTGGAACCATCGCGAGACTTGTGAACACTTCTGTCGATATGCGTGCGAGGTGGTGAAACGCCTGGGCGACCGCATCGACAGCCTCGCCACGTTCAATGAGCCTTGGGTGGTGGCCATCCTGGGTCATGAGACAGGCATCTTTGCTCCCGGCATCAAGGACCGAAAAATTGCCTACCAGGCGGGTCATCACCAACTGGTGGCCCATGGCATGTCACTCCAGGCCATTCGACAGATGGGTTTCACCAAGCCCATGGGCATTGTGTTGAATCAGTCTCCCATCTACCCCGCCAGCACCGACCCCCAAGATGTTGCCAAGGCTGAACTGGATGACGGTATTGTGGTTCGCTGGTACATGGACCCGCTTCTAAAGAAGAGCTATCCTGCTGATGTCCTGGCTTGGTTGGGCAGTGACGCCCCCGTGGTTGAACCTGAGGATATGGCATTGATTGCGCAGCCATTGGATTTCATTGGCGTCAACTACTACACCCGCAATTTCTCTAGCGCCAGCGAGACCCACAAGGCTCAAGAAACGGGCAATCCCATCACCGAGATGGGTTGGGAAATTTACCCCGCCGGCTTGACTGAATTGCTCTGCCGCCTGCATCGTGACTATCCGCTCCCCGCTATTTACATCACGGAAAACGGTGGAGCCTTCAAAGACCCGGTGGTGAACGGGCAGATCGATGATCATGACCGACTGAGCTACCTGCACGACCACATACAAGCCACCCTCCATGCCATGGAACAAGGCGTTGATGTGCGAGGTTATTTTGTGTGGAGCCTGATGGACAATTTTGAATGGGCCTCTGGTTACCTCAAACGGTTTGGCATTGTGCATGTCGACTATGCCACCCAAGCCCGAACCCTCAAAGCGAGCGCCCGTTGGTACCAATCGCTGCTGAAAGGCTAAGACGGTGTCTTCTATAACCTTCAGCCACGTAGGCAAGCGATTCAATGACACCGAAGTGGTACGTGATATCAACCTGGAGGTCGCCGATGGCGAGTTGATGGTCTTTGTCGGTCCCTCTGGTTGTGGTAAGTCCACGATGCTGCGGATGGTCGCCGGGCTGGAGGACATCAGCTCAGGTGACTTGCTGATCGACGGCGTTCGGGTTAACGACCTGGGCCCCTCCGAGCGTGGGGCGGCCATGGTGTTCCAAAGCTATGCCCTCTATCCCCACATGACGGTGGCCGAAAACATGGGCTTTGGGCTGCGCATGACGGGTTCTCGCAAAAGTGAAATCGCCGTCCAAGTTCAGGCCGCCGCTGAGACGCTGCAAATTACTCACTTGCTGGACCGATACCCCAAGCAACTGTCGGGCGGACAACGCCAGCGTGTGGCTATTGGGCGAGCCATTGTGCGCCGGCCCAAGGTGTTTTTGTTTGACGAGCCGTTGTCAAATTTGGATGCCTCACTGAGGGTGCAATTGCGCATTGAGCTGGCGAAATTGCACCAGCAGCTCAAGACCACGATGATTTACGTGACTCATGATCAAACCGAGGCCATGACCCTGGGCAACCGCATCGCGGTGTTCAATCAAGGGAGGATTGAGCAGCTGGGCACACCGGCAGCGTTGTATCAGCGCCCTGTGAATCGCTTTGTGGCGGAATTTCTGGGGTCGCCGAAGATCAATATGATTCCTTATCGGTGGGATGCCTCGGCAGAGCAATTATTGATTGGGGATGAGATTCGTCTGGAGAGCTCATTTGTCTATCTTCCTAGTTCGAATTTGGCTCAGGGAACAACAATTGGCATACGCCCTGAGCATATACGCCTAGCGAACTCCGACAGTCCTCTGAGAGGAGCTGTCGAATTTATAGAGTATCTGGGGGATACGACCCTGGCCTATATAAGGGTTAAGGGATTAGACGCCGCGTTAAAAATTAGGATCAACGATCACAATATCAAGATCAGATTGGGTGATAAAGTGGGTTTATCGTGTGAACAAGGTTTTGGCTTGGTTTTTAATCAAAACGGAGAATTGATCTGATTTTTTTCTGAATAGGTTTTTAAAAATCGGCAAGGCCTCAAGGCAGTTCCAACCAAAGCCTTTGACATTACGAAGATACAGGTAGCACAGCCCAAATCCCCAGTTGCGATGGTTATCCGTCAGCCGCAGCAACCAGTTGGCGATCTCTTCATTCTCAGCGTTCGTCTTGCGTTCATACCGATAGCAAGACTCGCTGATCCGAAACGCCAAGCAGGCAATCCGAATGGGCAGCCCTCTTTCTTGAACCACGTTGATGGCCATCTCACGTCTGCGAGATGGACGGATCGCTTCAGATAGATTCTTACAACACTACATTTGATTGGGCAACGGATCCATATGATTGAACGAAAGTCACATCATCGACATAGTAGGTAACCTCAGCAGAAGGTGGTTCCCCTTTGGGCACATCGTTCCACTCGTAGCCGTTCTCCCAATCAATAAAGATAGAAAGTTTGTCGTACGTGACGCTGTCATTGAGCGGCGTCGCGTAAGCGTTATAGCCACGCGCTTCAACAGTGCGAGAAACGGGATTTGCAAAGTCAAAAATCAGATCATTCCAGCCAACCTGAGTGGCGACGGCTTGCGCTTCAACATAATTGATGTCTAAATTGGTCGACGCTGAGTCAGCCACCTGCATACGCACAACTTTACCGGCCTCGGAGATCCAGACGCGGGCAGACATGGCAGTTTGCCCATTAGCCGCATTCAAAGGAATAGGATCGACAGTAAAGTCACTAGAGGTGGCCAGGAGTGAACCAGCGTAGAACTTGGCAGTGGGCAATTCGGTGTACTTGACAACTGTATTGCTGCTGTCCTCTGGGTCAATGGCCAGTTCCGTCAAGGCACCTGCGAAACCTTCGAGCGTGTAGGCGCTGGCTTCCTCCTCAAAGTTCAAAGTAGTGAATTCGGTAACGATTGCCGGTGGAGTGCCAACGAAAGTCACATCATCGACATAGTAGGTAACCTCAGCAGAAGGTGGTTCCCCTTTGGGCACATCGTTCCACTCGTAGCCGTTCTCCCAATCAATAAAGATAGAAAGTTTGTCGTACGTGACGCTGTCATTGAGCGGCGTCGCGTAAGCGTTATAGCCACGCGCTTCAACAGTGCGAGAAACGGGATTTGCAAAGTCAAAAATCAGATCATTCCAGCCAACCTGAGTGGCGACGGCTTGCGCTTCAACATAATTGATGTCTAAATTGGTCGACGCTGAGTCAGCCACCTGCATACGCACAACTTTACCGGCCTCGGAGATCCAGACGCGGGCAGACATGGCAGTTTGCCCATTAGCCGCATTCAAAGGAATAGGATCGACAGTAAAGTCACTAGAGGTGGCCAGGAGTGAACCAGCGTAGAACTTGGCAGTGGGCAATTCGGTGTACTTGACAACTGTATTGCTGCTGTCCTCTGGGTCAATGGCCAGTTCCGTCAAGGCACCTGCGAAACCTTCGAGCGTGTAGGCGCTGGCTTCCTCCTCAAAGTTCAAAGTAGTGAATTCGGTAACACTAGAACCCTGCTTGTACACCCTCACATAATCCACCAACATCTCATACTTGAAATTGGAACTCGGGATCGTTCCCCCGTAGGTTCCACCGATGGCCATGTTCAAGATGATGTCCATCGGATTGTCATAAGGCCAGTTGGCTGGTGTGGCGTTTGCTGGTTTTCGGTATTCGAAGTACGCGTTATCGTTATTGCTGTCCACGCCAATTCGAATGTAGTCCTGTGTCCACCATAGTTGGTATGTGTGGAATTCAGTGATGGGACTGCTAAGCGTGGTACTTTCTTTGATTTGGGTATCGCCAAAAGTCCAATCAGACTTGTCCGACTCGGAATTGTTGGTTCCTCGGAAATGGAGAGCCGCCTGCACCTCGCTGGAGTTGAAGTACTGCTTGGTCCATTCCATCACGTCAATTTCGCCCGTGTCGGGCCAGGTGCCTTTGCCCAGCAACCAGATCGCTGGCCACGCGCCTTGCGAGTCGGGGAGTTTGGCGCGCACCTCCATGTAGCCGTAAGGCTCCCAGGTGGGTATCGACTTCAGGCGTGCTGATGTAATCGTGTCACCAGTTTTATTCGCAACGATATGGAGTGCACCATTTTGAACAAAGGCATTGTCAAGGCTATCGGTATAGGTCTGTGATTCACCGTTACCCCAACCGCCTGCACCAGTCTCTAATTTCCAATGTTTGGCATCAGGTGCAGACTTGGTCGCCGATGCATTTGATCCAAGATCCCCCCCGAACTCCTCAGAAAATGCCAAGGTGTATCCAGCAGGAATGGCTGGAACTGACTCATAGTCAATGCTTTTGGGTGACGTACCAGGCGAGGACTTAGCGTATCCTAATTCATCAAAAAAGTAGGTTTGATCTGCAAGCTTGGTGCTTCCCAAATCAAAGAACACGTTCAGCATGTCGTAGGTGACACCGTCTTTGAGCGCGGTAGTGCCCTCATAGCCCTTGCCATCATTGGCAATCCATCGCTTGGACGGATTGGCAAAATCAAAAGTCACATAATCCCAGCCGGCCTTCGTGGTAGAAGCCTCCACCGCCACCCAGTTGCTGTCTTTTGGATAACCGCCCGTCGCTGAATCACCAATTTCGAGTCGAACCTTGGTGCCTGCTTGAGCAGAGTGCACCCACATACCCAACTTCTTTGTATCCGTAAAGTCAAGGGGATTGATCGTCGACAACTGTTGGGATTTACCTGTGGATAAAGTTACCCCGGCATTGATATCAGATTTGCCGGCATGCTTGACAAACTTCATGACAGCATTGCCATCATCCTGCACAATCACCGAAGTAAGGGCGCCTTCAAAGGCATCAGCCTTGATGTCCTGAGTAGCCTCAAATCCCAGGGTGTCAAACTTTAAAACTTTGGGCACCACGGCCTTGGCAACTTCGGCTGACACATTTAGCGCCTCTAGCGCGGCCATCTTGGTGGGGTCCTTGACGGCCTCCTTGACAGAGTCAGCAATCGTCGACTGAACCGACTTTTCAATTTTGGCAATCGCCTCCAGGGCAGCTACAGGGTCGGATGCGTTGGCTTGAGCTTTTAGCAGCGTGTTGGAGTCCACCAATTTACTGGCTGTTTTTTCAAGCACGGTGTCCAGTGCTGCCGTGTCCGAAATTGCTGAAGAGGTGATGGCCTGTCGCAGCACTGAGGTCACTGTGCTGGCCCTACTCAGATCCAGAGCTGTGCTGCTGGCCTTGATCGTACTCACGAGGCTGTTGACAACGCTGGAGGAAAAATCCGTGCTGTCATTCCCTTTGGCTCCTTGGACCAAACTGCTGCCCACATCCATCAGGTTGGATACCATGACGCTGGCCGTTTTGAAAACCAGGGCCGTTGCGATATCTTGGGCGTTACCGCTCAAGGCCTTTTGAACTGGGTCAAAGCTCAGCAAGGAGTCTGCGGCGGTGATGCCAAACGCACTCTTCACCTGCTCTTCTGTCAAGCCAGACTTTGTGCCCGCCTCGACCAAGGTTGACAAGGGGGAAATCACGCTGGCGTTTGCAGGCGCCTTGAACACATTGGTCACAACTTCATTGGTGGAGGTATCGATCGTGTCGCTTGAAGACACCGTGATGAGCGATCCACCTTTGGCACTGGCCCCTACCAGATTGAATTTCCCGTCAGCCCCCGTCAATGCATAAGGCTCCTCCCCAGCTTCATCGACACCATCCTTGTCATTGTTAAGAAGGCCATCCCCGTTGTTGTCTTGGAATACAACTGCATTCTTGATGTAGCCGTTGACGAGCCGGCCAGCAATACCTGTCGAGTAATTGCTGGCTGTGCTGCTGAAATACACATTGTCAAAGTGCAATTCGGTGACCGATCCGCCGATAAAGGCCATCTGCACAATTTTGGTGGCATCCACGCCGCTAAATTCATCCAGCCCAATGTCTACACTGTTCCAGCCGGCTTGACCGTTCAGCAATACACCGGCCTCCTGAGCAACTGCAGATCCGTCTTTAGAAATCAGTTTGAGCGTGAAATTGCCTGAATTTTCTAACCAATAGTCGATGTGCAAGCTCGTTTTACTTGAAACATCGAGTACACCGGAGGTGGGTACGCCTGTTGTGGCATCAAAAGATGCAATCTGAATACCCTGGAAGTTGAGATTTAGTACACGCTTGAGGCGATCGCCACCGATAGCCTTTGCATCTGACAAGGTGCTCGTTTGATTTTCCCAAACGGGGCTCCAGTCACTCACTGGCACATTGGTGTACTTGTCGCTGAAGACTGAGATGACATCAGAGGCTGCCACTGTCGGCACCGGGGCCGCCGTGGAAGGCGTTGCAACGACAACAGGAGCGGTGGTTCCCGCTGACGATTTACCTCCTAGCCCTCCTGCTGCCAGCCCTGCTGCTGCGGCTCCGCCAAAGACACTCGACAAACTGCCCAACACCGAGCCTGCTGCCGCAGGCGCCGAGGCCGCTGCGCCTGCGGATGCCGCAGAGGCTGCGGAGGTACTTGCAGGCAAGGAGGGCAGCTCCAGTTGCGCCACCACCCATTCCGAGGCAACGGGCTGAACACTTGAAGACAGGGCGGTCCAGGAACCGGTATCTGCTCCTGAGGGCATTTCCGGCATGGGTGTTGAATCAACAACATGCTCGGGTCCTGAGGAATGCACCACATCTGCGTCGTGTGAGTCATCCAACGTTTGCTTTTTTTTCTTTCGCGGGATCGCGTCGGTGGGCGTGCCTTTCAACTGGGCCGTCAGCGCTGCTCGCTGGATTACGCGATCTTGCCCTGCCGCGATGGATGTGGTCTGCAGTGTGGTCTGCAATTGCAATTCGCCCTGGGGGGCAGCGTTTGCTGCAGTGAGTTCAGATTCGCGCACTTGTTTGTTGGCCATGGTAATCCTCGAGGAGCACGTGCTTTCACGGGCATGTCTATGCCCAAAGGTTCAAAGGAAACGAAATGAAAGCGTTTTCATGACTTGGACGATATTGGCTAACATCCCCCCTTGTCATTAGCGTTTTCCCTGAATTTCTGTCTTGGGTGCCACGCGTGTGGGACGGCAATTCGGGGTTAGCAGCCTATTGATGACTGCGCCAAGACTTGAGAGCAATTTCCCCTGTGAAATTCAAAATTTGAAGCCAAATTTGCTTGAAATTTAAGGGTTTTCTCTAGTCATTCCAGCCAAATATCAGATTGACTGTGGTGGACAGAAGGAGGAAACTCACTTTTGAAAGGGCTTTCATGAGCTGGCCCACTGCCTGAATTTATCGTCTTACTTTTCTGCCAAATTCCTTATGAAATTCATTTTCCGCCCCGCGTTGCTCTTCATGGCGTTGTCTCCCCTTCATCTGTGGGCTGTAACTTTCGAGGGACCAGACGGCGATAAGTTTGAGTTCGCTGGTTTTACCAAGCACGAATGGTCGCGCAATGGAGCGAATGTTCGTGTGGTGCCTGACAACGAATCCACCTACCGTACCGATGCAAGAAATGCCTTCTGGCCCGTTCCCTCGGCAGACCAAGCCACTCAATTACCCAAAAACTCGCAACTGAGCATGCAGCAGATCAGTTTGGGGTGGAGCAAAGAAACAACCGGTGCGGTGGGGCTTGAGGGAAAGCTGACATACCGCTGGCGCTCATCGGATGTTCTGCGTGCCTTTTATAGCCCAGATGTCGACTACCGCTTGGCCGATGGCAATCCGCTGCACCGCGACTTCACCGAGCAATTTCTGGGTATCAGCCGCCCCGACTTGGGGGCATTCAAACTCGGTACACAACTCTCCCGCTCATGGTCTCGTTCCGACGCCTTCACTTTCCCAATTGGACTGTCCGGCGTCTGGGCAGATTCAGGAGCTGGTTACGGCATCTTGCCAACAGCAGTTCGGTACACGTCCCCCATGATGGAAGATGGGTCTGGGAAGCTAACCTTTGAGGCGACATTTGCCACTCATCATCACAACACCTATTTGGTAGATCAACAAAGAACCACTCAGACGGGGGTTGCTTATTCACCAAACCCGACTACACCCAAATCTCTCGAGTTGTTTTTGCAGTATTCCAACGAGAAGAACCTGATCGAATTGACCTTTCAAACTTCGCAGGGAGCCAAGCAATCATCCTTTGGCAAATCAGCCCTGGTGGGGTGGATTGGCGATCCCGACACTCTGTCTTATCAACAATCGCTGGCGAGAAACGCCGCCAAACCCAGCCAAAGTGTCATCATTTTGCAAGGCAATCACTGGGCAAATACCCAGAACATGTATACCTGGGGCCTCAGACGAAGCCAATGGTCAGGCTCGGCCGCCTCTTGCAATTACAACACTGCCCTGGGCTCTTGCGTTTTTGGTCTGGACCCTGGATTCAACTACGGCTCCTCCACAGAGTCTTACCTCGGCTACCAAGTCACCTCCTTTGATGCCCTGTTGGGATGGAGTCGTTACGACGGCCTGTTCACCTACACAGTGGGCGGGGTGTATTTTGGACGAGCCAGTTCCAAGAATCCGATTGAGTGGGGGCAAAGCAACTCGGCTATTCATGTGAACTTCGGGGTCGCTCGCAAGGTGCCTGAAATCGATAAAGGCTTGATTGTCACTTTCGGAGTGGCAAGAACCCAATTTGAAAAACTCGGCCCTGCGCCGGTCAGCATGCCCAACAACAACTTTCTCACCGCCAATCCGCTGTATGACAAAACAGGTCACAGTGCCACGCTGGGCATGACATGGGTCTTTTGATGAGTGGGTGGCACAGATACCGCAAAGCGGTCGAGTCATGCGGACTCGTCATTGGCGTTCTCAGCGCGATGGTGGCCATGCCGGTCCAGGCACAAACACCCACAGCGGTAGTGGGTGAGGGTTCAGTGTGGTTGGCCCCCAAACCCACGGAGACGGTGAGGCCCAAACCCGCTCAATACCGAAGCGGCGACATGCTCAAGCGAGCGGTCACCACCAACACTTGGTATTCGTCGCTGGTGTACGAAAAGTGGTCTGATGTCCTGCATGCGCACCCCCTGACGTTTAAAGCCACCCCCAACGGCATGGAGATGGGCTTGCCACAGGGACGACCTGGGCCCATTTCGGCTTTGAAAAACTGGGCGAAAGAGTCAACTGGAATCACGGCGGTCACCTATACCCACCAGGCTGATTTCACCGTCAAGCCTGTCGGTTTTCAGCCGGTCGACGCACGTCTGCTGAATGCTGGCGATTGGAATATTGCGGCAGAGATGCGACAAGGCCAGGATTACCTGCGCAGTCATATGCTTCACGGCAGTCCCCTGGGTGTGTTCGAGCTCAGCAACAGGCGTGTAGACATTCAACTGGGCCCACAGGTCAGTCCGGCTGAGCGGGCAGTTGAGCGTGATGGCACCAAGCAGATTCATTATTTTCGCTCGCAAAGCCGCTTGTTTGGGGTGTACCTACCTGCACAGGCCAGTATCACGCAGTCCCCGGGCTTGTTGACCATTGAGCTGCCTGAACAAGCTCGGTATTTGTCGATTGGCGCCCTGCCTGACGCCGAACCTGCCACCCGCAAAGCCTACGCCCAGTCGGCATTTGTTCGGGTCGACAACACTGAGGCGCAATGGCACTATGACGAAGATCAAAGCCTGGTCACCACCCGCTATGCGTTGACCACGCAGGCTCTTGACGGTGTCTCAGCGCCTGCACTGATGGGGCTGTACCCCCATCATCAACAAGCGCTGATGGCGGGCGCAACAACCCCATTGGGAACATTGCCATCCGTCAGAGGACCCATTGCCATCATGCCCGGTCTTCATTTCACGACCCAGCTCCGGTTCAATGGCTTGATGCCTTTTTGGCCCAAATTGCAATCCACTGCATCGGCGGATATGTTGAAAGAATTGCTGGTAGGCGATAGGCGCCGAGCCAACAGCATGTTCGGAAAAATGGGAAATGGCACCTACTGGACGGGAAAGGCCTTGGGCGCACTGGCCCAACTCATGACGATTGCCGAACAGCAAGGCGAGGAAGCCCATGCGGCTGATCTTGAAAAAATACTTAAACAGCGGATGGAGACTTGGTTTTCAGGCAAGTCCCTGACCTACTTTGCTCACGATGCAAGTATTGGAACGATATTGGGGTACCCAGAAGAGTACTTCAGCGTTTCAGCCATGAACGACCACCATTTCCACTATGGCTACTGGATCATGGCAGCCGCCCACCTCGCGAGAAGAGATCCGCAGTGGGCATCGGGCCAGCGGTGGGGCGGTATGGTCAACCTGTTGGTGCGTGACATAGCCACAGCCGAACGTAAGCGTGTCGATTTTCCGTTTTTACGAAATTTTGACGTGTACGAAGGTCACTCCTGGGCGCGCGGCAACAGTGAATTTTTCGGTCTTGGCAATGACCAAGAATCCTCTTCCGAAGCCATCCACGCCTGGGCGGCCATTGCACAATGGGGTGAAGTCACCCAGCAACCCCAACTCAAAGCGCTTGGCGTGTACCTGTACGTCACCGAAGTGTCCTCGGTGCTGAACTACTGGTTTGATATGCACCGCACGGTGTTTCATGCCGAGTATGGGAAACCCATCGCCAGCATGGTGTTTGGCGGTGGATATGGCTACAGCACGTGGTGGACGGAAGAGCCCAGACAAATCATGGGTATCAACCTCTTACCCATCACGCCTGCCTCCACCTACCTGTCCAAGTTGTCGACCGAATTCATCGAGGGTTATGCACCTGTGGCTGAAGAAGCCCGAAAAACCTACGACCGCTCTGGACAATCTGACGGCACACCCAAGGATATTTGGCAAGATATCTTCGCGTCTCTGGTAGGACTCAAGAACCCCACGCTGGCTTTGAGCCGATGGAACAGCAAAGGCTCGGTCGAATTGGGCGAAACCCGTTCACACACGTATTTTTGGATTCACGCCTTAAATGAACTCGGCGCGCCTGACAACACCGTATGGGCCAATACCATGTCGCATGCGGTATTTAAAAACAACCAGTCCGGTCAGAAAACATATGTGGCCTACAACCCCTCAGACAAAGCCACAGAAGTTCGATTTTCTGATGGCGTGAAAATGACAGTGCAGCCCAAGTCCATCGGACGTCACCGTGAGCAGTAATGCTTGATTCAATGGGTCGGGCTTTGCTTCGGTCTTGAACGAAAATTCAAAATTCACTTACCCTGGGAATCGCCATTCCCCGCACTCTCGCGAGTGATAATATGACAACATGGTTAAAAGCGTTATTCGGCTCGCAGTCGTTGCACTCTGGTCCGGGGCTGGGTTCAGCTCGGCGAACGCTATTACCTTGTTTGATGCATTGTCACAGGCCTTGCAAACCCACCCCAGCGTTCTCACCCAAATGCGGCAGGTCGAGGTGTCGCGATCTGATCGCCGTGTCGCTCAGCAGCAGTTCTTCCCCACACCCTCCGTGAGTTTGGAACAAGTCAGTCCGTCTGCCGCCGATCCCAGCTATCGTGGTGACAAGCAATTGCAGTTGTTTCGCCTGCAGCAACCCCTGTGGACAGCGGGTCGTCTGACCGCTGGGCTCGACAAATCACAAGCCGGCATTGATATCAGCGATGCCAACCTGGCCGAGGCCCGGTTGCAACTCTCCTTCAAAGTGTTGCAGGCCTGGAGTGATTGGACAGCAGCGATTCGCAAAGTGCGGGCAGTAGAGCAAAGTCTTGAGGCGCATCGCAGACTGGATGGCATCTTGAAGCGGCGCATTCAGGAGGGGGCATCCGCGCCAGCAGAGCAAATCTTGACCGAGAGCCGTTTGCAACAGACACAGGCGCAGTGGGAAACCATGCAGGCTCAGACGCGGTTGGCCCGTGTTCGGCTCGAGCAGTTGATCGGGCGTCCTCTCAGTACCCAGGATGAACCCCAAGCACTGAGGCCCTACCAAACCGACTCACCGGAGCAGATGACCAGTACAGCGTTGAAGTACTTTCCAGCTCATGTGCGTGGTCAGGCTCAGCTACGAAGCCAGGAAGCTGAATGGCTAGAGCGCAAGGCTGACTTGTATCCGGAGGTGTATTTGCGTGCAGAGCATCAGCGCGGTAACTTTGCATACGCTGATATTCCCTCGGTGAACCGGGTGTTCTTGGGTTTGACCAGCCGCATGGGGGCAGGTCTGACCACAGGCATGCAGCTGGAGTCGATTGCCAAGAAGCGTGAAGTCCTGGTCAGCGACCTAGAGAACGTTGAGCGCACCCTGCGCGAACAAATCCAAACCGAATGGATTCAACTCAGCTCCGCACTTAAGCGCTTACCCTCACTCAAGCAAAGCCTGGCCTCTGCTCGACTGACTGCTGAAGCATGGGATCGGCAGTTTCTGGCAGGCCGCAAGTCCTGGATGGAAGTGATGAATACCGTTCGTGAACTGCTGCAAGCCGACCTGGATCTAGTGGATGCTGAGACACAGATTCTCCTGGGCTCCTGGCGCTTGGCCTGCCTGGTCGAGACCCCGGAGATGGCGCTCAACAAGATGCAACACGAGAGTGCAATGCGACCATGAATCCATTGCCTCCTCATCAAGCCAGCCAACATCTCTTGGTAGCTCTCAGCAGGTTGGCCCGTTTGCAGGGCCAAAGCCTGGATCCTGTGGAGCTCGATGGCCTCAAGGCCGTCGCACAGCGAGCCGTGACCCCTCAGCAAGCTCTGAAAAACTTGCTGGCGGCCAAGCACTTGAAGGGCCCGCAGTGGATGTCGGCACAAAGCCTCGACCGCACGCATGTTCCCGCCTTGTTCCATCATCCGCAAACGGGCTGGGGACTGCTGCGTGGCATGAATGGCATGGGCCAGTGGGTCACCGAGTCTTACGACGAAGCGACACAGCAATGGCGTGAAGGGCAAACCGATTCCATGCAGGACTGCTTGGTGGCACGCGTCAATCTGGCACCCCCGTTTCAGGCCAGCGACAGCAAGATGTACCAACTTATCCGCGGGGCGGTAAGCGACAAGCGCAGCCTGTTGTTTGAGGTGGCTCTCGGCGGCCTGGTTATCAATGTGGTGGCACTCGCCTCGTCGCTTTACAGCATGCAGGTGTATGACCGGGTGGTACCCACTGGGGCGACCGGTACGCTGCTGGCATTGACCTTGGGAGTAATGGGCGCCATTGCCTTCGAGCTGTTGCTCAAATTCATTCGCTCCCACCTGAACGAGCGTATTGTTGACGAAGTGGACCAGTACCTGGCCCGCGTGGTCTTCACCCGATTTCTGTCGATCCGCATGGACCAGATGCCCAACAGTGTGGGGGTGCTGTCCGGGCAGCTGCGTGGCTATGAAACCGTGCGCGGCTTCCTCGCCTCGCTGGTCACACAGATGATGGTCGACATACCTTTTGCCCTGGTCTACACGCTGGTGGTGGTATTGATCGCGGGTTGGCTGGCTTGGGTGCCATTGGTATTTCTGGTCGTCTCCCTGGTGGTAGGTCTGACCTATCGCAAGAAAATCGACGACCTCACCAGCAAGTCCAACCAGGCCAGCAACTTCAAGACTGGTTTGCTGGTCGAGTCCGTGGAGGGCGCTGAGACCATCAAGTCAGGACAAGGCGGCTGGCGCATGCTCAGCCGATGGCTGCAGGTGAGCGACGAAGCCCGTGCAGTGGATCTGGACATGCGCCATGCCACGGAGCATTCGCAGTTCTGGATTGCAGCGCTGCACCAATTCTCATATGTGCTGTTAGTAGCCAGTGGCGCCATGATGGTGGCGCGCGGAGAAATCACCATGGGAGCCTTGATTGCCTGCAGTATCTTGTCTGGGCGAATCCTGGGCCCCATCGGCACCATCCCCAACTTGCTCATCCAGTGGGGGCATTGCAAAACGTCCCTGCAGAATCTGGATCGGCTCTTTGCTTTGCAATCCGATCACCACGGGGTGGATACACCGGTGCAACTCGAACGCATTCGCGGGCATTACGAATTTGAACAGGTGCAATTTGCCTATGGCAGTCAGGCCGCATTGATTATTCCCAAGCTCACCATACGTCCTGGCGAGAAGATTGGAATTTTGGGCCCGGTGGGTGCGGGCAAGACCAGTTTGCTGCGCTTGCTCAGTGGCATGTATCGGCCACAACAAGGCACGATCAAACTCGATGGGGTAGATCTTTCGCACATTGCCAAACCACTGCTGGCTGAGCAGATGGGGTTCTTACAGCAAGATGGTCGGTTGTTTGCAGGTACCCTGCGCGACAACCTGGTTCTGGGCCTGCTGGACCCGGGTGACCAAGCCATACTGGAGGCTGCTGCTCTCACAGGACTGCAGGAAACGGTACTCAATCGCTCCAAGCAAGGCTTGCAACATCCCGTGCATGAAGGAGGACAAGGCCTATCGGGTGGTCAACGGCAATTGGTCAATCTCACTCGTGTGTTCTTGCGGCGACCCCGTCTGTGGCTGTTAGACGAACCCACGGCTTCCATGGATCGGCAGTTGGAGTTGCACGTGATCCGTGCGTTGGAATCCACCCTCAAACCCGCGGACGTGCTGGTGCTTGTGACCCACAAGCCCGAATTGTTGCAACTGGTTGACCGCATCATCGTGGTGGCCGGACATCAGATCGTGCTGGATGGCCCCAAGGCGGATGTCTTGGCCAAGCTTCAACAACCCCGACCCGCCCCTGCGGCGACCGCATCATGACTGCATCGCGATTCCGAGTCATCCCCGGTCTCATGCTGACCCTTGTGGTTGGCTTTACCTTGTTTATCGTGTGGGCCTGGCAATTTGAGTTGGATCAGTCTGTAAGAGCTCAAGGTCAATTGGTGCCCGATACACGCACTCAGGTGATTCAATCAGCAGACGGCGGAGTGCTGGAAAAAATCCTGGTCTCTGAGGGACAAACCGTCAAGTCAGGTCAAATACTCGCCACCCTGGAGCAGGAACGGGCCAGTGCTGGTGTCGATGAAGGGCGCGCCAAGGTGGCCTCGCTTCAGGCTGCTTTACTGCGAGCCCGGGCCGAAGCAAACGGAATGCCACTCGACTTTGGCCGACAGTGGCGTGAATATCCCGAGATTGTTCGCGAGCAAACAGCCCTGTACCTGCAAAAGCGAAAAGGCCTTCAGGCCGAGCTTGACGTGCTAGAAGAGTCTTTGGAACTGGCCAAGGAAGAATTGAGGGTCAATGAAAACCTCAGTCAGACCGGTGATATCAGCCGACTGGAGTTATTGCGCGCTCGGCGCCAGGTCGCGGAACTGGTGGGCAAGATACAAGCCACCCGCAACAAGTACTTGCAAGATGCCCGCCAAGAAGTGACGCGCTTGCAGGAGGAAGCCACCTCCAATCAATTCAAGCTGGAAGAGCGTCGCAGCCTGTTGCACCACACCAACTTGGTGTCCCCAGTCGACGGAGTGGTGAAAGTCTTGCGCATCAACACCGTGGGGGGCGTACTCAAGGCTGGCGATGAGCTGATGCAGATTTCGCCGTCTGACGTAGACCTGCTGGCGGAAATCAAGATTCTTCCGGCCGATGTGGGGCAACTGGCATTGGACATGCCTGCAGTCGTCAAAGTCGACGCCTTTGATTACTCAATCTACGGAAGCTTGAATGGTCGACTGGAATACCTGAGCTCTGACACGCTGAGTGAGCAAGGCGCCAACAATCAAGTGCAGACGTTTTACCGAGCTCGCATTCGGCTCGACGCCAAATCCATCAATCCCAAGTTACCGCTGTCTGCCCTCAAAGCCGGCATGACCGTGAGTGTGGATGTGCAGACGGGCAGCCGATCGGTACTCCACTACCTGCTCAAGCCAATAACCAGGGCGTTGCAAGGCGCTGGTAGTGAGCGTTGATGGATGTTCTTTTGGGATTTTTTACAGTGCATCCCACACACATCTGCTACCACCCTACTCACCACATCCAAGGGTGCTGCAAACGCGAGATGCGAATGTAAGCGACCTTCCGAGCCCAATTCCTGCCTCACGCTGCCCGGTGAGGAGTATTGGTGGTTCAGCGCTTCGCCGTCATCGAAACTGCTGTAGAAAGTAAAAACGCGCCGTAAGGCGCGTGTTTACTTGATATGTGGCGGAGTGGACGGGGCTCGAACCCGCGACCCCCGGCGTGACAGGCCGGATCTAAAAGTCAATATCCATGCAGCTTTCAGGCCGAATTGAATTCCAAAAATTGGTTTTTACATGTCTATTTCATGAGAGATTGGCTTGAGATATTCATAAATTTCCGAGGCCTGGAATTTATTTGAAATGTTTGAAGCATAAAGTGGGGCATGGGCGCATTTGGCTAATTACGTAAGGCCTGGTGCGCGGCGCCACAGCCGATGAGCTTATCGATCGCGGCGGGATCGAGTTGGGCCCAGGTGCGCAGCAACGCCTCTGTGTGTTCGCCCAGCAGCGGTGCTGGTTCGCGGGCTGTGTCTGTCGTATCAGCGAATCTGAAGGGTAGATCGTTGTAGCGGTGGCGTCCCGCCTCGATGTGGTCCAACTCGAAGAGAAAGTCGCTCGCCAGTAACTGAGGATCGTCGTGGACGTCGCGGCCGCAGCACACGGGCGCAGCGCAGACGCCATTTAACTGCAGCAGCGCAGCAGCAGCGTGCTTGTCCTGCTGTGTCGTCCAGGCTTCGAGTATGTCGCGCAGCGCCGCCACGTTGACCACACGGGCAGGTGCATTTTCGAACCGTGGGTCGTAAGCCAATTGCGGTTGACCAATGGCACGGCACAGGGCCTGCCACTCAACGTCCTCGAACACCGCAATGGCGACCCATTCATCATCACCGCAGGCGCGGTAGGCGTCATGCGGAGCGGCCCAGGCGAGTGCATTGCCGTTGGGTGTAAGTTCGATACCGTCTTGCGCTGCCAGCAGGACGCGCTCGCCATACCAGTGCATAAGGCTTTCGCGCTGCGCGAGCTCGATTCGCTGGCCTTGGCCGGTGCGAGCGTGATGGTGAACCGCCAGTAGCACCGCCATGGCGCCATTGAGTGCGCCTATCGGATCCACGTAGGCCGGTCCGGTTCGCTGTGGCACCCCGTCCCCATATCCGGTGAGCACTGTCATACCGGCCAGGGCCTCCATGGTCGGACCAACGCCACGGGTATCGGCGAGGGGGCCTCCTTCGCCGGTCACAACCATCTCCAGCAGAATGATGTCATTTCGCAGCCGTTTAAGATCCTCGTAACCCAGGTTCATGCGCTGCAGGGCACCGGCGGCAAAATTGGAGATGATGATGTCTGCACCCCGCACCATCGCTTCGATGGCCGGTCGAGCTTGCACTGCCTTCAGGTCAAGTCCCAGTGATTGCTTGCCGATATTCTGCGTATTGAACCAAGCGCTTCGGTTGTAAGGGTGTTCGCCAGGCTCTCGGTTCGGATACCGGATGCGATCATCGCCCTTGACGGCGCCACGCCAGTTGTCGATGGCGTCGAGCGATTCGATTTTCACCACCTCTGCGCCAAGGACGCGAAGTATGCGCCCCAGCATGGGCCCAGCCCAGGCGGTGGTGATCTCGAGCACCCGCAACCCCGCCAGAGGCAAGGAAGGATCAGACATCACCGCCACCCACAACCGGTGCTGGCATGTCCCTGACGCGCCGTGGCGTATGGCTCATGCGAAACAGAGGGCCAAGGAGTACTCGGGCTGTTCCGTCTTCATCAGTGGCCGTCTCGAAAAATTGGCGAGCCGCGAGGTGCTCGCAGGCGAGCACATCGGCCATGGTGTTGACGCGCGAAGCGAGTCCCCGTGCAGACAACACCCGCGTAACGAACTCATCGACGGTTAACGCTCGGCTTGGCGCCAATGGGTCACCAGTTGGTGAATCTCCCGAAATCTCGGATCGCTGGGCAGATCAGGCTCGCCCAGCGCCTTGCAGAACGCGGGCCAGCGGTCACCGCGGCAGTACATCGACGCCCAACCGTCTTTGCAGAGAAAGATGTCGCAAGCTCCCGGGTAAGGGCCACGTGCCTGCACGCTCTGGTTGTAGGAGTACTGGGCAACGATATTTTGTGACATGGCGACCGCGGTTTCGTGTACGCGAATCTCGAGCGCCTGACCATACCGGGTGCGCCGTCGCAGCAGCAACGCGCCTACGATGGCACTCACGGCCGCGGCGCCCGCCGAGTAATAGGCGCGATGCCCAAAGCCGTACAGGGGCTCCTTGTCCGCTCGCCCGGTGGCATGCATCAGGCCGCCGAGCGCCTGGTGGATCATCTCGCTACCACGCCATCGCACGTAGGGACCGGACGCAGCAAAGTCGCGGATCGTACAGACTACCAACTGCGGGTGGCGGTCCGTCCAGCGGCTCAGTTCGTCGGGCCCGTCAACCAGCAGGACGTCCGCAGCAGCCACGAGCGAGTCGAAGGCCGCCTGGCCATCAGCAGTTTCCCGGTTCAGGACCACCGATTGTTTTGAACTGTTGAGATGCTGAAACAGATAACGATCCTCGATGCCGCGGGGATGGCGAGTAGCGGTTCCACCTGGCGGTTCCACCAGCGCAACGCGTGCCCCGTGCTCCGCTAGTACACGCCCGGCGAATTGACCGGCGACGCCGTTGGAAACATCCACTACTGCCACACCGTCCAGCGCCTGCGGCTGCCCCTGGATCATGGTTACTGTCCTTCTTGGCCGGTCGTACGAAGCTTGCCTGTGATGAATTCGTCCATCCCGCGCTCGCGCAAGCCGCTGGTGTCGCGCATTCGAAGCTGGTCGAGCTTGGCTTGAACGAGGTCGTGGATGTGGGCCATGCCCACGGCTGGTGCGGCACGATAAATTTCCTTGATGGCCTGCAGGGCCAGGGGGCTCTTCGACGCGAGCGACGAGCTCAGCTTATTCACCTGCTCGTCAAGCTGCTCGTGCGGCACCACCCGCGTGACCAGACCCTCGCGAAGTGCCGTAGCAGCGTCGAAGCTTTCGCCTGTCAGGGCGTAATAAAGAGCCTTCCTGGAACCCATTGCCTCAATCGTCTTGAGGCTTGCCGCGCCCCCTGGGAGATGTCCCCAGTTGATCTCCGGTAGGCCGAACACAGCGCGGTCGCTGGACACCACGATATCGCAAGCGAGTGACACAAGGAGTCCGCCTCCAAAGCAATGCCCGTTGACCATGGCAATCGTCGGCTTGCCCGCCAGGGCTAGCACGTCCCACATCCAGTGGCGGGCCAGTTCCGTGATCCGTCTGCGCTCTTGGGGCTGGTTTTCGAGATCACGAAAATACTCCTTGATGTCCGCACCGGCGCAAAAAGTCGTGCCCGCCCCCGTGATCACGATCACGCGTACTGCTGGGTCGTCGATCAGTTGCGGCAATGCATGGGCCATCTCCTCATGCATGCGCGGGTTCATCGCATTGCGTTTGTCGGGTCGGGACAGTGTCACTCGCGCCACCGCCGTGAAGCGCTCGACCACGATGGTGTGATAGTTGTCTGCGGTCATGAGGCGACCTCAGTTGATCTTCTGCTTGCCGGCAAGCAGCGGTCCCGCCTGGCTTCGTTCTTTAACCAAGAACGCGCCGAACTGGTCAGGCGTGTTTCCTACCAGTTCGTATCCTGTCTCCTCTGCACGAATGAGGACGTCTGGGCGCTTGAGCACTTCTGCTATTTCGCGCGCGAGCTTTTCTCGAAGGGGCTTGGGTGTTCCTGGAGGTGCAATGAGGGCGAACCAGATACCACCGATGGCCGCGTTTGGAAAGCCTGTCTCGGCCAGGGTCGGTACTGGGGACTTGGGCAAGCGCTTGTTGCCGGTCACGAATAGCATGGTGCCCGATCCATTAGCCACTGCTGCCATCACGTTCAGAGAGGTGATGAACATCAACTGCACATCGCCCGAATGGAACGCTAAGGTGGAATCAGCAGCGCCCCGATAGGGGATGGCTTTCCAGTCCACGCCGTGCTGGCGCATCAGCAGCTCGATCCCCAGGTCCACAGGGTTGGCCGCGCCTAGAGAAATGTAGTTGAGCTTTCCGGGATTAGCCTTTGAGTAAGCAATGAGTTCCGGGAGGGTCCGCGCGGGGACATTCTTCTGCACGGCTAAGGCTAGCGAGGCCGTAACGATATGCGTAACCGGCTCGAAGTCCTTGATAGGATCGTAAGTGGGTTTCGTCTGCAAGAATGGCAGCAGGACGAATTGTGTATTGACTAGGCAGACGGTGTAGCCGTCCGGCTTAGCATTGGCGCAAGCATTGGTCGCCAGCAGGCCGTTGGCGCCAGGTCGGGCATCAACGGTGAAACCATGTCCGGTGCGCTCGCTCAGTCCCTGGCCGATCGCGCGTAGCAAAGCGTCGACACCGCCTCCGACGCCCTGTGACGAGATCAACTGTATGGGCTTGCTCGGATAGTTGTCCTGTGCGCTTGCTCCTCCACTGGCGAGTAGCCCCAGGGCGAGCAGCACCGACAGGCTGCGCAGTCTAGGCATGGTTGGCATGGAAGTCTCCTTTTGATCAACGACATGGATGTAATGAGGTCAGCCCGGTGGGTCAAGCCGCAGCCAGCCGGCATCGACGACCACCTCCGAGCGAGCCACAACCGTAGTTTGGAAACGGATGTCGGTTCCTTCGGCCCAGGCTTGCGTACGCAAGCAGTCGCCTGGAAATACGGGCCTAGCCTGGGTAGCGTAGGCCGCCCGCAGACGACTGCCATGCGAGGCCAGGGAACCAGTGATTCCACGGATGGCGCCATGCAGCCCGATGGACAGGCTGGCTAGCCCATGCAGGATCGGCCGATCGAAGCCTGTTGCGAGCGCGTGAGCAGGGTCGGCATGCACAGGGTTGTGGTCGCCCAGGGATAGCCGGTACAGCAGGGCCAGATGGGCAGGTGTCTCGGTCTGGACGATGGCATCTGGCGGCCGCGCAGGCAGTGGCTGGCGCGGCAGGCCACCGATCGAGGCCCCGCCGAATCCGCCTCCACCCCGGGCGAAAAGCCAGGTGTCCACGACCGCCACCAGGTCGCCACCATCGTCATAAACCTCGCGGCGGGCGCATACCAACGCACCCCGTCCCTGCCCCTTGTCCACGACTTCAGCAAAATAACTCCGTGAGCAGCCGCTCCCGCTCTGGGCCATCGGCTTGTACAGCTTCAGACCGGCTTGCCCCACCACTACCCGGGCACCGTCGAGTCCGAGCCGGGGGTTGCGCGACCGCGGATCGCGCACGAGGTCCACCCAGCCCAGGACGATTGCAAAGGTTGGCAATACCAGTAAAGGTGGCTTCAGCTCCTCGTAGGCAAAGCGCAATTGATCGGTATCCATCGGATCAGTGCCAAGGCCCGTTGCAAGTGCGTGCAGCATCACGTCGCGAGCGTCGTAGCGGTAACGCACTTCGAGTACGGGATGCGCGAGGATGGCGGCGGGATCGATCACACGAATGCCCCAGGGCAAAGCACCGCAGCGGCGGCAAGCACGCGCTCGGGGGCAGGGCAATGTGTGAGATTCGGTTGGCGTTTTGTTGGCATCAGCGGATCGTCAGCGTAACCTGGTCCTACGGCAATCCGCCAATTGGAATAACTGTTGTGATATAAAAGTCATCTATGAACTTGGACTCGCTTCATTTGATGGAGGTGTTTGCCCGGGTCGCCGAGGCCCGCAGTTTCTCCAAGGCAGCGGTTCGCATGGGGATCACAGCGTCCGCTGCGAGCAAGGCGATTAGTCGACTTGAGAGCAAACTGGGGACCCGGCTGATCGTGCGGACAACTCG
>Ga0255097_1000139_pt1 | contig 41775 bp, 62 predicted proteins | sample Colum_Atlam_RepB_2_FD_188436 | JGI IMG/M metagenome (GOLD analysis project Ga0255097, IMG submission 188436) | Freshwater microbial communities from Columbia River, Oregon, United States - Colum_Atlam_RepB_8d | ecosystem: Environmental > Aquatic > Freshwater > River | place: USA: Oregon...
GGCGTCGCCTGCCACGTTCTCGGTGATTTGTGTTGATTCTTTCTTTGTCATAGCTTTTTCCAGGTGTTTGTCACCGAGTTCTTCGTGTTTGAGTGCGGCATCGTGGGCGGCATCTGCCTTCTTTCCGGTCTTGGCTGCATTGGCAGTGGTGTGACGGCGGAAGGCTTCGGCTGCCTTATAGTGAGCATTTGCTGCTGCCTTGTGGTCCTTTGCGGTATTTGCAGCGGATGACAGAGCGTGTGCTTTCTTTCCAAGCTCTCCGGCGGTTGCTTCGTTCATTACTTCTTCCTTGATTCCTGCTTCGCGACGAGCAGCATACCATGCAGCGAGTGCTTGTTGCTTGCGCTCTTCCTTTGACTTACCATCAAACTTAGGATCTGTGCTATTCACAAAGTCACTGATCCAGACACCAGCGTCGTCATTTGGGTCAAGCTTCTCAGCAACAACTTCTGTCGATTCGTTCTTTTGTGACTTGCCTAGACGGTGAGCATTGAAGCGGTGCTTCTGCCCCTCGTTCTTGTGCATCTTGATATGGTCCTCGTGCTTCTTGACCTCGTCAGCAGAGCCATCCTTCTTGATCAGTGCATTGATTTTGCGCTCGTGCCATGCGATTGCTTTCTCATGGGCATCAGATGCTGCCTTATGAGTAGTAGCAGATGGTTGCTTCTTTGCGTGTTCGCTAGCAGCAAGTGCGGCGGCGTGGTAGTCCTTAGCTTCAGCGACATTTTCGGTGTCTTCCTTCACTGGCTCGCCCGGTAAATCATTTGTCTTTACTTCCTGATCCTTCTTCTTGAGTAAATCTTGTACGAAGTTATGGATATCGGCATCTGACTTGAAGTCCTCGCGGGATTTCTCCAAGGCGCGGATCATAGCAGGAACGTCGATTGTGAGCTTGTCGGTTGGATTCTCTTCGCCTTCCTTGACGAGGTTCTTATACAGACCGCCCGGGCCTGCGAGCTTGTTCTTTGGCTTCTTGAGATGCGCCCACTTCTTTTTGTACTCATCGCGGGACATTGCGCCATGAGTAACACGCATCATGTCTTGCATCTTCTTGAGTCGCACGCTCTCCTCTAAGCCTTCGTCATCCTCTTCATCACCTTCTGGTGCTGGCATTTCGGATCCTGGGTATTGGGTCTGGCCAGGAGTCTCAGTCTCGTTCTCCATATGGTCTTCCTCGACCTTCTTACCTGCACGAAGTGCTGCGAGATCATCAGCTTCAATCTTGCCATCACCATCGACATCTAGCTTGTGCTGATCACCCTTAAGTTCTTCCTTTGGAACGCAGTTAGGAACAGTACGGCCATTCTTCTGCTTTGTGCCAATTGCTTCATAACCCTTCCAGCAAGCGTCTTCCAGACCTTCCTTTGTGGTTTCTGGCTTTTCGCCGCGGCGCAGAGCAGCAAGGTCATCGCCTTCGATCTTGCCGTCGCCATCGACATCTAACTTATGCTGATCACCCTTGAGTTCTTCTTTTTCAGTGATCTTATAAGTGCGGCCATCGAAGTCAAACTGAGTATTGTCGGATTCCCAGGCCTTCTTAACAGCCTCGACGAACTCCTTCTTTTTATTATCTGGAAGATCGCCCGGAACCCATGCTGGAATTTCAGGTTGATCTTCTTGCTTCTTCTGCGTTTCCGCAGCGTTGGTAGACGCCAGATTTTGTGCGTCTTCCGACATCTTTGCATATGCTTCTGCGACTGATAGGATTGACTTCATGATTGTTGGTTAGATTATTTTCCGAATTGTAGGTACGCGCCAACTGCAGCTGCAACAGCAGTTGAAACAGCGATCCAGGTGATACGTTGAATGATTGAAATTGCTGAGCTATGTTCCTCTGTTTTCTTTTCTGTTGCTGTAACTCTTTCCTCTACATTTAGCATGCGCTCCATCAAAAACTTTTTATCGTTTTCTAATTGAATAAGTTTTTCTTCAGCACGAGCAATCATCACGATTGCCTCGGATAACTTATCGATTTTTGCCTCGATACGATCCAGACGCTGATCTACAATTGCTTCCACTTTCTTAGAGGACATAGTTGATTAAGAAGGTTGCTGCATTGTAGCACGAACGCGACGGAAAACAATGTCGTCTCCTGCTACAATCTTGATTAGACGAGAAACTAACTTAAACAAAATCTTTCTTTCGTCCATCGAGGTAATCGCCTGATCCTTCGCAAGCTTATTCATTGCTCTGATTGCGATTGGCATTTCGGTTCTATCGAGGAGCCCGAGTCGGAGGAGGATTTGCATTCTGGCGATTTGCGCTTTTTCTTCCGAGTCGATGTCACCGTAAGGCGAGTATGATGCCTCGCCGAGTTCATCCTTTTCTTTTTCAGAATTGTTGTCTGTTGAATACTCGTCGCCATATGCAATGAAGGAATGTACGTCATCGAGATTGACGTATGCAGTGGTGATCTTTGCGTTCATCCATGGCTCGAGGTCATCGGTCTCATCCATGGAATCTACAAGTTCCTTAGCCATATCAGCAATTTCTGCTAATTGGCCGCGTGCCATTGAGAGTAACTGCTGATCATTCGATGGTTCTTGCTTTGCATCGACGATCTCATCGGTATCCAGACTTTCCTTTACGATTGAGTGATGCAATGAGTCATGTACCTTGAAACCATGCTTCTTGTAATGTGCCTCGGCCTTTGCAACTGCTTCCTTCGGATCTGCTGCTGATACCTTGACGCGCTTCATGATCTTAGCTTTACGCTGAGTAATCATCGCATGCTGTGGATCAGAAACAGTAACAGTGACGATATGCTTTTGTGGTTCTGCAGCTTTAGCTTCGTTTACCGATTCAGCCTTTAAATTCTTTGCTGCATCAAGATGATACTTCTGGGCATCTTTGTCACCGCGCTTTGCAGCATCGATTGCTGCCTTTTCGTGCTTAGTGACCTTCAGATTCTTTTGCTCATCTGTTTCTTCATTCATGCCATAATAATGAGAGACATGCTTATCGCCATGACGGTTGCGCAGAATGTCACCGATCATAGCATGCTTACCACCGATTTCTGCAGCTGTGTAGTTCGAACGAACTCGATGCTGTCCCTGGTGAATAGCAAGGATGTCCTTCGTGGACTTGTTTTTCAGTTCTTCGTGATCCTTCTTGATCTGCGCGAGTGTTCCAGCATTAGGCTTAAATTCGGTAGCCTCGTATGTCTTAACCGGCTTCTTTGCTGCTTCTTTTTCTCCTGCCTGGTGAGCAGCAAACTTCTTATCCATTTCCTTATGATAAGTGTCAATGTCACCCTTCTTTAAAGCAGCATGGGCGGCTTTGTGTGCTACTTGAGCATCCTCTTCATGGCCTTCATCTTGCTGCTGCCCAGGTGTCTCGCTCTTGTACTTCTTCGTGAGCTCGGGTGTGCCCCATTCACCTGCGCCATGTTCTTCGCGGAGTTTTCTGAGATTCTTCATGTCTTACTTCTAAGTTTAGAAATTGGCTTGCCAGCAATTGATGGATCGCGTTCGATTATAATCTTAGATTCAAGCTCTTCAATTATAGAATCTTTCTTTTCAAGCAGCTCAACGCCGTTCAGCCATTTGCGAACCTTGCGCCCATCGTGCATCGATACGATCAGATAGTTAGAGCCGCGATGAGCGATCTTACCTACTTCTTGTGATTCCTTCAGAATTACTTCATCGCCCACTGCAAAAATCTCCTCGTTGATGTATGCCTCGCGAATCGCAGAGACAGATTCAAGCTTGATATGCTTTCGAAAATTCTTTGATTCCTTTAGACCCAGACCGGTACGAACGGCATTGAACAGCTCGCGCTTTTCCTTAAGCGCTGATGGCAGTCCTTTGCTGAATAGTTCAAGATCATTAGCAACTGCCGACTCACGTAGCAATGATCCTGAATCTGGATCAGTACGAACTGCAGCAACTACGTTTACGCCTTCCTTGAACTGATAAAAGCCACCTTCAACTTGTTTCTTGCCATTATATGCAGCAAGCAGTGAGCGTAATTCTGCTACGCGATCCTCGCTTGTTGCAACAATAACGCGGCGAAAACCTTGCTCGTATAGCTTTGAGCATACCTGTAGTACATTCTTGCAGTCATCATCTGCCATGATTGAGCGGGCATGGCGAGGAAACATCTTACGCATGAACTTGACCTTTTCGTCAAGCTTCAGAGGATTCGTCTGCGTGTCCTCTACAAGCGATGAGTAAATGCGGTAGGACTTACCTACTGCTAGTTCTGCTACCTTCTCGATCAATTTCTCGTGATTCGCGCCAGGAGGATTAAAATTGCCAAAAGCAATTACTACATCCTTTGCTGCGTCCTCAACAAGATACTGCGAGAATGTTTTAATCATGGCGCTCGCTCCGTTCGCGTGCTTTCTTCTCGCGATTTTCTTTCAGACGGCCACGAATCTTAGAGATCGTCTCTGACGATGTACGCTCCGGCCAATCCTTCGTCTGAACATTGTGCTCTGTTCCGCCGGGTCCGATGTCGGCGATCTTGTGGCCGATAGGACGCGTCACTGAAATCTTTGTCTTCGGTCCAGGAGTCGATGCCTTCTCAGCATCCTCTGCCTCGCCTACCACGCCGTGATGACGCTTGTAAGCATACCGATCCTGCATTTCGGTTTCGCCGCCGGTATATTGGACTGGAGTGAAGTCTTTAAAACTTACAGACATTGGATTGTTTCGAGTTGCCCATTTTCCATGCAAAACCATATTGCACAGAGTAATATAGAATTCTATTTATAAGAATCTGCGGCTTATAACTAGCATAAATAATGAGCGTATGACAAAACAACTCAAACTCATCCTCGCACTTCTTGCTGTCGTTTCCTTCTCAGGCTGCGGCACAGTTGATGCTACCTATACTTCCGCTAAGGGAATGGGCCAGGCCGCTATCGGTGGCGTAGGCAATGTCGTGGGTAACGGCGCTGCAGACGTTGGTCGTTCTCTAGGCGTTGCTTCATCTGCCGCTGGTAAGGTCGTTTCTGGCGGTGGCGCTATCGTCGGCGGCGGACTGGATCTCGTAGGCGGTATGGTCAAGGGTGTCTCTGACATCGTTGCACCAGCACCTGGAGCTCCTGCTCCAGCTAAGTAATTTAAGGTAAAAACTTTTACACTAACCCGTGGCTCACAGGGCCACGGGTTTTACTCTTTATACTTGTCGTAGACGCGGCCTTCTTCTCTGCCTACAAGGTAGTAGAAGTACTCACGAGTTTTATCTTTATTCGGCAATGGCCTAGAATGCCCAATACCGTAGCCTTCGTAGATTCCCTTGATACCCACAAGTGTAGGACGATCTGGCTCAGGTAGAAATACTTTGCGAGTATAATTGCTATTACGCCAAAGGCGAACATCTATGAAAGGATCATCGTCATGCTCCACCGCTTTAGCTAAATCAGCAAATGCGCAGCGATGAATTACTGTTTGAGCAAGACTGGCATGCTCGTCATTCGTATGAAGATGCCAGCGAGAATTGCGAACATTGTAGTATAGTGCTCGGCCTTCGCCGATCATTCCATAGCCGTTATCTGACTGCAAACGCTTTGCTGCTACTTCTAGATAATTTCTAGAATACCAGTCATCGTCCTCGATAAAAGCAATAGCATCGCCGGTAATGATTTCCTGCTGGCGCATCAGGAGCTTTAATTTGCGCGATAAACTGTGCTTGCCGCGCGTCTGCTCGCCAAAACATAATTGCGTCTGGCCTAACGTGCACTTCGCGGGAGTTACTCCATCATCGAGTACGATCCATTGATGATACGAAATGGATTGACGTTCCATCCATTTTTCGCATAATGAAAATGTCTCGGGCCTATCACACGTTGGAGTTACAAGTGTAAAATTCATCCTTTTAAGTCAATGCGGAATGCAATTCCAGTAATACCTCCACGAGATTTACCGCGAATATCAAACTTGACTTTATTGAAAATACTTTCTACATATCTGTCATCGATCACGTAGAATCCTTTTGGACTAATAATGCTGTCAGCAACAGCACCTTTGAAACTAGCTAATGTTTTAGATCCTGTTAAGCTTTCGTAAAGCAATGCACGTTTGAAATCTTTGTCTGATTCCACAAAGTCAAGAAGGTTTTCCATCAGCGCAGGCTTGTTGTTTTCTAACCAATAATCATAACTCTTATCAGTGATGATCTTACCATTCTTGATAAACTCATCGATGATTTTCTTTTTGCCTTCTTGTTGAATACGCGAAAGATTGCTTTGGGCCAGCATTCGAGTTGGTAGAGTACGAAGTTCTTCGATAATCGATTTGAGCACCTTACTTTTATTTGCATTCTTAAGGTGCGATGCTGCTGCTTCAAACAGTTCAGCAGTGCTAGCACCCTGACCTGATGCTAATTGAACTCCGCCTTCCATCTTAACAGATGTAGAATATACCTTGCTACCAATGCGAAAAACTACATCTGTCTTTGGCTCAGGTTTTGCATAAATCGCAGTTCCAAAAGGATTCTTGGAATCATCAGAATGCCATGCTTCTACAGATTTACTACCAGCAAAATCATTGACATGAGTAACGCATCGCTTTGCTTGTTCGGTGATATTATCAGAAAAATTTCTGCTTAACTTCACGTCTTTATTTCGCTGAATATTTGATAACTCAACGATTGCCCATTCGAGATCTACTCCTTCTGATGCAGCCATAGTGGATTTATTTATGCTGCAGCTACACCGAGTCAATACTATAAATAGACTTATTTCCAGATGATCGACTTCAAATCCCTACGCTCTGCTGCACAATCGCTCACGGAAGCAACCGATGCTCAACCGCATCAGCTAAAGCATATTCATCACGCAGAGGATCGTCCTCTTCTTCATGGCAGCGAGGGATTCGAGCACGCTCATGCAGCGCTGATGCACGCTCACCAGCATATGAAGGCTGGTCGCCATAGCAGCGATCTCACGATGAAGTATGACGGATCGCCTTCTATCGTGTTCGGTCATCACCCAAAGACCAAGAAGTTCTTTGTGGCTTCGAAGTCTGCTTTCAATAAGAATCCGAAGATCAATTACAGCAACGCGGACATCGAGAAGAACCACGGGCATGCTCCCGGCCTTGTCAGCAAGCTTAAGACTGCGCTGAAGCACCTGCCGAAGGTAGCACCGAAGCATGGCATCTATCAGGGCGATGTGATGCACACTCGCGATGACCATCAGATTCATGAGGCAGTATCGTTCACGCCCAACACCATCACTTATACTGCTCACGGCGAGGAAGCAAATAAGGTAAAGCGGGCGCATATCGGAGTTGTGGTGCACCAGCAATACCAGCACAATCCAAAGAACCCAGGATTGGAGCATATGTCTGCCAGCCCTCATGTCGATCATTCGCACTTCAATCAGCATCCGGATGTTCATCTAAAGACTGCTGAGCACGATACCAGCAAGATTGACTATCCTAAGCATGAGCAATCATCCTTTGAGAAGCATATGGCTGCAGCAAAGAAGATCCATGATACGCATGGAACAAAGATGTACTCCGCTACCGAAAAGCATCGCGGTGAGGCAGGTCATCTGTCAACCTACATCAATCACACAGTTCGTACTGACGAGAAACCTTCTGTTGCCGGTTTGAAGAAGCATATCACTGCTAAGTATCAGCACGAAGCAAGCAAGCTTAAGTCACCTGCTGGAATTGCAAAGCGTAAAGCAGAAGGCGAATCTCATGTTGCTCATGTTGAGCAGCACGCAGAACACTATGGGCATCTACTGAATATGCACCATCATCTGCAGCAAGCAAAGAATACTTTGGTGCGTAACCTAGAAAAGCACGAAGGCGGACTGCAGCACCATATCGGCGGCGTCAAGTCGAAGCCTGAAGGATTTGTCATTAACCACAAGTTCAAAGGCAAGACTGAGCCTACGAAGCTTGTTAACCGCGCAGAATTTGCAAAAGCTAACCTATTAAAATCGAGAGCATAATCATGCTAACATTCCGAGAATTCACTGAGCAGCAGGAAAAACTAAATCCGCCTATCGATGAGGCAGCAGTCGATGCAAAGGGCCATAAGAGCTCAACAGGCGGACTGACGCAGAAAGGACGAGATCACTACAACCGAAAGAGCGGTGGTAATCTGAAAGCACCTGTCACTACACCTCCATCGAAGCTTAAGAAGGGTAGCAAGGCATACAATCGCCGCAAGTCATTTTGTGCGCGTATGAGCGGAGTTAAGGGACCGATGAAGAAGCCAAACGGTGAGCCTACACGCAAGGCACTTGCACTCAGAAAGTGGAACTGCTGATGAAAACGTTTGCCGAATTTCTAAAGGAAGCTGCAGCAGCCGAAAAGCACCATGTGCTTGCATTCGGCCGTCTGAATCCTATTACCTCAGGCCATGAAGCGCTCGTCAACAAGCTGCATTCTGTAGCCAAGGATCATAACGCTGGCCATACTCTTGTGGTGTCGCATTCACAGGATGCAAAGAAGAATCCGTTAAGCGGTGAGCAAAAGGTAAAGCACGCGAAGCATGCTTTCCCAGGTACGAATGTCACTGCATCGAGCAAAGAAAAGCCAACGATCCTACACCATACATCAGAACTGCACTCGAAAGGTGTGCAGCATCTTCATGTGATTGCAGGATCTGACCGCAAGGAAGAGCTGCACAATCTGCTGCACAAGTACAACGGCAAGCCATCAAAGGATGGACATCCGGGTTATAACTTCAAGTCGATCACTGTGCATTCCGCAGGTGAACGCGATCCAGATGCAGAAGGTACTACTGGTATCTCTGCTTCAAAAATGCGCGCCCATGCTGCAGCGGGTGATAAGAAATCATTCCATGCTGGCGCGCCATCAAAGATGAGCGCTGCTCACAAGGATGCAATGTACCACGATGTCCGCAAGGGCATGGGTCTGCATTAAAGAAAGTCAGGATCGCGAGTATACCAGCGGGCTCTCGTCAGCTTCTTTGCGCTGACGAAGCGGTAGAGTAGTCCATCCTCGCGCCCATAGGCTTCAATCTCCCAGGGGAAGTCGAAGTATTTGAGCTTCTTGGTATCGTAAAGTTTGTTCTTGAAGAACACAAGATGCCAGTCGTTAGTCTCGCGCATCTCCTTGCTGACATACTGCTTGATATGCACGCACTCATGAGCAAGAGCAAGTAGAATTGCAGCAAGGTTCATTGATGAATCGATCCTCAGCTCAAACTCGTTTTCGTCATCATCGCCGATAGATCCCACGTCAGCTTTATAGCCTTCCTTGGCGAATAAGCCTTTGACGAGTTCGATGTCTACTATTAGTCCATCAGTCTGCTGAACAGTCAGCAGATGACGCAAGTAAAAATCAGCGGCTTCTTGAACTAGAAACCGCTGCTTCTTTGTGCCGCCAGTAATATTGATCTCAGGTTTTATTGGAATCCTTACCGCTAATCTCATCGATTAGCTTCCGCTCTGAGCTTTCATAACTATGAACTAACGCCCATGCAAGCGACAGATTGAACTGATAGAAAGCAATCATGAAGTTATGCTCCCAGATCACGTTCATAAGCGCTAATCCAAGCCACATATATGCAGTAATAGCAGCAAGATTTTTGCCGATAAAGATAAAGAATTTACTCATAGTTTTAGAAACGTTTGAATGTTGCCTTGCAATCTGGACATAGCCAATGGTCGACGCCATCGTAGCCGCCCAGAATTTCTACGCCAATAAGGCGAGAAAAGTAACCGTCATTCGAGGCATATAGATGCCGAGTCTTCTCAGGGATCTGAGGACCGCGCCAGTCTGCATTGCATTCTGGACAGTAGCGTGTAGTGCTCTCGTTAACTCTATGCCTCGAATGATTCATTAGTTTTTAGAGATGATGCCCAGCTCATCGCGGAGCTTGAGCAGATAAATCTTGGCAGCGACCGCACTCTGCGCCCAGCAACCGTTATATCGAAAGTCAGAGAAATAAGCAGAGTAATACTGCTTCTTATGCAGCAATTGAACCACCCATGCGTTCTCGTTGTAAACGCGCCGGACGTTCTTCATGTTGCTACCGCGAGTCAAGCTATACTTGATGCGGATGTTAGGAATGTCGAACTTTTGCTTCTTCATAGTTTAAAAATCAGTGTCAGTAATGCCATTCAGCTCAGGCTCAAGATCGCGCTCGACGCGAACACGCGCACGAGCAGACCATGACTGGTGAGGATCCTCGAAGATGAAGCGAGTAGCTTCAAGCTCAGAATCGCGGATCTCATGACTAAATTCCTCTGGAATGTTAGAATAACTCATAAAATTTTCTTTTGAGATGCTTCCTGCAGCGCAGCGAGCTCGGCACGCACTTGGCGTAGTTCCTCAGCATTCCACGATGCATCTAGTTCCATCTGGAGGCGGGCATTCTCGCACTCCAGCGTCTCATTTCGGTCTTCTAGTCGTTCGCACTCGGCCTTGTACCAAGCAAGATCGCGCTCCAATTCGCTGATTCGGCGAACTGCCTCGTTTGGATTAACCCATACCCATTCCCACGACTTGCTCACGGATGCGCCTCCTTCCAGAGGACGTTGAGATCAAAACTGTCAAGCGGACCGCTGTCAATCCGATCAGGCATACCGAGATCCAGCCATAAGCGGATGTCCTCAGCTGTCATCCGCACGCCTTCGCGATGGTGATTCTTTGTTCTTCTTTATTCATAATTTATTCTTCCCACTTTCCAATAGTTTTTAGAAATGCTTCTGCTCTTTGAGATGCCGTCGCGTGCCAAGTCCAATGGTGAGGCTTATCGGCTCGATTTCCAACAGTATTTCCAAGAATATTGTAAAGTATATTGTTGTATTCGTAACAGAGATGATGTGATTGAAAGTGCTTTTCTGCTTCGTGCATAGCATTTAGGTCATTGGCATAATACTCAATAAACTCCAACGGTTCTTTTTGTGATTTTCTGCCCATCAACGAAAGACAATCATCGTCCATGTCCACAACATACTCACGCACATCGATATATCCAAGATATTCGGCTATGGCGGTTCTTTGTTTAATTTGGTTCATAGTATCAATGACTTTTGCTCCCACACTCATGTCGGTGTTCCTCCTTCAGTTAGGTGCTGACGCATTATGGCGTCGGCTCCCCATTCTTTTTCTAGTTTTTTGCGTAGTGCAGAAGCTCGAAAGGACAGCTCGTCTACGTTTACCCCCATCATCTCAATAAATGCTAAAACCTGCTCTGGCGTCATCGCATCTACAGCATTCTGAATTTTTGCTGTTTCGACATCTTCGCAAGCACTCTCCAACTGTTCCATTGCGCGCTTAGTCTTTTCAAACGCACGCGCACGAGTGGTGGTTGTCAGTTCGTCCCAGCATCGGATAGCGTGACGGGCGCGCACTTTCAGCAAAAGAACTGGGTCAGTGGGTCCACCCATCGTGTCGTTGTCGGATGTTTCGTCGGATTGGTCTTCGTTCATAAATTACGCTTTTAGTTGTTCAATTATTCGGCGCAGCTCTTCATTATCTTCTTCGAGAACTCTTTTTTCTTCTGTTAGTCCAGAGATGACTTCGCTCAAATCATTGATAGTTTGATCGAGATCAATAATGATGCTTTGCAGATTTGAAAAATGCTGCGCAGCTTCGGCTGCCGCTTGCTCTGCTAGGCTTATTTCACGGTCTTGAGTTGAGTTTGTGTTTTTCACTGCTTCGCCTCCTTCCTCGCGGTGTCGATGGCGGCGCGTGCATCTGCCAGCCAATTTCGAGGGAGCCAAAAATCCATTTTGTCGGCTAGCGCCACAATGTCCTCAAGCGTGGCGAGCAATTCGGGCGCGGCGGCGATTAAGCGTTCATTCGCCTCCAAAGTGGAAGTCTGGCGCAGCGCCCGCACCTTTTGGCGCTCCTGCTCCACCCCGGCTCGGAGTTGGTCGCGCTGTTTGATCAACTCCGCGACCTTTTCTTCCGCTGATATGAGATTTTTACTGTAATCGGATAGATACATATTTATTTTTCAGCAATTAGCACATATCAAACATATCAGCAATGAATTCATCGTCGACCCGTACTTTCGGGCGCGGGAGGCGGCTGGACCACTGGCTGGACCACTGCTGGTGTGGATCTTCCATGATTGCCAGATGGCGGTCCTCGGCAAGGTCAAGCGCGCGATGCCGCGTAGCTGCAGGAATTAAACTTCCGCGCCAGTCAGCATTGCATTCTGGACAAAAGCGAGTGGTGTCTTCATCGATTTGGTGCTTAGAATGATTCATTGGTTAAAAATCTGTATCGGTAATACCGTTTAGCTCAGGCTCGAGTTCGCCCTCGGCACGCACACGCGCACGAATCGACCATGGCTGATGAGGATCTTCAAAGATAAACAGAGTAGCATCTAAGGATGCATCTCGGATCTCATGGCTAAGTTCCTCAGGGACGTTTTTATAACTCATGGCTGATCTTCCTTTCCAAGTATTTCATCGCAGTAGTTACCGATTTCCTCAATGACTTGTGCCTGCGACAATCCAGACTTATCTGTGGTTGAACGAATAAAAATCAGCGCAGAGCGTAGCTGAGACAATTCTCTGGGCTGATCGACAAACATTCTGCGAAGCATATCCTTGTACTTAAGCGGATCCTTAGTGATGGCATCGCACTCGCCGACAGTCTTGTCGTCCCAGTTCGCTACAGCTAGTTCACCAAGAACTGCAATTTTTTCGCGAAGCGCGGCGTTCTCGGCTCGGAGCACGTCCAATTGCTTGTGCAGTTCTTTATGTCTGTCGCTCACTGTCTTATTCCTCAGAGTGGTTGCGCAGATTGTCAGCGCTGTAGCGAGTCATCTCACGAGCTTCAGCTTCGACTTCGCGCTGAGAGACAGGCAGCAGACCAGGGATATCGACTTCCTTGCGCTGCTTGCGCAGCTTCTTGAGCTGGGCGATAACCGCCGCTTTATTGACCTTGAGCTTGCCGTTGGGCAGTTTGGTAGTAAGTTTCATCATGTAGAAATCTTAACAGGTTTCAGCTAAAATGATAGGAGAGAAAGTTACGTAACCCGTTGAAGCTCAGCGGCCGTTAGCGATAGTTTCAATTGATGACTGCGGAATCGTTACCCACGGCTTGACGACGATCTTCCATCTATTGATATGCTTGGTGGTCGTGCGAGAATAGTGTTCTCCAGTGCGGTATAGACCTGTAGGAAGACCGTGCATTGAATCACGCAACCAGACAGCAACCGGCGTCTCGTACGAGAACAGTATAGAACGGTCGCCAAAGTGGAGAACGTTGCAGTTAGGCGAGAGGTTTTCGAGCTTCAGTTTCATCATGAGAACATACTACATAGTTGCTCGAAAAAGTAAAGGCCTCTAAAGTTTCTAAGTCGTTGACTACCAACGATAACGCTTCTCCCTGGCTATCAATGATTTAGACAACCAGGGAGGCGATGATGAAAATTTGCAGCGGGCATTAGAAGGCGCCGCTGCGCGCCTGACTGACGATTAGTACGTCAGCTTGTCAGCAGGAAGCTGATAGAGCTTCGCAGCCTTGCCACGCGCCTTGCCGTTAGCGCCAGCGGCCTTCGGAGCATCACCGACGATCTTCGCATTCTTCTTGACGAAGGAGCGGATCAACCAGTGACGAGCGCCGATCTGAGTATAGACCTGGCGAACAGTGAACGGCTCGGAGGGGAACTTGAAGCCCTTGAGAAGAGCAACAACCTCGGCCTTCTTGAGGCCACGCTTCGGCTCGTTAGCCGTCGTGGTCTTAGTCGTCGGCTTAGTAGTCTTAGCAGCGACGGTCGTAGTGTTAGCAGTATTTGCAGTATTGGTATTCATTTGGATGAATCGATTTAACAGAAGCAATCTTATACTTTAGATTGAGATTGTAAAACAAAAAATGGCCTTGAGCCACTTTTATTTCTTATCTCCTTGACTATCAGCAACTTTTGGCTGAACAAATTCTTGCACCATTGGAAAGATTGGCGCAATTGAGATTGCAATCTTACGGGCGATATCCATGCACTCAGCTTGAGTTCCGTTGCCAGAACGAACCTCGATGAAATGCACGAATGAGCGCAAAGTTCCAGCCATATACAGACGAGACATCGTACAACCCTCGGGTAAAATCGAGCGTGCTTGTTCCTTTGCAATTCCTCGAGCAGTCGCATCCTTGTAGATGCTTTCCGATAACTCAATGAGTTCTTTCTGTCGCTCTTTCCACCAAATCTTTAGATTTTCGTCATCTGTCACTACAGAATTTTGACGATTTTTAGTATCTTGCAGCCGAGCATCTCGAACAATCATCTCAAGTGCAGCAGTAGGATCTGCATATCGCTGCGAGAATTCCTGAAACGAAAACGAGCGATGCCGCAAAATTTGCCGAGCGATATCACGAGTGGTATTGATCTCGACTGTGGCCGAGACCATTTCTAGTGGCGACCAATGCTTGTGCTTGACAAGATATCTTACGAGCTTTTCTGAGGTATCAAGATTGTTCTGATTTGCTGGATTGCTAACTCGCGCACAGTATGCAACAAGTTCTTGCATATCCATTGCGCCTGGGCCGTCAGGTGCAGTCTTGCTATGACTAATCAGTCGTACTGATTGGTGAGAAAATGTCATATCTTGTGAGTAAGATAATAAGCAAACATCTGAACACTTTTTGCATCGTGCGGTTTCATGTCACCGTAGATTTTACCATTTTCCTGAATGTACTCTGGAGTATAACCTTCCTGCTTCATGCCTCGAATAACTCCTAGATTAAGGACGGCAGCAGATGCCAGACCTTTCTTTTTAAAGTTAGGAAAAACGATAACAGCGCCAAAGTTGCTGCGAATTAAAATCGAACGCGCCTTTCTACTATGATCGGTATTTGCAACCATTTCATGGTCAAAACTTACATTTCCGATTTGGGATCCATCAAGGTCGTAGATTTGATCGCGGATTGCTTCCGCAAATAACTTGGCAGAATTATCTGCCTGTTCGTCCCAGATTGCATCTGGAAACGGATCTTCTTCAAACGGAGTTGACCTGTCTTGTTCTGTTGCCATAAATTAGCACCAAAGACGCCAGCGGTTTTCGATGACCCACTTGCACATCTCAGTGTCTCTGTCATTGAATTTCTTCTCAAGAGCATCGTAAGTAGCAAATATATTCTTAGAAGCTTGTGGATCGTTGAAGTCCACATCCACGTTGCTTAGTGTGGTTTCTAGCTCCTTCTGCATAATTGCACGAAGACGAGTAGCGTAATCATACTGCTCGCGCAGTTCATCAGCAAATTTCTTGTCATCCTCGGTTTGAGAATAGTCATGCCACTCAAATCCTTTTTCTCGCTCGACAAACTCGATCAGGCATTGACGATGAAACTCAATTACCAGACCATCGATGTCCTGATAATCTCTGGTAAAGACTGCTTTACGCATCTCGACGCGCTGCCCTTTGATCCAATTACTATAAAAAGCAAGCACTCGGCTCCAGACACGATACCGCAGAAAGTATTCGATATCCTCTGTTGTCTCACGAATTAAAAATTGAATCGGATAATTTTTCTTTAAGAAGGAATCAACCTTGCTAAACTCGCTTTCGTGCTTTTCGCCAGTCGGCTTGAAAGCTGGCAGTTTCCATACCATAGCGTATGGCTTCTTGTACCAGGGAGTAAGCCAATATGCTACTCTACGCTCACGATCTGCTTTTGGAAGTGCTATCCATTTCTCAAAGGTATCGATACCGAATGCAGTATAGTTATCTAAATCTTCTTTCATAATTACGGCTTTCTTAGCCAACGAACTAAACCGACATAAAGAATATCGAGCAAAGAAATATAACGGAGAATACCAAAGAAAATTACCGTTACCCAAACTAATGGGCCGCTAATAATTCTAGCAACCTGTCGCTTCCAGCGATTGGTAATATCATCTACGTGCGAGACATAGAAAAAAGCACCCAGAAAAGACCAGACGACTAAAAGTGCTATGAGTGTATAGTTCATTTGATTGTAGATTGGCGATAAGATTTGTAGTGTTCGATTGCCGCCTTGATGCGCTCACGACCCACTGGATTCATACTATGAACGGTATAAGCTGGGAAAGCAAGGTCGAATGTTCGGCAATGCTCGATTAACCAAACTGCGCAATCGTATCCAGTTGGATTCTGCAGTTTAGAATAATCAGCAATTCCCGTTTTTTTCCATAGGCCAGCATCGTAGTGCTCATCTGCCAAATCATGGTCGAATGTCACATGCTCTGGCAAGCCGCGTGTTCCGATGATTACTTTAAAATCTAAAAAGTTTCTGACAATAATCCATGGTTCAGGTGGAAGCGCGACCCAAGTGACATCCTGCGGTTTGCGGATATCATCTAGAAACAGTTTGTAAGCCATTTCAGGATTCGGTATCAGTGGTTGGTGCAACTTCGATGGTACGATGGCTGGCTATTGGCGTGGCAAAGTAATGCAGAACATCAATCTTCAGACGATATGCTTCCTTAAGAGCACGATCAGACTTCTCGCTTGAAGAAGCTGTTTCCTTGAGCTTAGGAAGCTCACCCTTTGGAATCTTGCGATGAATGCCATAGACATTCTTAGTCATCTCTACCATCTTCTTAATCTTTTTGCGGTAGATAGGCGAGTTGAAAACCTTGAGCTGCTCAGGATTCTTTACTGGTGTTTTAGTCATAGTTTGTTTGCGATTTTATAGGTAAATTCTGCTAATGCGTAAAGGCCGCGGCGAAGATTGCGTGCTACAAAGCGATAAGGTTTAGTATAGAAAAAGAAGCGATTAACCCAACGGCCGGCCTCACGCTCTATTTCTTTTTTCCATTGTCTTTCTTGTTCTTTCCGAACGAAGTCACTTTCTTTTGTAAACTTTATTAGATTAACGCTCTTGACATTTCCTTCATCGAAGATAACTTCGTATTCGATCCAGCAATCCCACCTGTCATCTACACTATGTCGAAAGTCGTACATTTGAATGGTGGTTGTAAGTTTGACTGGATCGAGATAGGGCTCCTGTCTATCAAGATAACCTATACGATCCATCAGACTTTTTGCTTTAGGATCTCCTGCGACCCATTCTTCATGCTTGAACTTCTGAAGGTAAAGCTTGCCACCTTGAACTACATAGTGTTGCATCGCGCAATCTAGATCTTTCGTCTGAAAATCCCAATCGCGCTTGTTTAAGCCAATTTCTTCCATCGGGAGCGTATATGGCAAGTCATCGCCCCATGCAATTGTATCGAACATTCCCATAGTAATAATTTATCAGGCTTGCAGCGGATGTAAACTATTATTCCACTTTAAAGCCAGAAAAGTCATGGTCATTTGCTCCGCCGCGAACAGTTGGCTCTTTAGCCAAATTCTGAGCTTTATCCTCAACATCGTACAAGCGCATCTTTGCGCGATCCACGCCCACAATAAACCGCTTGTTGGCAGTTGGATCGTTGTAGCGGTTCTTGAGCTGTTTCACGATGATCTGACCAAGTTTTTCGAGTTCCTCGGTTGAAATTAGCGCGAACATAAAGTCAGCAGTTGCAGGCAAGCCGAACGACTCAGAAGTATCAGTCAGCTCGACATCTGTATTACTGTAACCAGAACGTGTGGTCTGTGTCGCAGAGAATATCGGAACATTGAACTCGACGGCAAGGCCGCGCAATTCTTCAGCGATTGCCTTGATCAGCGAGTACGTATTCACAGAACCGCCCAGACCTTTCATTCGAGATGAAGCGCAGATATTGAGATAATCGATGAAGATCACGTCTGGAGAAAAGTCCTTCTTCAACTTCAGTTCGTTCAGCAGCGCGCGGAAGTGCCCAGCATGAGCAGATGCAGTCGGATACTCCTTAATGATGAGCTTGCCGACAGTTGAAGTCGCGATCTTCATCACCTTGTTCTCGAACATATCTTTCGGAAGATTTGTGAGCTGATCGATCTGAACATTCATCAGATTGGCATCGATACGCTCGGCGATTCGTTCCTCGGACATTTCAAGCGTGATATAAAGTACGTTCTTGCCTTGAGTCAGAGCAGATGCAGCGACATGGCACATAAACAGTGACTTACCCACGCCAGTACCAGCAAGTGCGATGTTCAGAGTCTTGCGAGGAACACCACCCTTTGTGATGGTATTGAACATCTCAAGATCGAACGGCATTCGGTCTTCTACCTTATGATAGAAGTCATAACGCTTCTCGAAGTCACCGAGGTAATCATGGCCGACAGAGTTGTCGAAGTTGATTCCTAGTGCTTTCTGTAGAATGTCAGGAATGCCATCACGCGAGACATCCTTCTTCTTACCATCGATGATCTGAATCGAATCCATGATAGCAAGATAGACCGCACGGTCCTTGCACCACTTTTCCGTATTCTCGATCAGCCATGTTTCTTCGACGTTTGGATTCTGATCGATAGCTTCCAGAACGCCGACAGCGCGAGGATACAGTTCCTCGTCTACATCTGCGTTATTCTGGAACTCGATTTCAAGCGCTGCCTTCGTGGGCAACTTGTTGTACTTGCCAATGAAGTCAAGTACAAGCTTGTAGATAGTCTTGTGAGCCGCATCGAAGTATTCGGTCTTGATGAACGGAAGTACTTTTCTGCAGTATTTCTCATCGTTGACTAATTTCTGAAGAACTGTCGTCTGTAGTTGTGTTGACATCAATTACCTCATCAGAGGCTTTTTCCGGCTTTTCACCCAAGGTATAATTTCCTGAGTCAAACGCTGACTGAATGATATGCGATAGAATGTCGCCAATGTAATTATTAAAATTCTGATCGGATTCTAGCTTTTGTCGATCAAAATCGGCGGGATTATCGATCTGATACTTAAAAGAAAGCTTTGCAGTTTCTTTGTCATCCTGTACCGTCAAGCTAATTTTGCCGTAAGTAACAGTTACATCCTTATACTTCTTGTCATTGATCTTGACAGAATAGGTGGCTACTGGTGAGCCTTCTAAATCTGCACTCTCGATGAAAGAGTAGGACTTGTCAGTAATTTTATTCTTCGCCATCGTCTTCGTCTCCTTCGTCGCGCATATTGGCTAAATCAGCTTTTGAAAGCTTGCCAGATGCTTCGTTTGCGTCAACTACATCGCCATCGATCATAGAACGATAGCCCACAGTATAGAACGACTTGACGAATTCCTTGAACTCCGCATTTTGCAGCAGCGGTTCCCAGAATTCAGCAGAGTACGTGTCCTTCTCGCGATACTTATCGCTGTCACCCTTCTTCTGATACCAACCCACTGTCGGCTTCGTGACAAACCCGCCGAGCATAGCAACCTCAAGCAAGCCGGAATACTTTTCCACCCCGCCATTGAAGGAAACAGAGATCGGAATCTTTGACTTTTCCTTCACGAAGCGAGACTTGTCGATGTTGATGATGAAGTGGTAGCCTTGCAGCCCGGCTTCCTTGTCCTTGTCTTGCTGACGACCGAGCATCCATACTGCGTTTGCAGAGTAATAGATACCGGTACCGCCAGACATCACATCCTTGGAGTACATCTCCATCGTCTTGTAGGAGTGATTGATCGCAAGCATCGGAATATCCTTCATCGTCAGATAAGGAGTAACCATGCGGAACAGAGCCTTCAGCGCCTTAGCGCGACTCATGTCTGCGACTGACTTTTCGTTCATCGCATCCTCGAGTTCCTTCTTAGAAGCAAGATTACCAATCGAGTCGATGACGATGATGACCTTCTCGCCGCGCTCGATAGCATTCAGCTGATTGATCAGATCGAACTTCAGCTTCTCGACATCGATAATCGGAGTATGCAGCACACGAGCCACATCGATACCGAACGTCTTGAAGTACTGCTGCGGCGAGCCGAACTCCGAATCATAGAACATCATTACAGCATCTGGATACTTCTTGAGATACGCAGATGCCATCAGCAGAGCATAACTCGACTTGAAGTGCTTTGACGGACCAGCAAGTACAGTCAGGCCAGACGACAAACCGCCATCGAGCGATCCAGACAGCGCGACATTCAGCATAGGAATGTCCGTAGGAATCATATCCTTTTCGTTGAACAGCTCAGACTTATCGAGCACCTCTGTTAGCTCGATCTTAGAATTCTTCTTAAGTTTACTTAGTAGCGATGACATAATGTAGAAATAATACGCGGTATAGCGCTGTTGTAAATCACAAAAACGATTCGATAGTGTTTTTGGGCTGGTCAATCAGCGTCTCAATGTTGCCATTCTTATTCGATTGGCGAATGAATGAGCTATCGAATAACTCGCACTGATCTAGTACCATGCGATTTACTTCATCTGCCATATCTTTAGCAGTAGTAACTGGCACGTTCTGGCAAATATGATTGACGCAATCAAGTGGCTTTTCGCCAGCAAGTACGAAGTCATCTGGCATCTTCATAATGCGTAGCGCCTCACGGACAGTAAGGAAGCGGCCTTTCTGAGCAACAATACCGCTGAACGGAATCATCGAGACAAAAGCAGGAATGACGCCCTTCAGCACAGTATTACCATGAGCCCAGTAGCCAGCATCCTGGCCAAGCTTGGCCTTGATGCCACGAGCGCGACGGACGTACTTATCGTCCATATTGTTCTCAACCATCCAGTTGATGACCTTGTCCACATCGCGCTTTGCATAGTCCTCAATTGCAGTACGAACCACAACTGTCGATTTATCGATCTTCTTGTAATACTGCTTGAGCGTCTTGCAGCCTTCTTGAGCCATGCAGTAACGCAGAAATCCACAATCCATCGGATCGTTCTTATTGATCAGAATATCCATCGGATCATTCGGAATCGGCGGAAGATCAAGAATTGCCTCGATCGGCTCAGGGTCGCGGTTGAAGCGATTGAGTACAGGAGCGCGATCACCTTTCAGCAAGAAGTAGAAGGTACGCGGCCGCTTCTGTGACAGGCCATGCAAACGCGATTCAGTGTAGTACAGAGTCATCGAGTAACCGTGCTTGCGAGCAATCTCGTACAGCTTGTTAGCTACAGGACGACCTGCCTCAGTGGAAAGACGAGGAGCATTCTCGCCCCAGAATACTTTGGGCTGAACATTCTCGAGCACGTATTCTGCTGACTTGTAGATCCAGTCATTGATCGTAGAGTCAGCCTTCGATTGATGCGAAAGCGAGGACAAACCAGCGCATGGGCACACTGCATTCACTGCATCGACCTGCTTGCCTTTATAGGTAGGATTCTCGTCGAGGAACACGTAGTCGCCTTTCCACTTCTTTTGACCGCGCAAATACTCGATGTAATGCTTGTCGTTGTGCTGAAATGGAGAGTAAGACAGAATGTACTCAGGCAGTTGGCCTTTGAGTGATTCCTGAATTCCTAGATTTTCACCGCCGATCAGCGGTACAATAGATGCGTAAGTAAGTTTCTTTTTAGCCATGATGTAATTGGTACGAAATTATCTATTAAGGTTGGATAGTGTGATCTTGCTGGTAAAGAAACTGCGCAATTTCAAAGTCTAAGAAAGTATCGATGTCTGTGGCAGCAGTATTTGAGATTTCCATCCAGAAAGGATTTTTACCAACAATGTTCTTTTGTTCAATCATTAGTGAACGAGGTAAAATAGAAATTGCGTGGTTAAGTTTAAAGATAGCAGGAAGATCTTGCGAACGCGGTTTGTTAAGCGGATCAAAATTAAGAGGCTTACCATCTGGCCAGTACATAAAGTCTTTTACTGGAGTAATAGTAGTAAGTGAATCGTACTGAGGAAAAAGATTATTATAAGCACTGATCGCATCGCGGAATTCAATTTCCGTACAGATAGGGTTCGTCACATGAGTAAATAAAATATGCTCCTGCGGAACTGATTCGGCAAGATACTTGTAAACATCACTCATGCTTACAGTATCAGATGCAAATTCAGCTGGACGCCATTGAACATTCACACCAAGTGTAGCAGCAGTATTTGCACAGTATCCACAGTCAGTACTGACGTAGATATTCTTGGGCGACATAACATACTGCAGCTGTCGAATCTTAATTTCGAGTAGGCTAGTACCAGCAAACGGACGAATGTTTTTATTAGGAACGCGCTTTGACCCGGAACGAACCGGAATGATAGCGCAGAGGTTATCGGATTTCATGGCCATATTTGTGATGTTCGCAAGCTAAAATTCGTTTTTCTGGAGATCCCATCAGTTTTTCTGCTTCGCGGATATCTGCAACAAAGCGCTTAAATTCACCATTCTTTAAACCGAGCGCAACGTTGTCAAAGTGAATCCATGAGTTGTCCTCGAGCTTCACGTGCTTCTCGATCATTCGAGCACCTGCTGCAACAGCAAGTATAGATCCCAGTGAACCGCTGTCATGGCTCGAGTAACCCGGAATGATACCTCGTTCTTTAGCAAGCTCATGATAATATCTAACCACAGCAATATTGCAGTCTGATTGCGGAGTAGGATAAGCAGAAACACAATGCAGCAACCATAAAGGATTATTCTGAAATGTTTCGAAGACATAATCGATATAGTTAGCAGCAGTAAATCCAGTAGAAACTACAATCGGGCCACGATATTCTGCAGCTAGCCGCTTCATGTAAGTTTGATGGTTTGAGATCGTAGAAGGAATCTTGATCAGCTTTGGATCAAATTTCTTTAGATCAGTGTATGACTTATAGTCAAGTACTGATGCAAACCAATCAATATCCAGCTGGCCACAGGCAGCAGTAAAGACAGTCAGCTTATTGTCATCGAGCTCAACGCCTCTACGATAGTCGCCAAGTGTGGTGCCAAACGGTGAATCGTACTTACTGTTAAGTTGCTCCGCGGTATAGAAAGAATCAACATCACGCTTCTGAATCTTGATTAAATCTGCGCCCGACTGTTTGGCAAGCTGGACCATATGTAGCAACTTGTCGAGATCACCCAAATGATTATTGGTGAACTCTGCTACAATCAGAACACGAGAAGGATCAGCGCTGTAGTTTTGCATTATCGATACGGAAGCTATACTTTTCAGTGTGTGGAAGATACTCGCCGATGTAGTCGTAACCGTTGACCTTGACGCTCAGACCAGCTGCAAGAGCAAGATTGAGGCCTGCAAGAATGTCCCAAGAGTTTGCTCGGCGTGGATTCTCAAATGACAAAAAGCTACCGCGGATTGTCTGAATCATACTGTAGACACAGCAGCCGAACATACGGTACTCATACCCAGGTGTGGTCCGCATAAGATCTTCGATTCGCATTGATGACGAGATTCCAGCAATACGCGAATCAGTGCCTTCCGATTTCTTGTTGCTTTTAGTATCAAGATAAAGATTTAGTTCAGGACACCAAAGCATCGACTGGATATGCTTACCATCGCCGGAATATCTAGAAACAGACACACCCCATTCGGGCAATCCGCTCTTGAAGTTTTCTGTGCCATCGATCGGATCAATCACGAATACATCCTGCACATTGTCTCTATCGATCGGTTTGGCGCCATTCTCCTCGCTAATAATTAGCGCGTCTGGATATGCTGCAAGAATAGTTTCTGCAACTACACGATCTACTAACAAGTCACCTTGTGTTACATAACTACCGTCTGCCTTCTGTGTTGCCTTATTACGCAGCTTAAGAACGTCTGGCAATACAGCCTTGACGTTGTGCTTTATGTCTCTGAGAATCTTCATTCAACAATCCTATACTCTTATACTGGCTTTGCAAATCAGAAAAATGCAGAAAGATCATTTCTTGATTCTGAACTGCGGGCAATAACTTCTTCCTCGTTTGGCCAAAGGCAAGACATTTTGTGAACAATCGGCTTAGTAGTCCAATCAATTGCATTCTCGCCAGTATGAGCGCAAATCTCGTCCAGAATAATGTCATTAAAGTAGCTGCCATCAAAGTATTCATCCTCAAGCATTGACTGACACTGCTTCCAAAGCTTGAGATATTCTTTTGGATTACTTTCAAGAAAATCGATTTTTTCTTTAAGATCTCGTGCCGACTTAAGCTTGAGATATTCAGGCACACCTTGGTAGTATTCAGGATAGCAGGTTGGATGAAAGAATGGAATGATGCCGAACAGTAGATGCTTGAAGAACTTACTCGTCGGCCACCCTTCCTGAATCGGAATCATAAACGCATACTTAGTGTCGTACATCTGATCAATCAGCTCGATCATCGGTGTCGGCTTGATTCGGTCGAGGTATGGAGTGATCCCTGCAGTATCTTCGGGCCATTCGCCAAAGATGGTAGCATCAGGAAACTGATCCATGACATACTGACGAATTGCCGGAAACTTCTGCATACCGCCTTGGTTGCGCAGTCCGTTCGAGTAAATCGACATCAGATTCTTGCGGACACCTGGTTCCTTCAGCCGCTTTTCACCAGGTTCCATAGCCATGAACATATGGCTGACTCGGCAGTCGCGAACTGGTAGGTTGATTTCTTTTACTTTTCCAAAGTATCCGTCGATAATCTCAACAGAGCGATGCTGATTAAGATCTCGAGTGCCACAGATATAAGCAGGGCGATTGAACAGGTCACGAGCAGCAATCGGAAAATATCTTGGGTCTTCTCCGATTTCCATATACTTGATTTTTGATTCATTCAGAAAACGAGTAATTGGGCCAACATAGCGTTCGGACATCATTGATGGCTTGGCAACTCGATCATTATCAAGGGTCATCATCGCGTTTGGAATCGTAGAAAACCCAGTAGGACCAGAAACAATGATTCCGAAGTCGATCTTTACATTCTTCAAAACTTGTAGCGGCCAAGTTGTTACTTCTACTCCAGCTTTCGTGTCCCACTTTTCCCAGGTGTCAAAAATGTTCTCATTGACATTATGCAAAGCTTTTTCAGCAGCAGTCAGATCATGCCAGTCACTTTTGCTGATAATGTGGAAATTAATATTCGGATTCATCTGCGCGAGCATGCTAAGCAAAGCTGGTGCTTCGTGGTCGCCACCGACCATTCCCCACTTGCCTTGCCGAAAGCTCAGACTTTTGCCGATCTTACCAAATACGATGTTAAGTTTTTTGCTCATCAGGATAAACGAAATCTATTTCTACGTGCGCCTCATCAAACATTCTGCGACTCAAATACCACGATTCTTTCCACTTTTCTGGAACATCTTGCTTAGGCATTACTACGCGCTTGATACCAACTTGAATCAGTCCTTTTGCACAATCAGAGCAGCATGGCAGGCCATGGATATACATCGTGGCTCCAGCGAGTGATGCACCGCTAAAGCTTGCGTTGTAGATCGCATTCATTTCCGCATGAACTATATAGCGGTACTTCAATTCACGATTTTCTAAGCGTTCTGGATTATCTGATATACCGCGCGGAAATCCGTTGTAGCCTTGTGACAGTACTTCACCATGTTGGCCAACTGCTACTGCGCCGACCTGAGTCGACGGATCTTTTGACCAAGAAGAAACCTCCTTGGCCAAATTTAAGTAGCGCTTATCCCACTTAATCTGTCGATCCAGATTGCTCATCGTAGATAGTGCCATCATTCATGCTACTATATCCGAACGAAAGATGCAAAGTAATCCATGGCTTGCCATCTTCTATACCTTCTGAACGTTCAGCAGTAAAACCTCCGGTAGAATAAAAGCCATGCTTTGCTGCCTCTTTAAGTGCTTTACGAGCATGGCTTTTGATCTCGTAAAGATCAGGTACTTCAAAAGAACCATCTGGCTGTCCCCATGCCCATTCTGTCGTTTCCATCCACTTATAGACATCCTCAAACTCAAAGGTGTCCATGATCTCATCGATCTGTTCTTGAATTGCTTCTTGCTTTGTCATTGCGTGATTAGGTTGAAGTGGCGCTCATAAACATGAAGTGAACCAACATTCCAGATGATGTCACCAGCAGAATAGTTATTATCGCCTTTCTGATTCAGATCAAGCACCAATCGATTCAGCACTTCACTTTGCCATGCACGGTCATTCTTGTAGCCGAAGACCACGTCATTCGAGCGCATCTGGATGACAGCATGAACTTTATCGTTGCGAATCAGATACTGCACTGCGTTGGTGCACATAAAGTCTGACATACCATCACGACTGTAGTCTTTATGCATTGTCGGACGAGTATAGATCATCACAGCGCGTCGGCTGTTCGGATTCGCAAGCAACTCTAGCAGCACGCTCCAGTATTGCTTGTGATTGGCCTCAGAGTAGATACACCAACCGTAGTTCGAGTTGATCTCGCCATCTTTAGATGCGACCTGCTGCCAGATCTTGGGCGCGCCGCCTGGGATATCAGCAACCTTCAGAGACAGCGAGTCATACCATGCGATCTCGCGGCTAACATAATCCCAGTTGACTTCACCGAAGATAGCAGGCTCGTTTGCAATGAACGATGCACCGATAAGTTCAAGCGTCTTGACGCCAGTCTTATCGGTAACAAACTCGCCGCGAGCGAGTGCATCGCGGAAGTATTGACGGATGTCTTTAACTTGTAGCATTGGTGAAGTACTTCGTCTCAGAATTTTCTGTGCCAGTGACTGTCAGATTGCCCGGATTATTCGCATCGACCAGATAAACACTCCCGGCCGGAGGGCAGGAAAATACCTGACCGCTTTGCGGAGTATAATTAGTTATCTTAATGCTACCAGTTGTGGTCTTACGGGGACGGTTCAGAAAGTCGCGAGTAGGATCTTGGCCATCGATGCCGCCGCGCACATAAGCGCCAAGGAAGGATGCGTAGTTAATCAGATCTTTGGCCGAGTCTTCAATGGACTCAAAGTTAGGACTGTAGTTTGGATCATTTTCCATGGCTTCGAGTACTGACCGCATTCGAAGTGTCTTGGCGTGGATGATGTCGAGAATCGATGCGATGCCGCGCGGATAGTAGTCGGCTTGGCGAATCGTGGAGTTGGGATTTTGGTAGTCATTAGACTTCTTGAGCTGAAGATCAGCACACTCGTGAAGGATTTTGATGGATTCTTTCATTGGTAGTATTCTATACTAGATATAGGTCTTGTAAACATTAAAAGTTATTGCGCCACGTAGATTTGGTATCGCCGCGCAGTGAAGCTGCTAACTTTGGATCATTTACGCTATGAAGCAGCGCCATGTCCTTGATAAACCAGCCCCACATTCTACGGTTATCACCACGAGTACGTTCGAACTCTTGGCCGGCAGATCGATTCACACACTCATAGATTTTGATTGTATTACTAGACAGCGGAATCTCTACAAAGATCAATCGATCAACCGACATACACTTACGAAAGTTAGTCACCTTGCTCATATCGACAGTGAACGCACCTTTGAGATACCATGGAACTTGAGTTTTGACCTCGACAAGAGTTCCATCTGGTTCAGTCATGTCTTTGGTGCAGTCATACTTATTCATCGACTTTACTGCATTTAAAATTCGCGCGACTAAGTCTTCTCCGCGTGCGCCATTGCGCTCGATGTTAGTTTGCATAGTGCGGTGAGTTGAGATTGTGCGCCTGTGCCATAGAGTTAGCACGAAACTTGAGCCACAACTTCTGGTCATTTATAGTGTGCAGCAACTTGGTCTTAGTTCTGTCGAAGCGCAGAATCAGACGAGTAAAAGTTTTGTCGCGGCCACCAACGTAAGCTACGCCCTTGACGTACTCAACCTTGCCGCTAGCAGGATCGGTGCACTCATAGAACTCGACCACACCTGGCTTATCATAATTGACGAAGATAACGGTGTTAGTCTTCAGCTGAGTCATGAAGTTTTCCTTGCCGTTGACCTCAATGGAGAACGATCCGTCTTCACCGAACTGCGGCTGAACTCGAATGATGCATTGACGACCCTGCGGATCGCGGAGATAGTGAGAGGACCAGGTCTTACGGAAGCCGAGCTGAGTAAGAGCAACTTGAGCGCCGAGGCGATTAAGAACGTGAGACTTCATAGAGATTAGTTCCAGCGGTTGTAGCGATTCTTGCGAGTATAAGCACCTTTGCCTTTCTTTGGGCGATGCACTGCACCTCCGAGGTTGACTCCAGAGGTAAAGATAGAGCGAAGCTTAAGTATAGTTTTCATTAAAGAGTAATCTTGGTGCGCGGCCAGCGGATCATTCCTTCCGTCTCGAGCTGCGATTGCTCGAACCATGTCTTGTGGTCCGGAGTGACGAGGTCCCAGCCAATCACGAACTCCTCGTAGTAGTCGTCCTTGCGGTTGATCTTAGCGGTAGCGGCCTTGACCAGCGATTTGACGAGCTCGGTGTCGGCCGACTCATTCCAAGTCAGCTCGCGGTCAATCTCGATATCATTGCCACCTTTGGCCTTCCAATACTGAGGGCACTTGCCGGTGCCGTCCCAGTCATGGGCGCCGTAGTTCTCATGGATTTGAGTTTGGAGCAGGATCTTCATCATGGCAATATCCTACACACTCGCGCGGAAAAGTAAACTACTCAAAAGTACATAACCCATTGACTATCAACGGGCGTACTAAGTTTTTCTAACCCGTTGATACTCAGCTATCTGCGTTCTTGAATGCATACTCAATAGCACGATCTGCCTCTACATCCAGCGGTCTGCGCTGGTAGATTCGCGCGGTGTCATTGTCGAGCTCGCGGATCAGCGTAGAAATCTGCTTGGCGGTGATCGGATACTTGCGCTTGACAGCATTGCAAGCTATACTTGTCATCAGCTTGTAGATCATTCGATAACGGCCGCTGCCGTCAATTCCTGCAATAGAACGATACTCGTTCAGCAACTTTTTATTGATGAACGGACAGTCGCGGTACGAAGTCCAGCGGATATCTCGATTTGTCATTCGTTCCTTGCGCGCCTCGAGTAATGCGTCTCGCATATGCTGCGGCAGACCATCAAGTACGCTGTTCGACTGCTTCTGAATGTACGGATGCTGAGCCATCAGCTCGTACGGATCGATAGTCCTACCTTTGTTAGTGAAGATGAAGTTGTGAGCATTCGGATACTTCGCAGGCACGTAGTACATACGGCTGAGATCCTTGGTCTGCTCATCACCAATAGAATTGAACTGCTTGTTCAGCGCATACCAGAAATGACGGATGTTCTCTGCCTGCACATGGTTCGTCAGTGGAAATACCAGACGAAACTTTGGCTTCTCGATAGTTGAAGAGGCAGTAGAGTAGCAGACAAAGTGATACTCACGATAAGGAGCGAGCATCGTCTCGATTGTGCCTGTGGCATTGTCCACATCTAACGCAGCCCAACTCGCCCATGCAGTGACGTTTGAATTGGCACGAGTCGAGTTGGGCTGGTAGATTGCAGGCGAGATTAGCGAAGAAGATTTCTTCTTCTCGCCTTTCTTTGCTTTGTAACCGGCCATGTTAGACAGCCGGTAAAGCAATGCCTCAAATTCATCCCAGGTCTTGAAGTCAATACGCTTGTGCGTCTTGTTATCGAAGATGGAATCAAATACTGTCAGAGAATACTTCACTTAAGCTTTTCAAGCAAACCGATATTACCAGTATGAAATGGAGCAATCCAACCTTTTGGCTTAATTAAGTCTGGCAAGCCAAGCGGGTTCGGCCGTGAAGCCTTGATGCCAACTTGCTTAGACATATTTGCGCGGTGAACTTCGTCCCAAGCTTGGTGAGCATTGATGTCAAGCGCATCCATAGTCCCGATAGCAACCACACACAGATCGATTAGCGCGTCCGTTACTTCTTCAGGATCATTGCTGTTTCGCATCTCGTCAAGTTCTTCTTGTAGGAAACGAATGCGAAACTCCAAAAATGCTTTTAGCTTATCAGCATCCATCTTGCGTACTGCATCATTGACACCGAACTTGCGGTGCATATCAGCGATGTCCTGTACCCAGATGCAGCTCATTGTGTCTCCTTGTTGAAGTTAAATTCCGTCTGAACTTCCTTCGGTGTCTCTGCAATAGGCTCGTAGCCAGTGGTGTCTACGTTCTCATTGTCCGTAAACTCTTCGTTAATCATGCCATTAGCAAACTCATTACAAAATTGATCCGCGTCAGCATCTAGGCTTCGAGAAAACTCGTCGTCACCGGCAGTCTGATTATTGTAGTCATCAGCAAAAGTAACTTCATCGCTTTCATCTTTAACGATTTCAACGCGCTCATTTTTATCGAGGATATATCCGCAACCTTTGATGAAATCACCAAAAAATTGGCATAGTTCATCGGTTGTCAATTCAGTGGAGTCAAGCGTCATTTCGACGCGCTTTGCTGGCTGGTACAGAGACGCGCTGCTGTACTCTTTGGATTGGTATATTAGTTTGAACATAACAGTATCTTATATCGGTTGGATCGGTTTGCAAATCAAGAAAAGAAGTCTTCAAGAGATGCGACTTTTTCAGCGCGCCACTTGATAGCGCCGAAGATGGGCTCAAGCGGATCGAGAAAGGTTTTCTGAAACTGAAGCTCGCGGTCAATGTATTTGTCGAGCGCCATTTCCTTCGGAAGTTCTTCAGGGAAAGCAATCACGTTTTCCTGCAGAGGATTCGGTGTGATGAGATAAGTAAACTTGATCTTATCGCCATTAGTGATTAGCGGGTACTTACGAGTAAGGCCATTAGTTTCGATGAAGTGATTGTAGAGCAAAGCGCCGCGCACATGGATCGGCGTACCCTTGGTGTAGATGTCTGAATTACTTTGCCACTTGTCGATATCACTGACGCCGCGTGGAAACGAGATAGCAGAAGCAGGCAAAGCAAAGAAACGCTCGCGAAAATCAGCGACTGCCTTCTGAACATCAGATTCTGTGCCGCCCATAATGAGCTTGAACATATCAGTCATCTCGTCGCGGCATACTTCCGGAGTAGAAGACTTGACAGCCTCGATACCCATCATCTTGATCTTCGGTTCTGCGTACTGCACGCCTTCGTTGTTCAGCACGTTCAGGATGTAGTGCTTCTTCGAGGTCCAGATACCGCGGTCAGCGATTGCCTCGCGCTTCATTACCATTCGATTTTTTGGACAGAATGTCTTGGCTGCGAGCTCATTCATTGCTTGCTCGAGCACTGGTTCGACAGCCTTCTTACAGAATTCATCAAGGAACTTGCAGGGATTCTTCGGCGCGAACTTCTGAACGATCTTGTCCATTGCTACGTACAGCGAGTCGGTATCGATAGCAATCACGTAGTCAACATTATCGGTCTTGAGTGTCTTGTTCAGAAATTCGTTGACAGCCTTTTCAGCAGAACGGATTGCAGTCTGACCAGTAAGAGTAATGCCTTCAGCCACGCGGATATCGAAGTAACGGAAGTAAACATTACCACAAGCACCGTACAAACTGTTCAGTAGGATCTTGACGGCGATCTGATGGTTTTCAAGCCGCGAGATTTCGCGTTCACATTGAGCACGAGCAATCTTGTCAGCCTTCGGAATGAGTTCGAGCTTCTTCTTTTCAGCAAGCATCGCCTGCTTAAGAGTAACGCGCTGATTGTAGATGCCTTCGACCAAGCGAGGAATCACGCCTTGAACATCGGTTCGGAAGTGAACACCGTTCGCAGCCATGATTGTGTTATGCCTCGGGGTGAATTCCAGATCATTCAGCAAAACATCTGGATTGATTCCTGGAGTGATGTCCTCGAACTGGCCAACAATCGTTTCCGGAGACATATTATACTGGACAAACAGATTGGGGTACATCGAGTTAACGTCAAACGAGCATACCCAGTCGTGCTTGCCGACCATGACATCCTTTACGTAGCCGCCTGGGTATTCCTGCTTGATCTTGTGAGCAACGGCTGGAACAGCAACCTTGCGCTTGCATAAGTCGCGGTAGATGATCGAGTCCCAGATCGCAGTCGTGCCAAGAGTATCGATGTAGTTCACGCCACCGATATACGCCAGTGTCAGCGCGAGAGTAATCAGACCGAGTTTGTCCTCGAAGCGCTCGATCAGTTCGACGTCCTTCAAGTTGTAGTTGAAGAATGTCTGTGGATCGCGGTCGTACAATTCTTGCAGCGTGCCATCGTACTGAATCTTGTCGTCGCCTAGGACAACCTTAGCAATATGAGAAAGCTTGTAGGATTCCTGATTGCCATAAGTGTGTGTCGTGAACTTCTTGAACAGATCAAGATAGTCAAGCTGAGCAACACCTTTGACATCGATGAAGGTAGCTTCCTGCGACTTACCTTTGAAGTTAATCTTTTCAGATTCACAAACCTGCCAAGGCGAAAGATGATTCGCAAGCTCAACGCCCAGCACACGGCACAGCCGAGCATACAGATACGCCATATCGAACAGGCGGCTGTTCCAGCCAGTCACGATGTCCGGAGTATTCTTGGGATTCGCCCACCACTTGAGGAAGTCAAGTAGCATAGACTTTTCGTCTTTGAAGTGATGAACCTCCACGCGATTCTTAACAAGCTTCTGAGAATCATCGAACGGCTTGAGACACCACAGATGAAAGCAATCCTCATTGCTATTCTTGAGGCCGATTGCCAGAATTTCTTGGTCGCCAGTATCTACGTTCGGAAAGCCGTTGTCCGAGCGCGTTTCAATGTCAAGGCTAGCAACCTGGATCAGATCGCGCTGAAAGAGAATAGTATCTGGAAACATCGACTGCATGAACTGCGATGTCCAGCGGGCATTGCCCCAGATTTTGCGGCCAGTATCTTTGCAACTAGCAATTTCAGCATTTGCTTCGGCAATCGAGTCAAACTTAACTTCGCGAAGTTGCTGGCCTTCAAGCGACACCCAGTCACTAACTGGAAAGGCAGGATCTGCTGCCTTAAACATCGTGGGCTTGAACTTGAACTTCTGCTTAACACGAACTCCATCTTTGTAGCCGCGATAATGAATACCACCGCGCCCAGAGAAAACATGGGTGTAAAACGTCATAAGAATACTGTAACAGGTTGCTCGTGTCTGTAAACAAAAAAGCGGCGACCAGTTAGATCGCCGCAGTTAATTAACTAACTATTAGAGTTAGTCCTTCAGAAAGGACTTCTTCTTAACTTCAACTTTCTTGCCGATCTCAATAACACGAGGACGCTCCTCTTCAGGAACTACGCGCTCGAGCTTGATAGCCAAGATACCATCTTCTAGATCTGCTCCGTTCACCTGAACGTACTCACCAAGAGTAAAGGTGCGAGTGAATTCACGAGAAGAAATACCCTTGTGAGAGTAAGTTCTATCGTCTTCCTTCTTGCCCTTTACTGTGAGGATCGAATCCTTGAGCTGGATATCGATGTTTTCCTTCTTGAATCCTGCCACAGCAATCTCGATCAGATAGTTGTCTTCGTCGAGCTTGACGATGTTATGTGGTGGATAGTTGCTGTTCGTAGCTGCGGCCGCTGTGCGGGAGAGCTCATCGAACATACGCTCAAATCCTACGAACGAGGATGTTGGGAACGAGTACGTGCCAGTACCAGTTGTGGTGGTATACAGTTGTGTTGTCATCTTAGGTTCCTCCTATTTCTAGCAAGGTTATGTTTACTAACTCCAAGAACCCCGATTGGGCATCCTTGGTTGCCGGCGGAATTGCCGACAAACTTATTTATCAGACTTTGCGTTACCGATACTGTATTTCGGCAGCAATTCCCAGTTCGCTTTTTCGCGGTGTGGGATAATCTTAATCTGGCGTAACGGTGCTTTGTCTTTGCACTGCTCGGGATTTACGATTGTAGCAAGACCCCAGTCAGATAGCAGAGTACTAATAGTATTTCTGCGTTGGAGATCATTGACAGTGAGGTTGGACGGCTTGCCATCCAGTAAAAATAATTCTTTAAAGTGAACAATGAAGTAACGCCCTTGTTTATGCAAGATATGACATGACTGGTAAAGCTTGTTGCTTTCTTTTCTAGATGCAACACCGATACGGGTGAGTGTTTCGCGGATCTTCAGGAAGTCATCAGGCTGATTTAGCGTGACCTCAAGCATCATTGCTGGAGTCCATTCTACTGGAACATCCTCAGCAATTACGCTAGGTTGCGCTTTGACTTCTTGATTTGCTTTTTCCACCTTTGTCTAATTTCTTGCGAATATCTTGTAGTTGTTTTGCACTCAAGACTGACAAAGCAGACCTAGCCTTTTCATTACTGTAGCCATAGTATTCTTTGACAATCAAGAGGTCTTCGTGCTCCTGGGGTTTAAGCCATTTGCTGAAGCGTTTCTTCTTACGAACAGTATTTATAAGAAACGCATATTGCATTGGCTTTGGAGCATGGTGCAAGCGGTTCATCTCATTTGCTAGCAATACAGTATCAGGAAAGTACGATAAACCGCGGTTAATCATAAATGGCGGATAAGCTTTTTCTGAAGCTTCATCTACCATCAGATTAACCTTAGTATCATTGATGCTGTTTAGATAGTCAAACGGACTCATGAGCGCGGAATGAAGTCTTTTAGGTATTCAGTATCTACCCAGACATATTGATGATACTCATTCTTCACAAGATACTGAAATATTGAGTTATCCTTGTCAAGAGCTACTGGATCGATTTCCAGAATATCGTAACGCTTACCGATAATCAAATTAAGCTCGGGCGTGGAAAAGACACATTCCATTGTGCCATACGCCTTTGCTGGATTCATATTCGGCCACATAAAATTACTTCCATTCAACGGACGCCATCAGTTCAGTCATACAAGCAACAAGGTTGAGTTCATGGTCAGCCACAAACGCATCTTTGTACTGATATTCTGCAAGAATCAGAATGACCTGCGGAACTGACTGAGGCTTCGCGAAGTCCATAGCATTATCGTACACCTTGCGGAAGATCGCAGCAGGCTCGAGATCAATGTTATTGACAACCCAAGCACGCATCGTCTTGAAGTCTTTTTCCTTCAAGGCTTTCATCAGAGCGCTGATGTTTACATCGCTCAGATTAGACAGCACGCCGGTATCGATTTGACCAGATGAAGAGTAACGCTGACACTCATTCAGCACGCGGCGCCAATCAGGTGCGTACCGCATAATCAGTTCAGCGATGACCTTCTTATCGAACTTGACGTTCTCATTACTGAGAATGTTTTCAAGACGAGTCATGAACTTGGCTGCAAGCCCGGCCATGTCTTTCTTCGAGGTATTAAACTCAATGACAGCACAGCGAGAATGCAGCGGTTCAATGATTCGATTCTTGAAGTTGCAGGTCAGAATGAACCGACAGTTGTTGGAGAATTCCTCGATGAAGCCGCGCAGCGCTGGCTGCGTTGACTGAGGATTGAGATAGTCAGCTTCATCGAGGATCACGACCTTCGATCCGCTGTTTGTCAGCGAGATCGAAGATGCAAACTGCTTGATCTTGTTGCGCAGAACATCGATACCAGATTCTTCTGAACCGTTGATCAGAATGTAGTCAAGATCGAGTTCATTGCACAGCGCCCGCGCAACTGTAGTCTTGCCTAGACCAGCGGTGCCGGTAAGAAGCATATTATGCATCTCACCAGAATCCACGATGGCCTGAAATGTCTTCTTCAGCGCATCCGGAAGAATACAGTCACTGATCTTCTGCGGGCGGTATTTTTCTACCCACAGAAATTCTGCAGATTGATTACTCATATTAGATAGAATCTAATCAGGAAGTAATCGACTTGTAAATGGATTTGATTTCAGCTGTCTCGTTTTCAAACTCGACTGCTGTCTGCTTGTGATAGAGAAGCGCGACCTTCTTCAGTGTGCGCTTGGGCATCTTATACTTGTCCTCAAGCGCCTTAAGGATCTCCTTGATCTGCGACTTTGAGGTCTGGATAGTAGTGAGCTCTTCAGAAATCTGCTCACACGCTGCACGGATCGCCTTGCGATCTTCAGGACTGTTAGGGATGTTGCTCATAATAAAGTTAGTCAAAAAAGTGGCGCGTTGTTTAAAGACTACGCGCCAAAAGTCCGATCGGATCTACGCTATTAGCCTTGCGGAAGAGCGTCGCCAGGGACGGTCTCCACACCAGCTGCAGGAGCAGCGGCGCCACCTTGCTGATCCTTAGGCGTGTTAGCCTTCAGGAACTCGACAAAACGAGTGCGAAGAGTTCCGATTGCGGAAAGCTCAGGGCCCTCGAAAGCTCCACGCTTGGAGCAAACGTCGATCATCTGCACGACAGCGGCGAGGTCATTGAGACCCAGCTGAGGAGGCGTGGCAGACTGCTCGGTAGTTGTGGTTGTAGCGGTTGGTTGTGTTTGGGTTTCCATTGTTGTTTTGTACCTAGGTTAATTCGACTTCTTAGGAACCGAACGTCGAATCTTTTTCAAGAGCAATCCAATACTCGACAGGAATTGAATTATTCTTGAAATGGCTGATGAGCTTCGAGCTCATCGAGACCGTGTAGTCACCAGGAAGCATTTTCAGATTCCCGATTACGATGACAAACGAGAAGACCTCTTTACAAGCATTCTTCTCATCGATCACTACGCTGTATTTATTAGCGGTAGTGTTCTTCAGATCAACAATTTTGGCGGTAATTACACCGTTCTTGCCTGAGAACTGTAGCGTTGGGTGACCCAACACAGAAGCAGCCTTCTTGATCTTGTTGATCTGGTCAGCAGTCAGTGTGACCTTTACTTCAGCCTTGGGCATACTGACATTCTTTGTAGGAGCTGTCAGAACCTCTGGGCTGGAGTAGAAATATTCGATGGATGACGAATCATCGCTGACCGCGATGGAATCCTTGCCAAAGTCGAGTGTAGGATTCTCGATCAGGCTGATGGTGGACAAAAACTCGTTGAGATCATAGATGCCGAACTCACGAGGAATGCGCTCTTCGATAGTTGCGGATGCCATGATATTCTTGGCTTCAGCAATAGTCGAAACGGTGGTACCTTCCTTGAAGACCATATTCGGATTGATTGCCGAAAAGTTCTTCAGGATATCGATAGTTGTTTCAGATAGTTTCATTTAGTAATTTGTTCACTAGCATCATATGCTTTAGTCTCAAGCTCGTAAAGGAAAAAAAGACAAGCCATAGCATGGCCCAGATGATGACGGCCGGTTTCAGGATCTAAACGCTCGCCGCGCTTGAACGCCCAAAGATGGCGTTGCATTGCATCAAAGTAGCGACGTTCGCCATCAGCTACAAACTTCCAATTATCTCGCTCGTATTTCTGCGCGCCAATAGTCAGCACAACTGCCAACTCGTTGAGTGCATTCGGAGGGATCAAACCATATTCTGGTTTGCCAGCATCAAACTTGCGACCTAATTGATCTGCCATAGAAAATTTTACTTTCCATCCCACTCTTCGGGATCATTGTTTTCCTCGGCTGTCATTATTCCGTAGATAACAGCAATAGTTCCTAAGAACCATAGCACGCCAAGTATCCACAGAATAGTGCTCATGACTAGTAAAAAAGAAAAGGCTGGAGGATTTTAACCCTCCAGCCATAAGTTCGTTAGAACTTAGCGCAGGTTGCTGGCGCTGCGAGCAGCATCGTAGCGATAAACAAAGACGGTCTGGCCGGTCTTCGTGGTGCGACGATTGGTCCAGATGACATGGCCGTCCTCACGGAGTGCTGAAACAACAGCGCTCGGATTGGCAATCGACAGACGGCGCGAGGCCTCAGCGATAGAAACCTCATTGCCCTTGGCAAGGAGATTGAACAGACGGGTCTTCTGGGTGTTATTCGACTTACTCATTGTATTACTTACCTTATCAATGATCCGGTTGTTTAGTTTAGTTACAGTAGTGGATCAGTTACTGTAGAGCTATCATACATTATACCCATGACTTGTAAACAAGAAAATGGGCATAGTGTAAACTTTTTTAGAACGTAGCAGCTGCAGCCTGGGCAGGAGCAGGAACTGTATTAGGAACTTCGGTCTTAGGAGCAGGCGGCTGAACCATCGGATCGATCTTGGTGTAGAGATCCAAGAACGCAGTCTTGGTATCTTCGTCAAAGCGGTTGATGCACATCTGCACAGCCTTAAGACGATCTTCAAAAATCTTATAGGTATGAGCAATATGGCAGAGACGGCGCGTGGAGATAACTTCATCTACACCGTCTTCGGCGAATGTCTTGCGGATGACCTCAGCCCACGTGGTAAGCTTATCGGCGAAGTCTTCATCGCGGCGACCAAACTTTTCCATATGCTTGAGAACAATCTTGCGCTCGGTAGCAAGGGTAGGATAAGGCTGCTCGATAGTTGCCACGAAGCGCTCGAGAAAGGCTTCGTCAATAATAGTAGCAGCTACGAAGTGGCCACTGTCTGAGCCTTTACCTTTGGTATTGGCAGTAGCAAAAACATTGAACCCCGGAGACGGCTTGATGACTTCGCCGGTCTTCTTAATCAAGATCGGCTTGCCTTCTAGTACACCCTGCAAGCACATAATCTTATTGGTCGCACGGTCGATCTCGTCAATGAGCAGAATAGCGCCGCGCTCCATGGCCTTAATGACCGGACCTTTGGCGAACACTGTCTCACCGTTGAGAAGACGGAAACCACCGATGAGATCATCCTCGTCAGTCTCCGGGGAAATTTGGACGCGAACATACTCGCGGTTGAGAGCAGCACAAGCCTGCTCGACCATCATAGTCTTGCCGTTGCCAGAAAGGCCGGCGATATAGATGGGATAGAAAGTTTTGGAGCGGATGATCTGAGCCACGTCATCATAGGAACCCCACTTGACGTAAGTCGGATCAGCATCCGGAATGTAGCTATCTTCATTCACAGTTGACGAGACAGCAGAAGCAAGTTTGAGAACAGCAGGCTTCGCAGCAGCGGCTGGCGCTTCCACAGCGGCAGCGGGCGTTGCATTGGCGAGCAGACGACTGTAGTCGTAGACACCACGACTGACCTTGAAGTCATCGCTGATGAGATCAGCGTAGGTATTGAAGCCAAGCGACAGTGCAGTCTCGTGAACTACCTTGCGCTTGAATTGAGTGACGCCGGGGTACTTGGTGGCAAGAGCGGCAATGATCTGATTAGTGGGTGTACTCATGTTACTTTGATTAAGAAGAAGTAATTTGACTATGATCTATTCTACACTATTTTGGGTACTCTGTATAGGCTTTTGATGGCCTTTATCTGTCAGAGCAGCAATGACTTACGCAATCGCCTGAGCGAACTTAGTGACGAAGACGCGATTGGTCTTCTTGCTCGAGGAATAGTTCATAAATGCACGAGCGATGCGACCACGAGTCATATCCGCAGTTACCTCAAGCTCTTCGTCGTCCACAGCGAGATCGTCACCAGAAGCGACGATAAAGTAGTTAGAGTAGTTAAAGGCGCCAGGGATCGAGATAACTTGCTCATCCTTGTAGATGCGCTCGAACTTTTGAGTCCATAGCGACCAACCAGAGGTTGCATTCTTGCCGAAGCTGAGCGCATCGGCTGCATGGTTTCGCAGTTGACTCTTAGTACCAGGGATGAAGAAACCAATAGTTTCGGTATTGGTAGTAATGCGAAGATTTTCCATCAGCGCCGGAGTCATATTCCGGCTGTCGGCATTGACAGTGCGACCATTAAGCTTGAAACTGGTGCGCAGACGATAATTGAACTGCCAAGGATTGTCAGGATTCTCATCGCTGCGGAAAGGAGCAATAGAAGCAGCATGGCTGACGCGCAGAGCGTGGCCAGAACCGTCTGTCAAAAAGATAGCGGTCATCTTGTCAGGATTGTGCTTGGCGCGGAACTGCTTGATCAGATCGTGAGCAATGATAACAGTCTCGTTAAGCGGAGTATTCCCCAAGGTTTCGCAGCGAGCGCAATAGCTGTCATAGCGAGAGCGCAGATAAAGGCTGTAGATCGCATCATTGAACTCGGCTTTGCTTAGATTGGAGCTGACGAGTTCGATTAAAATAGTATTGCTGATAACAACTTTGTCAAGCGGGTAATCATCGTTAGTGCCAAAGTAAGGCACCGTCTTCTTTAGATCGGCAGTACCATTGTCAGAAGTAAAAGCATAAACAGCAAACGGAATACCGACTTGGCGACAGAACAGCGCCATATTAATCAGATGACGCAGAACGTGCGGCAACTGCCGAGTCATGGATCCAGAATAATCTACGAACATCACCATGCCATGGTTCTTAGAATCGGCAAGTTTGGTGACGCTCAGAAACAGATCATCGCTAACCTTGTAAGCATGGAGCTTGTTGAGATTGAGCGAGCCAGTCTTAGAAACAGTCGCACGAGCATACTGGTAAGCAGCTTTGCGCAGTTCGAATTCTTTCGCAAGCATGCTGACAATCTTGCGCGTGGACTTAAGAAATTGCTGATAGCTCGACTGCAGATCAGGATGTTTATAAGCATCAGCGAACATCGGATTGTGCCAGCGAAGACGCATCAGATTAGCAAACGGCAGCACGTTTTCCATACACTCGGCAGTTGTCGGAGCAACTGCGAATGAAGTATTGAGAGTTTCCTTAGAAGAATCTACAAGATGCTTGCGAGTATTCTCGTCAAAGCACTGCTGCGTGGTTACTGATTCGGTGCTATCGTGCGGCACAGCATGCTTAGACGGATCGATCTCGCCACTGTTAGTTTTACCATCATTCTTAGTGGATTCACCATCTTGCTTGTCAGTGTCAGATTTAGAATCAGACTGCTTGCTTTCGCCTTCGCCAGAAGCATCAGTCGAATCGGTCTCCAGATCATTGGATGAATCCGCAGACTTGGTATCGCTATCGGAATCATCCTGAGCGTTAGTCTGCTGATTGCTGGTAGAATTATCTTGATCGGCGCTATCGCCGGCAGTAGGATCAATCTGCGGCTCGTCAGCGGAGTCATTCTGCTCGCCGCCAGAAGGCTGCTGAGATTCCTGGCTTTGATTGTTGCCGTTATCAGAATTCTGCTTGCGCGTTTCCTTGATAAACTTCTCAAGATCAATAGCAGCAGCAACAACTTCATCCCAAGTCTCAGCACGCTCGATCTGCTCAAAGATTGCAAGTTCAGCAGGGCTGAAAGCAATGTCGATCAGATTGCGAAGCTTAAACTTAAGATTCAGACGGTCGGCAAAACCAAGATTGTTGACGTTCTTGTGGTTAATACCAAAGAAGTCCTCGGTCTTGAGTGTGGAATAACCACGAGTAAAGCAACCGACGAGGCCAGGATACTGTGTCTGAACTTTGCGCTCGATGCGGACATCCTCGACTAAGTTAATGTAGTCTTGCCGAGCGCCACGGCTATCGAGATGAAAGTCGCGCGGCGTAAACAGCGCATGGCCAACTTCGTGGCCGACGAGCAGATCATAGACATCCTTGGTCTTGTCTTTCCACATCGGAAGGCCAAGTACGCGGTTCTGAACGTCAAAGAAAGCGGTGGTATAGTTACCGTGCTGGATCGTGATGTTCTCCTTAGCAAGGAGGCGAGCCAGTGTGCTTTGAGCAGCGGAATTCATTATGCAGATATACTACACAGTACTCCCGCAAAGTAAAACTTTTTGTGGAGGTATGACGCAACCCGCTGTCTATCAACGGGTTACAAGATTTTCTGTTTAATCTGCGAGAAGTTTTTCACCTTCTCGAACTCAATCTTGCGCGGAAATTTTCCGTCAAGCGCGTCGGTTTTGTGCGAGATGATGAAAACGGAAGTTCCTTCGTCAAGCGTACCGAGAATCTTTAGTAGATTTTCTACACCATCGTGGTCCATCGAGGAGTCAAATGTTTCGTCTAGAATGAGCAGATTAGTGCTTACAGAGTTCTTCATCCGTGCAATCTGACGCCAAGTAAACAGCAACGCAAGATCAATGCGCTGTTTCTCGCCCTCGGAAAATGATGCGTAAGTAAAGTCATCGCGGTGGCGCGACTTGATAGTTTCCTCGAATGCCTCGTCAAGATTGAAAGCAACAAAGAAGTCAAGCGTTTGCAGATAGCCATTGATGAGTTTGTTCATCACTGGCAGATACTGACGAATGATCTTAGTTTTAATGCCGGTATCCTTGAGCATCTCGGACATCGCTTGGTTGTAAGCGCCTTGCTCATATGCGCTTGACTTATCAGCAGCCAGTTTGTCGCGTAACTGTATTAGATCGTCTAGTTTCTTTTCCGCCTCATCCAACGAGGAATCCTGCTTGTTCGCAGTTTCTTTTTCAAGATCTCGAATCAAACGCTGCAAACGATTGATGGATGAATTATTAGCGCGAATAGAATGCTGTAGATTAACGA
>Ga0255097_1000143_pt1 | contig 40987 bp, 34 predicted proteins | sample Colum_Atlam_RepB_2_FD_188436 | JGI IMG/M metagenome (GOLD analysis project Ga0255097, IMG submission 188436) | Freshwater microbial communities from Columbia River, Oregon, United States - Colum_Atlam_RepB_8d | ecosystem: Environmental > Aquatic > Freshwater > River | place: USA: Oregon...
CATCAGGCTGGGCTCCTTGGGATTCATCCGTCGCGGCGGGTGCTCTGCAACAATTCACTGCTCATCAGCAGCACGGCCACCTTCAGGTACTCCACCAGTTCGGCGTAGGAGGTCTCGTTCACCTCGTCTTCCTCGGTGTCGGAATCCTCTGACAGATTGGCGATGTTGACGATGTCCTTCAGTGCCTCTTCCGTCTCCGGGCTGAACTGGCTGATGGCCTTCTGGGCACTGGCTGTACCGAAGCCTACCAGAAAGCCCTGACACCAGGCTGCAAGACAACGCAGCCGCTGGGACATATCCAGTTCGTCATCAGGCAGGAACAGGGTATAGCTGGAGTCGCTGCTGAACATCTCGCGTTCGATGAAATCGTACATGGTCAGAATCGTCGTGCGGTTGCGCTCGGAGCAGGCCTCGGCATCCACGTGCTTCAGGACGAGAGTGATGATGCTGTCCGGGCGAATTTTCAAGCCGGTGCTGACGACACCCGAGAGCAGGCCGTGCAGCTCGGAGGGGGATACCTCGTAGCCGAACTCCAGCATCTGGTTGCAGCAGTCGTCGAAATCCAGGGGAATGAGATCTTCGTGGGGCAATTGAGGGTGTCTCCTGAGTGTTTGAATGGTGGGAGTGTGTTCTGTTGTGGGAGCTTGCTCTGTTGTGGGAGCTTATTCTGTTGTGGGTGCTTGACCTGTTGTGGGAGCTTGCTCTGTTGTGGGAGCTTGCTGGCAAGCGAACTCGCCTTATTCGCGGGCAAGCCCGCTCCCACCAAGCCCGCTCCCACCTGGCCCGCTCCCACCTGCCTTGCCCACTCTGTTCCAGGGCGAAGGCGGCGCCAGCGCGATGTGATCGGGATGCACCACGATCAGGCCCTTCTTGAGCAGGCCGCCGATGGCCTTCTTGTAATTGCCTTTGCTCACTTTGTAAACAGCGTGAATGTCTTCCGGGGTGCTGTGGTCGCACAGGGTGGACCTGCCATTGTTGGCAGCCAGCTGCGCCATGATCTTGTCGGCCAGCTCGTCGCGCACTTCCTGTCCCTGCAGTTGCAGGCACAGATCCACGCGGCCGTCCTCGCGCACGCGGCGCACGAAGCCCTTGATCTTCTGGCCGATGCGCAGCGGCTGCAGCACCTCCGTCTTGAAGATCAGGCCCAGATGGGTGCCGTCGATCACCGCCTTCCAGCCCATGTCGGTGCGTGCCCAGATCAGCAGGTTTACCGGCTGCATGGGTGCGAAGCCGCTCCCGTCCTCATTGAGCCAGTTGTCGAGCTTCGTCGAGGCGGCCACGCGACCGCTGGGCTTGTCCAGATAGACGTAGACCACATAGGCGCTCTCTTCCCGCATGGGCACACGCTGCTCGCCGAAGGGCACGAGCAAGTCCTTGGGCAGCCCCCAGTCCAGAAAGCCACCGGCATGATTGATCTGCACGCAGCGCAGCGACACGCACTGCCCCACCTGGGCCCGGGGCGTGCGGGTGGTGGCAATGGGCCGGTCTTCGGAATCATGATAGAGAAACACCTCCAGTGCGCTGCCGATCTCTGTGCCGGCGGGCACCTCCAGGCGGGGCAGAAGTATCTCGCCAAGCGCACCGCCATCCAGAAAAATGCCGAAGGCAACCTGCTTGATGACAATCAGGGTGTTGAAGCTGCCGATCTCGGCCATGGAGGGATCCTTGCAAGAACAGTGAGGGGAATATCCGGCAGACGTCGCCGTTGGATCGGTGGAAATACCTGTAGGAGCGGGCTTGCCCGCGAACAGTCTGCTTTCTCATAGCAAATCTGTTCGCGGGCAAGCCCGCTCCTACAGGGCAAATCTGTTCGCGGGCAAGCCCGCTCCTACAGGGCAGGTCAGAACGTGCCGCGGATCTTCAGCGCCAGCTTCAGGCCCGTGTTGCTGCAGGAGTCTTCGATCTCAGCCAGTTTGCCCGTGGCAATGGTGCCACCGACATAGCGATAGCGTTCGCGGCAACGCTCGCCTTCCAGGGCATTCATCGCCTCGAAGCGGTAAGTCAGACCTGCAAAACCGACCGTCTCGGCAAACAAGGTCAGGAAGTCGCCGCTGTTGTAGTCCTCGATCTTGTCGATGTCATACGCCTTGCGATTGCCCAGGAAGCCATGGTTGTAGTTGAAACCATAGTTCAGGGTGCGCTCGGGAATGTCATGACGGAAGCCCAGACGGAAGCTGCCACGGCCTGCCTGACGCAGACGGCGGTCAATGCCCAGGAACGGATCGGTCACGCTGGAATCTTCCAGCTGCACGCCGGAGGTCAGCAGCATCTGCGGCGCACCGATAAAGCCCAGACGCAGACTGGCATCCAGGTTCGCGCCGTAACGCTCGCCGTCGCCGATGTTGCCGTTGGCTGACTGAATGGTGGTGCGGGTGGACACGTCGATCTTGTCGATCACGTCGGTGAGGTCGTGGTAGAACACGCGGGTACTCAGTACGCCGGCGTCGTTGGGCAGACGGTATTCCAGGTTCGCCTCATAACGCAGGGACTGTTCCTGCGCCAGCTGCGGGTTGCCTGCCAGGGCATTCTGGTCGTCGTCGCCGCCGGCCACGCTGGCGGTGAAGTCGCCAAAGCTCAGTTGTGCCACGTCTTTCTCGACCGAGGCGCGGAACTGGATGGATGGCGTGATATCGAAGCGGTAGTCGATCTTGGGACGCACGAAGTCGAAGTCGCGCTTGTTGCGCACGTCACCGGTCTGCTCGATGGTGGAGGATTCGAACAGCAAGGTACTTTCCAGAGACATCCGCTCGTTGATCTGCCAGTTGTTCACCACGAAATACTCGTAGCGCATCTCTTCCACGAGGGCATCGGTGTTGGTGCTGGGCACCAGACCGCCGAAGGCCGCAGACGTCACACCGGCTCGCTTCACACCCAGTTGCAGCTGCGCATCCAGAATGGTCTGGGCACGTTCGACACCGAATTCCAGGGAGTGCGCGTCATTCAGGTCGAAAGAGTACGTGGAGCGGATGATGCGTTCCTTGTTCACCGCCTGGTTGGCCAGGTACAGGAACTTGGTGGCCGCGCCGCCCACGATGTCATAGGCCTGACGGGTGCTTTGCACATCGTTCTCGTTGACGATGAACAGCGTCTTGAAACGGCTGCCGCTGGCGAAGGTGTGCTCGTAGTCGCCACCGATTTCCCAGGTGTCATTGGTCGCCGGGATGCGGTCGTACTCGGTATCCACCACCGGGTTAGGACGGGTGGTGTAATCGACGATGTTGCGCTGAGCGGAGGCGGGCGGATCAGCCTCAGTCAGCTGCACGTTGAAGTTCACGTGGTCGTTCAGCGTGAGATCGTAGCCGACGTTGGACGTGATGACCTTGGTGGTCTGATCGCGGTACTCCAGACGCTCGACGATGTCATTCGGGCGACCGTCGGGCAGAATGCTGGTCTCGTTGCCGTCGCGGAATTCATAGCGCGGTTCGGCAGAGGCGCTGAGCAGGTAACTCAGGGCGCCGCTCTGGCCGGTCCAGGAAATGGAGCCGCCCGGGTCCAGAGTGCCGTCGAAGTAATGGTCCATGTTCACTTCGGCCGCGATGCTGGACCGGGTTTCCGCTTCCAGCAGCACGATGTTGATGACCTGCGCGCCGCCGCGCACATCCAGATCGCCAGAGGTGCCGCGGATGATCTCGATGTACTGCACCTGATTGGCCGGGATACGGGCCAGCTGGGCATTGCCCTCGTTTTCCTTGCCGGCGATGCGGCGGCCGTTGATCAGGATCTGATCGCCACCAGCACCAAGACCGCGACGATCGGCGCCACCGGAACTGCCTGGGCCGCCGTTGTTGCCGCCACCGCCCATCGCCAGGTTGATGCCCGGGATGCGGTTCAGCATGTCATTCACGGAATAGGGTTCGTACTGGGCGAAGAAGTCGGCGGTATAGCGCACTGTCGATTCGCCTGCCGCGGCAGCATCTTGTGCCGAGGCGGTAGAGGCAGCCAGCAGCAGCGCTGCGGCGGCAAGGGTCATGACAGGGGTGCGTGTTCGCAGGGCTCGAAGCCCCGTGCGGATGGAACGAAAACTCATAGGAAAACTCCGGGCCTTTGTCTTTCGATTGGCGCCGCAAGGATGCAACGCTCGATAATTGTGACATTGTGGGTTACAGCTGTGGGCGAGTATGCACAGGATTGCCTTCCGCCAGAACATGTGCCGCGCCGCTTTGTGTGACTTTTTGTAATGCCCCAGCCATTCCTGACCGGGCCTTGTTCTGCCTTCAGAGCGGCGCCACGATGGTCTGGCGCTGCTCATCAAGCCCTTCGATGCCCAGACGCACCACATCACCCGGCTTCAGATACACCGGTGGCACCATGCCATCACCGACACCGGCAGGCGTTCCCGTGAAGATGATGTCGCCGGGGTACAGGGTCATGAACTCACTCAGGTGGCTGACGATCTTCGCCACGCCGAACACCATGTCTGCTGTGTTGCCCTGCTGGCGCATCTCGCCGTTCACCTCGGACCACACGGACAGATTCTGCACGTCTTCAATGCTGTCCCGCGTGACCAGCAAGGGGCCGACGGGGGCAAACGTGTCGGCGCTCTTGCCCTTGGTGAACTGACCGCCGCGCTCGCGCTGAAAGGCGCGCTCGGACACATCGTGACCCACGGTGTAGCCGGCGATGTACTGGAACACATCGGCCTCGGCCACATACTGGGCGCGCTTGCCGATAACGATCACCAGCTCGGACTCGTAGTCCAGCTTGAAACCATTGCGCGGCTGGATCACGTCATCGAACGGACCGGTCAGCGCCGAGGTCGCTTTCATGAAGATCAGCGGCTCGACGGGCAGCTCCACCTGCATCTCGGCAGCGTGGTTCACGTAGTTGAAGCCCACGGCGATGATCTTGCCGATGCCGGTCAGCGGAACACCTAAACGCGGGCTGCCCTGCACCAGAGGCAGGTCGGCCAGCGGGATGGCGGCGATGGCTTCCAGGGACTCGTCGGACAGCACGTCGGGGGTGATGTCGGTGATGTGTGCAGACAGGTCGTGCAGCTGACCCTGAGCATCCACCAGCCCCGGCTTCTCCTGTCCTGCAGGGCCGTAACGGACAAGGGACAATTCGGCGGCGCAGGCGACGCTGCCAATGGCACTGAGACTGAGCGCGGCCATCAGGCCGGCAAAGCGTGATCTGGTCATGGAAACCTCGTTGTTGTTATTGTCGGATGGCGGCGCAAAAACTGGGGGCAGTGTAAGCGAACGGCGCAGTGCTTGTCTCTCCTGACGACAGGAGTCGACGACTGTGCCTGCGGTCAAGGCAAAAGGAGCGCGGGCGGGCGTTGAACAAAAAAAGAGCGCCGGTATACTGCCTTCAGTGCTGGCATCGCCAGCCCCACAACTACCAGAGTCTTGACCCAAAGGACCACCCCATGCGCCGAACTACCGCCCTTGCCTGCCTGCTTGCCTGTTCCCTTTCAACGTTCGCCATCGCCCAGACTGATGAAGAGAAGCGCGCGGCCATGAATGCGGCCTATCGCCAGTATCAGGAACTGATCGCCCAGGGGCCGCAGATGCGAGCTCAGGCCGAGGCGCCGGCCCGCGAGGCTTTCGAGCTTGCACTCGAAGTGCTGGGGGACGCCCACGCCACCACCGCCGCACTGGCCATGAACTACGGCAATGTGCTGGCTGACGGCGACGCCGCCGCCCGCGTGCTGGGACAGGCACTCGAGATCTCCGAGAACCTGCACGGCGACGAGGCCCTGGAACTGGTGGACCCGCTGATGGCGCTGGGAGATTCCGCCACGGCCCACAGCGCGTTTTCCGACGCCCGCGGTCACTATGCCCGGGCCCTGGAGATTGCAGAAGGCCAGCCGGAGCCCGACGCTTTCCTGACCGCCATCATCGCCATCCAGCTGGGCACCACGGCCTTCAGTCTGGACCGTCCGCGTGAAGCCATCGAACACTTCACCACGGCCCGCGACAAGCTTGAGGCCATCGACAGTGATATAGCCCGGGTACGGCTGGCAACGGCCAACTTCTGGATCGGCCGTTACCATATCCAGCAGGAAGATTACGCCGAGGCAGTGCCCGCCCTGCAGGCATCCCTGGCGGTGTTCGACCGTTTTCCGGAAGCGCGCCAGCTTTCGGTCAACAGCCTGATGGCCCTGGTGGAGGCGCATGAGCGCCTGGGTCAGCGGGCCGAAGCTACGCCCCATGTCCAGAACCTCGGTGCGAACAGCACCGCGCCCACGCTGATCTACCGGCCCGAGCTGGCCAGCCCGTTGTGGGAGAGTGGCGAGGTGGCCCTGCGCTTCGACGTGGATGCCGAAGGTTTCGTGCAGAATGTGCGCGTGCCCGATGGCACTGAGGCGGAACTTGCCGCTGCTGTGACCGAGGCGATCACCGCGTTGCGCTATGCGCCCCGCCACGACAACGGCGCGGCAGCAGCCACGAGTGATGTCAGCTACGGCTTTCGCTTCAGCCGCCCGGCGCGGCGCTAGCTGGCTTTGGGGGCTTGCTCTGTCTGTAGGAGTGGGCCCTGTCTGTGGGGGCTTGCTTGCAAGCGAGCTTTGTGTGGGAGCTTGCTTGCAAGCGAACTGTTCGCGGGCAAGCCCGCTCCCACCAAGCCCGCTCCCACAAAGCACTGGCAGACCCGTCTGCGCCACGGTAACCTGCCCGCCCTTGCATCACGCTGAATAGAACGAGGCACTCCGTGGCAATCTCTCTGCAGGAACAATTACTCAAGGCCGGCCTGGTCAAGGAAAAGCAGCTCAAGAAGAGCAACAGCGAGAAGCGCAAGCAGGTGCGGGTACAGCAGCACAGCAAGGCAGGCGTCGTCGACGAGGCGAAAGAGGCTGCCCGTCTGGCACTTGCCGAGAAAGCCGAGCGCGACCGCGCCCTGGCCCGCGAGCAGAACAAGGCCTCCGAACTCAAAGCAGTGGCCGCCCAGATCCGCCAGATCATCACCATGAACCGCCAGCCGAAAAACACCGGCGACATCGCCTACAACTTCGTGGACGACAAGAAGATCAAGACGCTGCACGTCGACCGCGCGACTCTCGAACACCTGAGCAACGGCCGTCTGGCCATCGTCACGCTGGACGAGCGTTACGAGATCGTGCCCCAGGCCGCCGCGCTGAAAATCCAGCTGCGTGACCCGGCCGTGGTGATTGTCTGCAACGAACAGCAGAAGGCCGCCGATGGCAGTGTCGAGGATGACCCCTACGCCGACTACAAGGTGCCCGACGACCTCATGTGGTAAGCCTGCGGCGGCGTGCTATAAAGCGTCGTTGCTCCCCCTTCACCAAAACCAAGGACTCCCCAATGCTCTCCAGACTCGAATCGCTCTGCCCGCTCGCCGGCCGCATCATCCTGGGCCTGTATTTCATCCTGCCGGGTGCAATCCTCAAGATTACCGACATGCAGGGCACCTCGGAATACATGGCCTCCAAGGGCATGGTCATGATTCCCGTGCTTCTCGGCCTGACCATCCTGCTGCAACTGGGCGGCGGGCTGGCCGTGCTGGTGGGATACCAGACGAAAATCGCCGCGTTTCTGCTGGCAGGTCTGACCCTGGTCATCAGCATCGTCATGCATGATTTCTGGGACGTCACCGACGCACTGCAGCGCGGCCACGAGACCCAGAACTTCGTCAAGAACATGGGCATCATGGCGGGCCTGCTGGCCATCGCCGGTCTGGGTGCCGGCCCGTTCAGCCTCGACAATCGCAAGACGCAGGGCTGAACCGACATGGCGATGAAATCCACGGTGCTGAAGGCGGAGCTGCAGATCTCCGACATGAACCGGCACTACTACGAGACCCATTCGCTCACGCTGGCGCAGCATCCGTCCGAGACAGAAGAACGCATGATGGTGCGCGTGGTGGCCTTCGCCCTGCACGCCAGCGAGCGCCTGGCCTTCACGCGCGGCATCAGCACGGAGGACGAACCGGACATCTGGGACAAGGACCTGACGGACCACATCACGGTGTGGGTGGACCTGGGCCAGCCCGACGATAAACGCATCCGCAAGGCCTGCGGCCGCGCCGACGCGGTGTACATCTACACCTATCAGCCGCGCAACGCGGGGCCGTGGTGGGCGAAGTCTGCGGAAACCCTGGAGCGTTTCGACAAGCTGTCGGTGATCTCGATCGACACGGTATCGAGCACGGCGCTGGGAGATCTGTGCGACCGCAACATGGCGCTGACCTGCACCATTCAGGACGATGCGATCTACCTGTCGTCCGACCGGGGCGAGGTGGAACTGCGGGTGGTGGCGCTCAAATCCGCCGCGGGCCTGTAGGAGCGGGCTTGCCCGCGAACAGTTCTTTGGCAGCAGTCCTGTAAATTCAGTTCTGAGGGAGCTGGTCTGTGGGAGCGGGCCCTGCCCGCGAATTCGCTGGCACCACGCCAGCCGCCAGCTGTCCCCCTCTCCGTTCAGCGGCATAAGAGACCCGCGCCGAGTGAGTCAGGAGACCGTGGCTCCTGACGATGCGAGGGCAGGCGGGACGCCCGCGGGTCAGCCGCAGAAGCAGGCCACGGGGGCGCGCAGCCGGCAGAATCTGTTGTTCGCGGGCAGGGCCCGCTCCCACAGTCCAGCTCCCACAGTCTAGCCCCCACAGTCCCGATCCCACTACTCAGCGCTTGCGGATCAGCAGCAGCGCACCGAGGGTCAGTGAGCCAGCCGCCACCAGGTAGTAACCCACCGCCGCGATGCCGAAGTTCACCGCCAGCCACGTCGCGATATAGGGTGCCAGCGACCCACCCAGAATCCCTGCCAGATTGAACGCCATGGACGCCCCCGTGTAACGCACCGCGGTCGGGAACTGTTCCGACAGCGCCGTGCCGAGCGGGCCATAGGTCAGGCCCATGCAGGCCAGGCCCAGACACAACAGCAAGGTCACCATCACCGTGCCGCCGGCCGCGAACAGCGGGCCGAACACCAGGCCGAACAACATGATGGCCACGGTGGCGTAGATCAGCATGGGGATGCGGCCTACCTTGTCGGCCACCACGGCTGACACTGGAATCATCGCGGCGAAGAACAGCACGCCGATGATCTGCATGATCAGAAATTCCTGCCGCGCGAAACCCAGCTGGCTGGTGCCCCAGCTCAGGGTAAACACCGTCATCAGGTAGAACACCACGAAGGTGGTCGTCGCCATCAGCGTGGCCAGAAGCAGTGTGCGGCCGTGGTCGCGAAAGACCGTGACCAGTGGCACCTTGACGCGTTCTTCCTTGTCGATGGCCGCCTGAAACGCGGGGGTCTCGGTGATCTGCAAGCGCACGTAGAGCCCCACGAACACCAGCAGCGCACTGGCCAGGAAGGGCACGCGCCAGCCCCAGGAGAAGAACTGCTCTTCAGTGAGCACGGCCGTCAGCACCACGAACACGAGCGTCGACAGGATGAAGCCGATAGGCGCACCCAGCTGCGGGAACATGCCATACCAGGCCTCCTTGCCGGGTGGCGCATTCTCGGTCGCCAGCAACACCGCGCCGCCCCACTCGCCTCCCAGGCCGATGCCCTGCCCGAACCGGCACAGCGCCAGCAGCGCGGGCGCCAGAATGCCGATGCTGGCATAAGTGGGCAGCAGACCGATGGCGACGGTAGACAGCCCCATCGTCAGCAGTGCCGCCACCAGGGTGGCCTTGCGGCCGATGCGGTCGCCGTAGTGCCCGAACAGGGCCGAGCCCAGGGGCCGCGCGAAGAAGGCCAGTGCGAAGGTAGCCAGCGACTGCAAGGTGGCGGTAGCCGCGTTGTCACCGGGGAAGAACAGGAAGGGGAACACCAGCACGGCGGCCGTGCCGTAGATATAGAAATCGAAGAACTCGATGGTGGTGCCGATCAGGCTTGCGAAGAGGACGCGTCGGGGGCTGTTGCCCTTCGTGCTGACGGGTGTCTGTTCAATGGACTTCTTGTTGTTGTCGCTCACATGCGGCCTGCCTGTGGATGATTGTTGTTGTGATACTGGGTGGGAGCTTGCTTGCAATCGAACTGTTCGCGGGCAAGCCCGCTCCTACAAGCAAGCCCGCTCCTACAAGCAGGCCCGCTCACACAGAAAGCTGTCACGCCGAGTTGCGGCTCGCATTGATGTTGCCGAACAGCGAGCGCATGACCATCTTCTCGTACACCGCCAGATGCTCAGCCTCGTCGCTCTGCCGCGCTTCCTGAATGCGCATCAGCGCATACTGCTGCACGGTGAGCAGCGGCAACACGATGCGCTCGCGCAACTGGATGCTCATGCGGCTGCGCGGATTGTCTTCCAGCAGCATGGCCTGTCCCGAAATCTTCAGCACCATGGCGCGGCTGCGCTCGTACTCCTCGTGCAGAATGGTCCAGAACGCGCCGAAGCGCGGGTCCTTTTCCATATAACGCGTGAGCTGGAAATTGGTCTTGCTCATGCTCTGCATGCTGTTGGAAATCAGCGCGCGGAAGAAACGCGAGCGCTGATACAGGCGCACACAGGCATCGAAATTGCCCGCCTCTTCCTGCTCCTGCAGGGCACTGCCAAGACCGTAGAAGCCCGGCACGTTCTGTTTCAGCTGACTCCAGGCACCGACGAAGGGAATGGCCCGCAGGTCGCTGAACGCCAGTTTCTTCGCTCCCCCGCGCTTGGCCGGACGGCTGCCGATATTGGTCATGGCGTAATAGTTCAGCGTGCTCATCTCTTCCAGATAGGGCAGGAACAGCGGGTGCTTCTTGAACGCTTCGTACGAGCGGTAGCTGGACTGTGCCAGCGTTTCCAGCAGGGCACGCTGCTCGTCGTCGAACTCGCGCTCCGGACGATCGAAGAGATTGTTCTCCAGGCCAGCGATCAGCAGCTGCGACATGTTGTTCACGGCAGCGGCGCGAATGCCGTACAGGGTACTGACAGTCTGACCCTGAATGGTCAGCTGAATCTGATTGCTCTCGATCCTCTTGCCCAGCGCCGCATAGAACAGATAGGTGTCGCCGCCCCCGCGTGCGGGCGGCCCGCCGCGACCGTCGAAGAAAATCACTTCGATGCCGGCTTCGCGGGACACAGCCGTGAGGTCTTCCTTGGCGCGGTAGATGGCCCAGTTCGCCATCAGATAGCCGCCGTCCTTGGTGCCGTCGGAAAAGCCGAGCATCACCGTCTGACGGTTGCGGCGCTGCGCCAGATGCGCCTTGTACTGCTTGTTGGCATAGATGAAGCGCATGGTCTCGCCCGCGCGCTGCAGGTCGTCCACGGTTTCAAACAGGGGCACAATGTCCACGGACAAGGGCAGGTCCGCCCAGCCACAGAGCTTGAACAGGGCGAAGGTGCGGGCGATGTCGGACGCGCCCCGGCAATTGCTGATGATGTAGCGATGTGAGGCACGTGGCCCGTTCAGTCGCTGCACGGTGCGAATTACACCGAAGGAGGCCAGAGTGTCTTGCAGCACCGGATCATCCAGGCTCGCGCTGTCCACATGCCCCTTGCAGTTGAGCAGACAGTCGATCTGCTGCTGCCAGGGCATCTGCAGAATGTGCGGCGGCAGCAGGTCGCGGCGCTGGGCGATGACGGCCTCCAGTGCGGCACTGAGGATGCGACTGTCCTGGCGGATGTCCAGACTCGCGAAGTGGAAGCCGAACAGCGTCACCTTGCGGCGGAACGAGCGCAGCAGGTCCTGATACAGCCCCTGATGCTCGGCCACCAGCACCTGCTCGATGGCATCCAGCTCATGCAGAAAGTACTCCAGTGTCAGCGGCGTCTCGACCGCGGCTTCGCTCAGCTCATCGTGGAGCTGCAGTTCCAGTGCCTCCAGGCGCTTGTAAGTGCCGCGAAAACTCAACCGGCGTTTCAGGGCGCGGATGTTCTGGTGATAGCAGGACAGAATGGTGTAACGCAGTTTCGCCGCTACCTTCAGCGTGGTGTCCGTGGTGACGAAGGGGTTGCCGTCACGATCGCCGCCCGGCCAGAAGCCCACGGTGATGAGCTCCTTGTTCATCGCCACCTGCTCGGGATGGAACTCTGCCAGCTGATCGACAATCTCACCGATGCCTGGGTAGAAGATATTGCCCAGATACCAGCTCAACAGCACGGCTTCGTCGTAGGGCGAGGGCTTGGTCTTCTGGAAGAATGGCGTGTTGCCCAGTTGCTGCAGCAGGTCACGGGCGGTGCCGATCTGATTGCGCGAAATAGCGTCCGTCAGGTCGGCAATGATGGCCAGCACCGGGCCGGTATAGAACTGCGTAGGGTGCGCCGTCAATACCACACGCACGCCGAAGTGCTCCAGCAGCTGCTGCAGGTTGCCGTTCAGATCTTCGTCCCGGGCGCGTTCCACCAGCTGGAGCACCGGACTCTTGCCCTCGATGCGGTGAATGCGGGTGTAGGACGCATCTTCCAGCGCATCGACCAGCACCACCTGGCGCTCCACGTACTGGATGATCTTGAAGAGGAACTGGTTCTGCTCCTCGTCCGTGAAGTGGGGGCGATGCACCTCGAAGAAGCCGCGCACGATGTCGGTCGGGCTCTGTCCTTCTTCCAGGCCACAGGCGCAGGCTTCGCTGAGCAATGGCAGCAGTGTGCCGGTCTGCTCCACGGCGTCCAGCGGCAGGGTGAGAAACAGGCTGTTGTAGAGCTGGAAGTTCAGCTCCACCAGCTCGGCAAACGTCTTGGCGACCTGATCAGTCATAACATCAATATCCTCAGATTCCTCAGGCAGAAACAATACACCAGTGGCGGGCGCTTTCGCAGAGCGGGGAGACAAGGGATCACGGGCGACTCACTTCAACAGTTCATCCAGAGTGAGGCCGTAGCTGGGCACGAAGGTCTCCAGGAAATACCTCACCTCGGGCAGCTCGATGCGGTCCAGCCGCGCCTTCACATCTTCCTCGGCCCGCGAGAATTCGAAGTTGCCGGCGAGCACTTCGGACTTGCACTTGATGTAGGCACACAGCGTGTCGGCGGCCTTGATCAGCTGCAGATGTTCGGCGGGGATCTCCTCGTGCAGCAGCACGCCGCGAAAGGAAGGCTGCAGGGATTCAGGCAGCAGGCGCAGCAATTCCTGCTCGGCCTGCTTTTCGACGGCCTTGTAGGCCTGGGTGATGGCGGGCGAGTGGTACTTGATAGGCGAGGGCATGTCGCCGGTGATCACCTCGCCGCAATCGTGATAGAGCGCCGCCACCACCACGGCATTCACATCGATGCTGCCGCCGAAATGCTGGTTGCGGATGACGCCGAGCGCGTGGGTGATGGTGGCCACTTCCCAGCTGTGTTCCATCACGTTTTCGTTGATGACGTTGCGCTTGAGGCCCCAGCGCTGCAGCCAGCGGATCTTGCTGATGTAGGCGTAGAAGTGGCTTTGCAGGCGAGTGATCATGGGCAGATATCCGGGTTGTCGGCGCAGCGTGAGGATAGCCTATCAGGCGGGTGTCTGTCTGTGGGGAAGGCAGTCTGTGGAGATCTACTGACTGTGGGAGGCTGCTGACTGTGGGAGCGGGCCCTGCCCGCGAACTCTCCTTCGGCGCTGCAAGACACGCAGTAACACCCACTCTTCCCGGCCACGGGGTGCCGTCCTCCTGTTCTGCGGCTGACCTGCGCCGCTCCGCGGTGCCCTCGCGTCACAAAAAGCCTCGGGTCTTTTTGCTCACTCGGCGCCGGTCTTTTATGCCGCTGAACAGGAGGACCGCACCCCGTGGCCTGGATGAACGCCAGCGAATGCGCCTTTGCAGCGCTTAAGGAGAGTTCGCGCGCAGGGCGCGCTCCCACAAGCAATGTCGTCACTCACTGGAGGCCTTCTCCCTCACACAGGGATGGAGGGACGCGGAGCTCGTGCGGCCATGTGAGGATGTGGGTCAGGCAGAGAAGATGTAGCCAGAGGTTGGCACAAGGTCAGGCTCCGGGTCGCCGTCTGTCCGATCAGCGGCATGAAAGACCCGCGCCGAGTGAGCAAAGAGACCGAGGCTCTTTGCGATGCGAGGGCACGCAGGAGGCGTGCGGGTCAGCCGCAGAGCGGGCAGACGGCGACCCGGAGCCGGAGCCGGATAGACAACGATGAAACAGGTTCGCGGGCAAGGCCCGCTCCCACCAGTGAGGTGCCCTCAGCTGCATGCCCCCTCAGATGAAACTGAAGGTCACCAGCGCATTGGTCAGGTTGAGCAGCAGAAACAGCATGCCGATGCGCCCCAGGGCCTTGCCCGGGTCACTGCCCACGTAATAGCGCTTCACGCCAGTGAGCAGAAGGAAGGTATAGGCCACGGTCACAGCAAGCAGTGCGATATAGGGCATCCAGTCACGCTCTGCCACCAGCAGACTGCCCGCCACGAAAAAGACCGCTGCCCACACCAGATAGAAGGTCCAGTAGGTCTGCGCGAGGCCGAAGGACTTGCCGCTGATGAGCCGGACAAAGGAAGACTGCGGGGCTGCGGTGTTGGTGCTCATGCTGCGCGGGTTCCATGCAAGGCGTTGGGGGGTCAGGGCGTCGAGTGTAACGACTAGCCACCCTTGCGGGCAACCGTGGGGCGGCGGAAAAGCTTCGCGGGCAGGCCCGCTCCCACAGGCAGAGCCAGCTCCCGGGGGCAGGCCCGCTCCCACAGGCAGAGCCAGCTCCCGGGATCAGGGCTCGGTCCTACAAGGGCCGCAGACTCTTCAGCAGGCTCTCCCAGTAAGCCATGCCTTTCTCACGCGCCAGCCGGATATTGCGCTCAGGAATGCGCGCCGTGTCGGGGTGCGAGGCGATCGCCTGCTCCACGCTGGCCTCACGCAGCAGATGAATGATGGGCCAGGGAGAACGATTGGTGTAATTGGCGGCGTCTTCTGCCGCGCTTTCGGCAAACAGATAGTCGGGGTGAAAGCTCGCCAGCTGATACTCCCCTTCCAGGCCCTGCTCTTCCAGCCAGGCCTGTGTCATGTCCAGCAAGTCCAGATAGTCGAAGAAGTCCGGCACGCCCTGCGCGAACACCAGCAGCGTCGTGGCGATCTGCGGTTCGTTCTGCAGGCGGTTGAGTTCCGAGGCAAATTCCAGCAGCAGGGCTTCGGGTTCGGTGTGGGCGGTGATGGCGAAGCGCACGCGGCCGGCATCGACTTCCCGACGCGCAAACGGGCACAGGTTCAGGCCGACAACGACTTCCGCCAGCCATTGCCGGGTGCCGGCCTCGACGGCCTGCAGCGCCAGATTGTCATGCACGAGTTTCATCAGGGCTTCTTCTTGCGCTTGCTGGTGCTGGCGGCCTTGCCGGAGCTCTTGAGCTTCTTCGGGCCCTTGTAAGTGGACGACAGCTCCTTCACCTTGCGCGATTCCAACTGCACATTCAAATAACGCTCGATGGAAGCCTTCAGGTTCCATTCGGTCGGCCCGATCAGGGCGACCGCCAGACCCTGCTCGCCGGCGCGGCCGGTGCGGCCGATGCGGTGCACATAGTCATCGCCCTTGCGGGCCATGTCGAAATTGATCACCAGATCGATGCCCTTCACATCCAGGCCGCGGGAGGCCACGTCGCTGGCAATCAGCACCTTGATCTTGCCCTCGCGGAACGCAGTAATGGTGGAGTTGCGCACGTCCTGCTTCACCTCACCGTGCAGATAGCCTGCGCGCTGATCGCGATAACGCATGACGCCGCACAGGTGCGTGGCCTGGTCGCGGGTATTGCAGAACACCAGTGCGCGCTCGAAGGTCTCGTTCTCGAGCAGCCACAGCAGAAGCTTCTCCTTGTGCTTGTCGTCGTCGGCCAGAATGAATTGCTGCTTGATGGCTTCGTGCTGTTCGCGAGCGGAGTTGATCTGCACGCGCACCGGTGCCCTGAGCACCTGCAGCAGGCGACGCACACCCGCAGGCAGAGTGGCAGACAGCAGCATGGTCTGGCGCGCTTCGTTGCAGGTGGCGATGATGGCCAGCACGTCTTCGCTGAAGCCCATCTCGAACAAGCGGTCGGCTTCATCCAGCACCAGGAATTCCAGCGCCGAAAACAGGGTGCTGCCTTCCTTGACCAGCTCCAGCGTGCGGCCCGGCGTGGCGATGATGATCTCCGGATCGCGGCGCAGCAGCGCGCGCTGCATCTTGAATTCCTGACCGCCGGTGATTACGCCCACCTTGATGCCGCAGTAGCTGGCCAGCTTCTCGCATTCCTTGCCGATCTGCCGCGCCAGTTCCCGTGTGGGCACCAGCACCAGTGCCCGCGTGCCTGCGCGCTCGCCTTTCTCCGTGATCATGCGCTGCAGAATGGGCAGCAGGAAGGCCGCCGTCTTGCCGCTGCCGGTGGCCGCATTGACCAGCAGATCACGGCCCTGCAAGGCCAGCGGGATGGCCTGCAGCTGCACGGGAGTGGGTGTCTCGAAGCCCAGCTTGTCGACGGATTTGAGGAGGCGCTGGTCAAGCTGAAGATCGGCAAACACAGGGGGAGGCTCTATGGAAGAATTGGGCGCACCTTACCATCAAAGCCCGGCATTGCAATCAGAATATCCAGCGGGGGCGGCCAGCGGGTATAGTCGGCACTTCCGGATTGCAGGCCCCGTGGCCGGAGCACCATGCTGTTCGACACACTGCTGTACAACTACCTTCTGCTGTTCCTGAGCGCCTTCATCGCCGCCACCTTTCTGCCTTTCTATTCCGAGGCGTGGCTGTATCTGCTGCTGCAGGACGCCACCTCTCCACTCGCGGTAGCCGTGCCCGTTCTGGTGGCCACGGCGGGCAATGTGCTGGGTGCCTGTCTGAACTGGTGGCTGGGCCGCAGCCTGCTGCGCTTTGCCGACCGGCGCTGGTTCTACTTCTCCGCCGCTCAGATCGCCCGGGCGCAGGCGGGGTTTCAACGCTATGGCCTGTGGACGCTGCTGTTCTCATGGCTGCCGGTGGTGGGCGACCCGCTGACCTTGATCGCGGGCGTGCTGCGGGTGCGCTTCGGGGTATTCGTGCTGCTGGTGACGGCGGGCAAACTGGCGCGCTACGCCGTGGTGGCCTGGCTGGCGGTCTGAAGGGATGCGGGCAGCGCGGCGGCAGAATGCCGTGTCAGCGGGATTTCTTCTTGTCAGCGCCGTGCGTGTCAGCGCCGCTCGTGCCCGTGTCGTGCCCGGGGGCGTCTTCATGCACCAGAGGCACACTACTGACACGAGACGGCCGGTACAGGCCACCGGGAGGCGCGCTGTACTCACGGCTGGCGTCCACACGGGGAAACAGGTCTGCGACATCGGCATGGAACACTTTGCACAGGCTCTCCAGCGTGTCGATGGTGACATTCTGATCCAGGTTTTCGATGCGCATGATGGTGGACTGGGCCACGCCAATCTTGCGGGCGAAGTCGCGCTGCGGCATCTCGCCCCGCTTCTCTCTGATGAACCTTGCCAGTCGCTGCCGCAGTTGAACCATATGTGGTTTATACTGGAAGCACCGAACCACATGGGGTTCAGACACGGCGAAGCACGTGGCCTGCAGCCAGCGGTTCCCCTGCGCAACATCAGAAGGAAGCATGCTCGTCCGGATGCAGTCTCGCGGCACCTGTCCCGCCCTTGCGGCAGGTGCCGCGAGTCCACCGTCGCGGCTTGTCCACTCCTGCCTTCCGTGCAACACTCCAGCCCACCTGAACCCACAAGAAGAACAAGGCCATGACAACTTCTGCAAACGCAAAAACCACGGGCATGCTGGGCTGGATCGAGCGCACGGGCAACAAGCTGCCTGACCCGGTATTCATCTTCTTCAGCCTGATTCTGTTTTTGATCGTAGTGAGCGTGCTGATGTCGCTGCTGGGAGTGTCGGCGCTGCATCCCTCCCAGGTGGACGCCAACGGCAATCCTGTCGTCATACAGGTCGCCAGCCTGCTTTCTTCCGACAATATCCGCCGGCTGCTCGTGGACATGCCCGCCACCTTCGCCGGCTTCTATCCACTGGGCTTCGTGCTGCTGGTGATGCTGGGAGCCGGGGTGGCTGAACGCACCGGCCTTTTCGGCACCGCCATGAGCGCCGCTGTGAAACTGGCACCCGCCGCCTGGCTGACACCCGTGGTGGCCTTTGTGGCGTTGATGGGCAATCTGGCCGCCGATGCGGCCTACGTGGTACTGATCCCTCTGGCCGGGGTGCTGTTCGCAGCCGCCGGTCGCCACCCCATTGCCGGTATCGCTGCCGCGTTCGCAGGCGCCTCTGGAGGCTTCTCGGCCAACCTGGTGCCGGGGCAACTGGATGCCCTGCTGTTCGGCATCACTCAGGCAGCAGCGCAGACCATCGACCCGGGCTGGACAGCCAACATCGCCGGCAACTGGTATTTCATTGCCGCCATGCTGGTGTTTTTCCTGCCAGTGATCTGGTATCTGACCGACAAGGTAATCGAGCCGCGCCTGGCGCCCCTGACGAGCCAGCCCACCAGCACTACGGCAGGCGTGGTGAAGACCACCGAAGCCGCCTCGAGCGATGAACGCCGCGGCCTTGCCCGCGCCGGCTGGGCGAGCTTGGCTGTCGCCCTGGTGTGGTTTCTGCTTTGCATCATCCCGGGCACGCCCCTTATCAACGAAGACGGTGGCGCCGGACGTATGCAGCCCTTCTACCAGTCGCTGGTGGCCGCGTTCTTCATCCTCTTTCTGGCGGCGGGCTGGGCCTATGGCTCGGCCACCGGCAGCGTCAAGACGCACCGCGACATCGTGCGCATGATGTCCGAATCCATGGCCGACCTTTCCTATTACCTGGTGCTGGCCTTCGCGGCTGCGCACTTCGTGGCCATGTTCAACTGGTCGAATCTGGGCCTGATCGTCGCCGTGAAAGGCGCAGGCATGCTCAGCGGCACCGAGCTGCCCTTGTCCGTACTGCTGGTGCTGGTAGTGCTCATGACCACGCTGATCAACCTGTTCATCGGCTCGGCCAGCGCCAAGTGGGCCCTGCTCGCCCCGGTGCTGGTGCCCATGCTGATGCTGCTGGGCGTGAGCCCGGAGATGACCACCGCTGCCTACCGCGCGGGCGATGGCGCCACCAACATCATTACGCCGCTGATGCCCTATTTCCCGCTGATCCTGACCTTCTGCCAGCGCTGGCAGAAGGACTTCGGCATCGGCAGCCTGGCCGCCACCATGATTCCGTATTCGCTGTGGCTGCTGGCAGTGGGCACCCTGTTGGTGATTGTATGGATGGTAATGGGCCTGCCGCTTGGGCCAGGCGCGAGTGCCAGTTACACGCTCTGACAATTCTGCAACGAACCTCACACAACTGGCTGCTGCCGTGGCAGCCCGGAAGGGAAAGCCCATGAAAGAAGCCGTCATCGTAGCCACCGCCCGCACGCCCATCGGCAAGGCCTACCGGGGGGCGTTCAACAACACCGATGCACCCACCCTGGGCGGCCACGCCATCCGCAGCGCCCTGCACAAATCCGGCATCAGTGCCGAGGAAGTGGACGACGTGATCATGGGCTGCGCCATGCAGCAGGGCAGCAGCGGCTACAACATCGGGCGCCTGGCAGCCGTGGCCTCCGGCCTGCCCAACAGCGTGTCCGGCATGAGCATGGACCGTCAGTGCGCCTCGGGCATGATGGCCATCGCCACGGCCGCCAAGCAGATCCTGGTGGACAACATGCCCATCGTCATCGGCGGCGGGCTGGAGTCCATCTCCCTGGTGCAAACCGAGCACGCCAACAAATACCGCACCACCGACGCCAACGTGCTGGCCCTGTCGCCCAACGCTTACATGCCCATGCTGCAGACGGCCGAGATCGTGGCGCAGCGCTACGGCATCTCCCGCGCCGCGCAGGACGCCTACAGCCTGCAGAGCCAGCAGCGCACCGCCGCCGCCCAGGCCGCCGGCAAATTTGACGACGAGATCGTGCCGCTGGCTTCCAGCAAGGGCGTGATGAACAAGGACACCAAAGAGATCAGCTTCGAGAGCACCTTGCTGACCCGCGACGAAGGCAATAGGGCTGACACCAGTCTGGAAGGGCTGCAGGCGCTGAAGCCGGTCATCGAAGGCGGCTGCATCACGGCGGGCAATGCCAGTCAGTTGTCCGACGGCGCCTCGGCCTGCGTGCTGATGAGCAGCAAGCTGGCGGAACAACGCGGCATCAAGCCGCTGGGGGCCTATCGCGGCATGGCCGTGGCGGGCTGCGACCCGGACGAGATGGGCATCGGCCCGGTATTCGCCATCCCCAAACTGCTGAAGCGCTTCGACCTGCGCATGGAAGACATCGGCCTGTGGGAGCTGAACGAAGCCTTTGCGGTGCAGGTGCTCTACTGCCGCGACCGTCTGGGCATCCCCGACGAGCTGCTGAACGTGAACGGTGGCGCGATCTCCATCGGCCATCCCTACGGCATGAGCGGCGCGCGCATGGTGGGCCACGCGCTCATCGAGGGCAGACGCCGCGGCGCAAAATACGTGGTGTGCACGATGTGCATCGGCGGAGGCATGGGCGCGGCGGGGCTGTTCGAGGTCTACTGAGGCTGTGGGAGCGGGCCCTGCCTGTGGGAGCGGACCCAGCCTGTGGGAGCTGGCTCTGCTTGTGGGAGCGGGCCCTGCCCGCGAACTTCTGTTCTTCAGTGTTTGCTCCGATCCCGGCCCCGCCGGGCGGTCGCGCCGTTCTGCGGCTGACCCGCATCGGTCCGGGATCCCAGCCGCCCATCACAGATGGGCGTCGTTCGGCTGCGCACCAAGCCGCGCTTGGTAAACGCTGGCCTCACCCCTCTCTCCGAAAAAAGCCTATGGTCTTTTTTCTGCGCTCGGTGCGGGTCTCTTATGCCGCTGAACGGCGCGACCGCCCGACGGAGCCTCTTCCTGTGCCAGCCGAAAGGCGTCGTGTTCGCGGGCAAGGCCCTGTGGAGGGAAAAACAGCGCTGGCGATGAGCCGTGCAAAAAGCACTCTGCCTGTGAAAAACCGGTGTCGCTCCGATGCCTTCCACCACTTCCTTGCAGCAACGCCCCCGCCGCCCGCCGCGCCGACCTCCGCCTCCACAAAATGTGCGAAGTGATCGGTGGGAGCGGGCTGGCCCGCGAACGCCTGTTCCGACGGCCGGCACACATGCAGGCCCCGGCGGGCGGCGGCGCCGTTCAGCGGCATAAGAGAGCCGCACCGAGTGAGCAAAGAGACCGTGGCTCTTTGCGATGCGAGGGCACGCAGGATGCGTGCGGCTCAGCCGCAGAACGGCGCCGCCGCCCGCCGGGGCCGGGATCAGTGGAAACATTGAAGAACAGAAGTTCGCGGGCAAGCCCGCTCCTACAGATCATTTCGCGAACAGACTCTTCTCGATATCGCGAAACGCCTTGAACTCCAGCGCATTCCCCGACGGGTCCAGAAAGAACATCGTCGCCTGCTCCCCCGGCTGCCCCTTGAAACGGATATAAGGCTCGATCAGAAACTGCGGCACGAACGTCTTCACCAGCGCGGCCAGGGCCTCCCACTGTTCCATCTCCAGCACCACCCCGAAATGCGGCACCGGCACGCCGTGACCATCCACGTGATTGCCAATCTGGTTGACCTTGCCGTCTGGCCCGAGCGTCGGGTTCATGTGCACTACCAGCTGATGGCCAAGCAGGTCGAAGTCGATCCACTGTTCCGAACTGCGCCCTTCCGGCAGCCCCATTTTCGTGCCATAGAAGTCGCGGGCTTCCGCGAGGTCACGCACCTGAATGGCGAGGTGAAAGGGCGTGAGTCGTGTGGATGTGATCATGGCTGAACCTGTGCATCAGGTGGATGAAAGCGGTCACGGACAATCTGCCACAGCAAGCCCTGCAGAATCCACTGCCAGAACAACTGCGCTTGGGCCGAGCATCCGCAAAGACTGCCTCCAACAGCGACGTTGCAATAAGCCGAGCTATTATGTAGCAATCGGCCGATCTTAAAAGTTGCAATTGGCCGAGCCATTATGTTGCAATTGGCCGAAATTCAGAAGAACAATCAGGCTCATCATGGCCATTCACCCCCTGCAACAGGCTTACTTGCCTCGCCACCTGGCTCCTGCCTTGGTAGCTGCCGTCGCAGACACCCCCGTGGTCTGTCTGCTGGGGCCGCGCCAATGCGGCAAATCCACCCTTGCACGCCACTGCGATCCGCAACGTGCCTATATCAGTCTGGACGAGCAGGTTTACTTCGACCTGGCACGGCGCGACCCGCAAGGCTTCATCGACAATCTGCCGGAACACGTCGCCATCGATGAGGTACAGCGGGCCCCGGAGCTGGCGCTGGCGATCAAGCGCAGCGTGGATGCCAACCGCAAGCCCGGGCGCTTTCTGCTGACGGGCTCCGCGAATCTGCTGCAGCTGCCCCGGCTGGCAGACTCCCTGGCGGGCAGAATGGAGTGCCTGTACCTGCACCCCTTTACAGCTGCAGAGCTCGGTCACCGCCCAGGGCAATTTCTGGCCGATTTCCTGGCGGGCGCACTACTCCCGGAAGCCGCGCACAGCGCACTGCCAGCAGGCTCGGCTTTGCCTAAACGCCTGGTGGCCGGCGGCTACCCGGAACCCAACCTGCGCGAGCAGGAGCGCGCCGAGCGCTGGAAAGTCAATTATCTTCACACAGTTGTGGAACGTGACATCCGGGACATCGGCGATGTCAGGGACGCCAGCAATCTGCATCGCCTGCTCATCTTTCTGGCCGAGCGTAACGCGCAGCTGCTCAATCACAGTGCCTTCGCCACTGCGCTGGGACACTCCAGGGCCAGCATCGAACGCTATCTGGCGCTGCTGGAGCGCCTGTTCCTGATTCGCCAGTTGCCCGCATGGCACAACAACCGCAGCAAGCGTCTGGTCAAGAGCCCGAAACTGCATTTCGTGGACAGCGGCCTGGCCGCCACGCTGGGGGAGCTGAACGCAGGCGACTGGAATGCGCAACGCCCCCGCTTCGGCCAGCTGCTGGAGAGCTTCGTGCTGCAACAACTCGTTGCCATGGGGGATTGTCTGCAGCGCTCTCCACGCTTCTACCACTACCGCGACAAGGATGGGGTTGAAGTGGATATCGTCATTGAGAATCGCGACAAAGTCTGGGGCATCGAAGTAAAAGCCGCCGCCAGCGTCAGCGAAGCTGACGCCAGGGGCTTGCTGAAACTGGCGAATGCTGCAGGCCAGGACTTTCAAGGGGGCATAGTGCTGTACGACGGCGTTGTCAGCTTTCACCTGCACAAGGGCGCGAACATCATGGCCGTACCCCTGTCCAGGCTTTGGGAACTGTAATTACACCCGGGTATGGCGGTTGAACCAGTCCACCAGGCGCGTGTCCAGCGCGCCATGCTGAATCAGAATGGCAGCCTTGATACTGGGCACGTCCGCCACCGGCGCAGCAGCGCCGTAGAAGGGCACACAGGCGCCGCGCCACATTTTCGGCATGGGGTTCAGGCCGCGATTCTCGTGAACCACAATGATGCCGGGCAACTTCGCTGGCAGTTCCGAGCGGCTGTCGGCGCTGCAGGAGTGCACCAGATAGCCGTTGAAGTAGCCGTGTCCGAGAGGGGACGGCTGGGTGACATAGCTGGCGCGGGTGTTGCTCCCATTTGGTGTCGGAGTGGTGCGAGAGTCGGTCAGGACTTGAACGCGACCGCCAGCGGAGCAAGGCACTTTCAAGCACGGCCGCAGCAAAGGATAGTCACTCGATACCGGGGCGCTCGCAGCACAGCAAGCGCACCTGTTTTGTGCACTGCTCCCGCTTTCGGTGCAAGAAATCGCAGCGCTTATTAGGCCGAGACGAGGATAAATTTTGCCAAATATATTAACCCCTTGTATTTAAATAATAAAAATATTGGCACGAATTCTGAATAGATATAAGCGTAGTACTCTCCAGTACCAATTTTTTGAATCGAGTATCGATGCCTGCCTCCCCCATGGGTCGCAGGCTTTTTTTTGCCCCGGGTTTTCTTCCAGAGCCCGCGCCGCCGCTGACGCCCCCTTGTGGTGCTGTCCGCACAAATGTAGCGCACAGAATCGCGCCGCTGCTGCACTTTGCAGCCCGTTGTCTGCACTGTGCTGCGCTCTGCCGGGTGGTACAGGCTGCAGGCAAGGTCTGGCACGACACATGCATTGGTCAGAGTGAGAACTTTTTTTCCTCTACCTGAGTTCTTTGCGGGCCTCACACTCTCCCCCGATGGAGGTCCGGCCAATGCTGCCCACGAGGTTGCGATGCAGCTCGTGGGCTTTTTTTTGCCTGTGCGGGGCATACTGTGCGCGCCTGGTCGTGTGTAGAATCTGGCCCGATACGCACCCCATCGGACACCCGGCATGAACACGGCAAGCCCCTCTCGAATTCACACTACCTGCCCGTATTGCGGCGTGGGTTGTGGCGTGTCTGCGCGGGTGGCGGAGGGTGCCGTGGCTGCGGTGCAGGGACTTGGCACGCACCCTGCCAATTTCGGGCGCCTGTGCGTGAAGGGCTCTGCGCTGCACGAGACCATGGGAGACTCCGGGCGCCTGCTGCATCCGCGCATCAGCGGCGTACGCACTGACTGGAACACGGCACTGGACCACGTCGCCGCCGGGCTGCGCGACATCATCCGTCAGTACGGCCCCAACGCGGTGGCCTTCTATCTGTCGGGCCAGCTGCTTACCGAAGACTACTACGTCGCCAACAAGCTCATGAAGGGCTTCCTGGGCAGCGCGAACGTCGACACCAATTCCCGGCTGTGCATGGCTTCGGCGGTGGCCAGTTACACACGTGCCTTCGGGGCGGATGCCGTCCCCTGCAGCTACGAAGATCTGGAATGCTGTGATCTGCTGGTGATGGTCGGCTCCAACGCCGCCTGGAATCACCCCGTGTTGTATCAGCGCATCCGCGCCGCCAAGGCAGCGCGTCCCGGCATGCGCATCGTGCTGATCGACCCGCGCCGCACCGCCAGTGCCGAGATCGCCGACCTGCACCTGCCGCTGCGGCCCGGAGCCGACGGCTTTCTGTTCCAGGGCCTGCTGCAGTTCCTGGCTCGCCGCGGCGCGTTGGACCGCGACTACATCGCCGCACACACCGAAGGCTTCGACGAGGCGCTGCAGTCCTGCGCGGATTTCGACATCGAAACCACGGCAGAGAACACGGGCCTGGACCCGGCCGATCTGGAACAGTTTTTCCAGTGGTTCGCGCGCACCGAGCGCACCGTCACGTTCTATTCCCAGGGCATCAACCAGTCCGCCACAGGCACCGACAAGTGCAACGCCATCATCAATTGTCATCTGGCAAGCGGGCGCATCGGCCGTCCCGGCATGGGGCCCTTTTCCATCACCGGCCAGCCCAATGCCATGGGCGGCCGCGAAGTGGGCGGGCTGGCCAATCAGCTGGCGGCGCACATGAACTTCACCCACGACAATGTGGAGCGCGTGGCACGCTTCTGGAATGCACCGCAGATGGCGACAGCTCCCGGCAGCAAGGCGGTGGACATGTTCGACGCCATCGCGCGCGGCGAGATCAAGGCGGTGTGGATCATCGCCACCAACCCGGTGGTCAGCCTGCCTCAGTCCGCCCGCGTGCGCGAGGCCTTGCTTGCCTGCCCGCTGGTGATTGTCTCGGACTGCTTCGCCGACACCGACACCGCCGCCTGCGCCGACGTGCTGCTGCCCGCTACGGGCTGGGGCGAGAAGGACGGCACGGTAACCAATGCCGAACGCCGGATCTCTCGGCAGCGCGCCCTGGTGCCTGCGGCGGGGGAATCCAGACCCGACTGGTGGATCATCAGCCAAGTGGCGCGCCGGCTGGGCCACGGCGAGGCTTTCGCCTACAACTCCCCGGCTGACATCTTCCGGGAGCATGCGGCGCTTTCGGCCTTCGAGAACGGCGGCACCCGCGCCTTCGACATCGGTGCGCTGGCCACGCTGGACGATGCGGGCTACGACGCCCTGCAGCCAGTGCAATGGCCCGTCACCACACAAGCCCCCGCAGGCACGGCGCGCCTGTTCACGGATGGTCGTTACTACACCCCGTCAGGCCGCGCCCGCTTCGTGGCATCGACACCTGCGCTGCCTGCACAGGAAATGCCGCTGGCAATGCCCTTCCAGCTCAACACCGGCCGCCTGCGCGACCAGTGGCACACCATGACCCGCACGGGCCGTGCCCCGCGTCTGCTGGCCCACACCGAGGCGCCGTTCGTCGCGCTCAATCCGCGGGATGCGCAGAGTCTGGGCATCCGCGAGGGCGATCTGGTGGACGTGTTCAATCGCGACGCGCAGGGCGAACGTCAGTCGCTGCTTCTGCTGGCAAGTCTGGACAAGGGACAGCGCGACGGCGAAGTCTTCGTCCCGATTCACTGGAACGGCCAGTTTGCTTCCCACGGCCTCGTCAACCGCCTGATTGCCAGTGTCGCCGACCCGGTGTCGGGCCAGCCCGAAAGCAAGTTTGCGTGGGTGGGTGTGCGCGCCGTGACGGTGCAGCACTGGGCGGTCGTCATCAGCCGCGAACCCGTAAACACCGAGCCCTTCGACTTCTGGGTACGCACCCCCGTGAAGGATGGCTGGCGCACCCTGGTGGCCCGGACGCGGCTGCCAACGGCGGACACTGAGCTGGCCTGGCAGCAATGGCTGGCAATGCTGGCGGAAGGACGGGAGAAGATCGAGGGTTCCAACACGGTCAGTGGTGAGTACCGCGCCTTGCTGTGCCACGGGTCGCGCATTGAAGCAGCCGTCTTTGCCGGTACAGCGCGGGAAGGCCTGCCCGAAACGCCCTGGCTGCAGACTCTGTTGCAGCACACGGTGAATACCGAGTCATGGCAGCTTCTGCATCGCCAGGAAACCAGCGCCCTGAATGCGGGCCGCATTATCTGCAGCTGCTTCCGAGTGAGTGAGGAGCGCATTCTGGAGGCCATCGCCAAAGGGGCGCGCAGCACGGAAGATCTGGGCAAGACGCTGCGCTGCGGGACCAATTGCGGGTCATGCATTCCGGAATTGAAGCAGTTGCTGCCGCTTTGAAGTAGTTCAGCTTACGAGTCACTTCGGAATTCACAAGCCCTGTCTTGCCGAGATTTTCCGCGTGGGCATCCATTTCGCTGAACATCAGCGCAGCAGTGCGCGACACTGTGCCCCGATGCTCGCCACTGTCGGCCTCCGGCAAAGGGCAATCAAACAACCGACGTCGTCTCTGCTGTTCTGTACCTATCCAATTTGCGCCGGAAGCACACTCCCGACATTTCGAATCCCGGCGACTCCGCATTGTCCCAACTATACTCCTTGCTAGTACACGGACTTGTACGCTATACCTGAAAGGGTATATTCATGGACGTCTCGACAACGCGGACACTTTACTGGGAAGGTTCTTCCAGGCAGGAACTCAAGACATTTCCTCTCCCGGTTCAGAAAGACCTCGGCGTCGCGCTGTATGTCTTGCAGATTGGCGGCAAGCCGCAATCCATGAAGCACTGGAAGGGGCTTGGCAGCGGCGTACTGGAGTTGCGCGAGATCTGGATGGGCGACGCGTTTCGCGTGGTGGTGATGCTGCCGGGGCAGGAGTCGATCCATGTGCTGCACGCGTTTCAGAAGAAGTCCAGGTCCGGGATCAGTACGCCGCGACAAGATCGTGAGCTGATAGAAAAACGATGGCGAGAGGTCCTGTCACGCGGGCGCCTCAGGAGGACAAATGACGATGACGCAGGATGAGACGCCGGTGGGCACCCCCAATGCCCTTCACGATCTGGGGTTTGCAGATGCACAAGAGCTGTCCGTCAAGGCGCAGCTCGCTGTGAAGCTGAATGCAATAATAGACAAGCGGCACCTCAATCAAAATGATGTGGCCCGCATCACCGGCATGAACCAGCCGAAAGTATCTCTGATACGCCGCTACAAGTTGCAGAACATCTCGCTTGAACGCCTGATGCAGGCGCTGGTGGCACTGGATCAGCGGGTTGAGATTCGGGTGCGCAGTGCAGGGCACAGCAAGCCATCGGGAATAACTGTGGCGGCCTGAATGCTGGGTGACGCATTGAGTGTCGTCAATAGCGGGCTGCGCGAAGCGACTGTGGGAGCGGGCCTTGCCCGCGAAGGGCTGCCCAATCCTTCGATACAGCGCTAGGCACCGGGGCTCCGTTGTCCCGTGCAGCGGCATAAGAGACCCGCACCGAGTGAGCAAAGAGACCGTGGCTCTTTGCGATGCGAGGGGACCCGGGAGGGGTGCGGGTCAGCCGCAGCACGGGACAACGGAGCCCCGGTGTCTTCGAAGTGCGGTCTTGTCGGGCAGCCCTTCGCGGGCAAGGCCCGCTCCCACAGTCCGCTCCCACAGTCAGCGCACCACCGCCCTGTCCAGCCGCAGCAGCAGCGCCGGGAAGAACAGCAGGTCCAGCACCAGCGCAACCACCACGATGGGCACCAGCAGGGTCGCCGCCTGTTGGAAGTAGAGGGTACTGGCCGCCATCAGCACACAGGTGCCCAGCGCCAGCACGGCCGTAGTAATGATCATTGCCGGGCCGGCGCGCTCGAGAGAGGTGTCCACCGCGGCCCGGGGCGACATGCCCTCGGCGCGGCAGCTCTGATAGCTGCTGAGGATATGCACGGTGTCGTCCACCACCAGGCCGAGGCTGATACTGAACAGCATCATCACGAAGGGGTCGATGCTGCCCACCAGCAATCCCCAGACGCCGAACACGAACACCGCCGGCAGCAGATTGGGAAGCATGCTCAGCAGACCATAGGTCAGGCTGCGCATGCCGATAACCAGTGCCACGGTAATCAGCAGCAGACTCAACACAAAGCTCTGCAGCAACTCCACGGTCACCGCCTCGTTCATGCGGGCAAACACCAGCGTGCTGCTGCCATGCAGCAGGCCGTACTCGGGCAGGCGCCGGGCGAATTCCGCCCCGATGTGCTCGTTCAGATCGAGCGTCTCCTGATTGCTCAGCTCGCCGATGCCCACGAACAGGCGCAGCAGCGAGAAGTCTGCATTCACGAAATTGTCGAGGGTGAACGAGTTGACCTGCACCATCTGATAATTGAAGAGATGGTCCTCAATGACGGCCACGTCGTCGGGAATCACCGCAAACGCCGGTTGATTGTCGTTGGTCACTTCGTTGACGCCCTTGACCAGCTCCACCAGGCTGGCCACCTCCAGCACGCCATCCTGTGCCCGCAGCCACTGCGCGAATTCGTCCACGCGCCGCAGAAACTCCGGCTCCACGACGCCATCGGGCGCGCGGGCGTCGATGCCATACACCAGTTGTGGCCCCCGTGCCATACGCGAGCTGACGGCTGTGACATAGTCATGCAGCACCGAGTCTTCACTGACGAAGGAGCTGCGATCGAAGTCCGTGGTGTTGCGCAGGCTCAGCGGCAGTGCGATGAGGCCCAGCAGCGCCACAGCCCACAGAATCAGGGCGCCATGTGCCACCACCAGACGTTGGCACCCGACTGTAATCTGTGCCAGCAGCGGCTGCTGCGCCGTGCGCGTGCCCACAACGGCGGGCAGCAGCAGGACGACGCCGGGCAGCACCAGCAGCGTCAGCACCCAGGCGATCGCCACCCCCAAGGCCACCACGCTGCCGAAACTGCTGACGGCGGGGGAGCTGGCCAGATTGAGACTGCCAAAGCCGACGATGGTGGTGAGCGTGGCCAGGCTGATTGGGCGCAGGTTGTACTGCAGGCTGTGCACCATGGCATCCACGCCTGCCATGGCGGCCAGGCGCCGCTGGCGGTAGATCGATACCAGGTGCACGCTGTTGGCCACCGCGATGGTCACGACCACCAGCGGGGCCATGACCGAGATGGAGTTGAAGTTCACCCCCAGCCAGCCCAGCGTGCCCACGGTCATGACGATGGTGAGCAAGGAGACGACCAGAATGCTGACCCCCAGCAGTATCGAGCGGAAGCTGTAACAGATGATGCCGTTGCACAGCAGCAGCACGAAGGGCAGCAAGTAGATCAGATCCGAGAGCATGGCATCTCGGCTGGACAGCTCGTAGAGCGCTTCGCTGCTGACATGGACCGCTACGTCGGGATGGCGGGACTGCAGACTGTCGCGCAGCGCCAGGGTGGCCTCGGCGGTGGCAATGCGCTGCTCCGCCGTCAGTGTGGCGCTGCCCAGGCGCACAGAAGTCAGGGCCAGGTCGCCGGTGGGCGAAAGCAGCATGCCGGCAATGAATTCCTCCGTCAGCGCCCGGGCGCGGCGCTCCTGCAGCTCGGCCACGGTATAGGTGCCGATCTGCCCGAGGGGCTTCTCGAAGAAGGTGTCGTCGCCGTAGGGTGACTGCCAGGCCAGGATGGAGTTCATGGACCGCGCCAGGGGAATATTCCTGTACTCCTGACTCAGGTCCACCATGGCGGCCAGGTTGGCGTGGCTGAACACATCGCCGCTGGCGGGCTCGAAGGCGAAACTGATCTCCAGTTGTCCCGGAAACTCCGCCAGCATGCGGTCACGCTCGGCCAGCCAGGGGTCACTGCGCGTCAGCAGCACACTGAGGGACGTATCGAAGCCGGTGCGGGGAATCGCCGCCGCCAGCAGCACCGACAGCAGCACGGCCAGTGCCAGCAGCGCATTGCGTTGTTGCACCAGAAGGCGGGCGAAAGCGTGCATGCAGAAGTCCTGACGCGTGCAGCGCCGGTTGCGCTCAGTGCGTGAGTGAGTAGATCAGGTAATTGATGCCCAGCTGGTAGGCGGCATTGGCATAGCGCGTCGGATAGTAGGGGTGATAAGTGTGTTCCCAGCCGTCGCCCATGTCGGAGTTCCAGTTGATCAGCACCATGATGCGGCCGTCGTCATCGAGGATGGCGTGGTTGCTGGCCACATCGATGCCCTGCTCGCCCTGGGTGTCGTCGCGGCTCAGGGCCGGGATCATCTTCGGGCCATCGATGTCGTAATAGGTGCGAAATATTTCGTGGTCATGGGGCAGCTCGACGATCTCGCGGTCGGGAAATATCTGCGAGAACGAATCATGGAAGTTACTCCACTGCCGCTCGCCCCAGAAATCGTCAATCAGCAGAAAGCCGCCGCGCAGCAGGTACTCGCGCACATTCTCGATCTCGGCTTCACTGAGCATGATGCCGCCCTGCTGTCCCACTTCCAGCATGTACAGGAAGGGATAGTTGAAGATGGCTTCGTCGTCGAGACGCAGCACGATCGGGTCGCGCATCACGCGGATATTGGTCAGGCGCGAGACGCCACGCAGAAAGTTCATGTCGGCGCCGGGAAAATCGATGGACCAGGTAGGGCCGCCATCGCCGAAGAAGCCCCAGCCGCCCCCGCCACCGCCGCCCTGCCAGGTGTCGAACTGCACACGCACGAAATTGAACTCGCCGCCCGGGTCGTATTCGATGTCGGGAATGGCTGGCTGCGCCTGGGACTGGAAGAAGGGGTCCGACAGGGGCTGTGCCAGTGCCGGGGCTGAGCCCGCCAGAAGGGCGCCGGTCAGCAGTACGCCAGGGAGCAAGGCTTGCAGGAGTGGACGGGTGCGGTGCATGGCCGGTCTCGGTCACGGCCGTCGGGCTGACGGCCAATGCCCGCCATTAAACCTGCCGGCCATGCGCCTTTCAACCCTGCGCGGCGTTTTCCGCTGCGCCAGCGCCTTCCTCGGTCGCCACAGCGCCCGGTTCCGGACGTTGCAGCGAGATCACCGGGATGAACAGGCTCATCACGAAACCCAGCAGAATGATCCACAGACTGGCGCTGAACATGGCCGTGATGGCATTGGAGAACGCCAGCCGCACGCCTGTCTCGATGCGTGTCACCAGCGTCTCCACCTGCCCGTTCAACAGGTTGCGCAGGGTGGTCAGCCGCTGTTCGATCTCGGCGGCGGCCAGCGGCTGCTGGCCTGCGCCCTGCACCTGCTCGCGAATCTGCGCCGGCACCTGGGTATTGGCCTGCACGGCCGCGATGGCCTCGGCGTCGCCCGCATAGGCCCGGCCCAGAGTAGCGAGCATGGCTTCCAGATCGCCTTCAATGCGGGCCCGCAGGGCACCGGGGTTCATCACGCTGTTCTGGGCCTGACTCATGTCGAAGGCCGGGCTGCTGGCAGAAGTCGGCATGGGAGGCAGCTGACGTGGCAGTTCGGCGGTCAGGTTCAGGGTCAGCAGCGTGCCGAAGATGGCCACGCCTACGGTGTTGCCGATCTGCCGGAAGAATTGCGTGGAGCTGGTGGCCACCCCGATCTGCGAGGGCGGAAAGGCCGCCTGCACGATCAGGTTCACCAGACTCTGGGACGGGCCCAGCCCGAGTCCCACCACCACCATCCGCCAGGCCAGATCCAGCTGAGTGGTCTCGGGCCCGATGCTGCTGAGCAGGAACACGCCCAGAATCAGCACGGCGGCGCCGCCCACCATGTACGGCTTGTAATGTCCCGAGCGCGAGACCATGCGGCCGCTCAGGATACTGCCGGCCATCAGCCCCACCATCAGCGGGAACATCGAGAAACCGCTGTTCGTGGCGTTGACGCCCAGCACCACCTGCATGAACAGCGGCATGAACATCACCACGCCCAGGAAGGCCATGCCGATCACGAAGGACGTCAGATTGGTGATCACGAACACCCGGCTCTTGAACAGCGACATGGGCATGATGGCATCGGGCGTGCGCCGCTCCACCAGCACGAAGATGACCAGCGCCACCGCGCTCACGGCAAACATGCCCAGCAGGATGGGCGAGTTCCACGGGTAGCGGTTGCCGCCCCAGGTCAGTGCCAGCAGAAATGGGATGAACACCACCAGAATCAGGAAGGCCCCGGCGAAATCGATCACACCCTTGCTGCCGTGATTCAGGCGCGGCGTCTTGTAGGCAATCATCAACAACGCCACGATGCCCAGCGGCACGTTGGCATAGAACACCCAGCGCCAGCCGGCAATCTCGTGCCCGAACATCGTCACAGTGGCATAGTCGGTGAGGAAGCCGCCCAGGGCCGGACCGACAATGCTGGCGATGCCGAAGATGGCGCCGAACAGGCCCATGAATTTCGCACGCTGCAGCGGCGGATAAATGTCGGCAATGATGCCGATGGCGCTGGTGAACAGTGCCGCGCCGCCCACACCCTTGACCGCGCGGAAGATGATCAGTTGCTGCATGCCATCACCCAGCAGGGGCAGGTCGCCAAACTCGCCGCTGATGCCGCAGAGCATCGAGCCCAGCAGGAAAATGCTGATTCCGATCACCAGAATCAGCTTGCGCCCATACAGATCTCCCAGCTTGCCGTAAATGGGCACCAGCACGGTGGAGGCCAGCATGTAGGAGGTGGTGACCCAGGCGTACAGCTCCAGCCCTTCCAGCTCGGCAACGATGCGCGGCATGGCGGTGGAGAGGATGGTCATGTCGAGGGCGGCAAGCAGGAAAACGATCAGCAGAGCAATGAGGGTCGTGCGCTTGTCTTTGTCAGACAGCGTTACGCCGGAAGCAAGTTCGTTCAAGAAAGGCACCTTCGTCGGGAGTCGTGGAGACAGGCGCGGCTATGCTACGCCTGCGAAGAAGGGGCAAACAAGAAAAGCTTTCAGCGCGCCGGCTCGCTTCGCCGCCACAAAGGCTCGCCTCGTCCCGGGCGCCGCTTTTTCTTACAGCCAGCGGCGCACGCGCGCCTTGTAATCCCGGTATTCCTCACCGAACAGAGACTCCAGCGCACGCTCCTCCGGCTGAATCTGCAAGCGGCCGATGAAAGCCATGAAGGCCGGCACGCCGAGCAGCATCCAGGGCGAGGCCAGGAACACCGCCCAGGCCAGCAGAAAGATGGCAAAGCCAAGGTACATCGGGTTGCGGGACACACGGTAGATGCCACCGGTCACAAGGCGACTGGCTTTCTCGGGGTGCAGCGGGTCAACGGTGGTATGCGCCCTGCGGAAGCTGTACACCCCCGCCAGACAACAGAACAACGCATCGGTCAGAAACAGGCCCGCCAGCACCAGCCGCACGGTGTCGTCCACCTCGACGCGTGGCAGCAGACGGGCGAACTGCCACATGGCAAAAGCGGTGAGCAGCATCACCAAAGGTGGGGGTATGCGATGTTCAAGGGCGTTCATGGCGCAGATACTCCTTGGAAATTGGGGGCGTTGCAAGTAAGGTCATCCGCTGCCAGTTCCACAACAACAAGACATTGGAAGACAGATGATTACAGGATTCGTTACCCGCCAAGGTGCCAGTGGGAGCGGGCTTGCCCGCGAACCAGGAGACCATCGCTTGCAAGCAAGCTCCCACAGGGCCGGCAATAGCTTGCAGGCAAGCTCCCACAAGAAAGGCATGCGCCTGCCGGCTGGCTCCCACACATTGGCCGCTGCCTGCCTGTTGCTGAGCCTGGCGATGCCGGGCGCTCTGCACGCTGCCGACGCCGCCCCCGACGACTCCACACTGCGTTACAGCGCCGAATTCTTCCAGCAATGGAACCCCGTGACGGTCAGGGACATGATAGACCGCATCCCCGGCATCACGGTCTCGCTTGAAGCTCCCACCGGCAATCAAAACGCCCGCGGCCTCAGCGCCACCGAGAACATCCTGATCAATGGCCGCCGGCTCAGCGGCCGCGACAACAACGCCGAAACCCAGCTGCGCCGCATCCCCTTTGATCAGGTGGAACGCATCGAAGTCATCCGCGGCACCTCCAGTGACCTGGTCGGTGTGCGCAGCCAGGGCCAGATCATCAACATCGTCACCCGTTCCAGCACCCAGCGCTCCGTCACCGCGGAGACTTCTGCCACGCGCTACCAGGATGCCCATGTGGAACCTGGCGGCAGCCTGAGTCTGATCGGCAGTGCCAATGCCCTGGATTACCGCGTCGGTCTGGAAAGACGCTCGGAGTACCAGGCCCTGCGCTCCCGCGAAGACAGCATCCATGGCACCGGCAGCTTCGCACCCAATGATCTGCGCCTGACCGAGGAAGTGACGGACCAGGTCAATCTGAACCTGAACGGCGCCTTCTCGTACACGCTCAGCCCGGACAGCGTGCTGGCGGTGAACATCCAGGCCGAGCAGAGCGATCCGCCCCGGCTGATCGAACGCTTCATTCGCGACTTCAACAGCAACCCGGCACGGGATTCCCGCGAGCGCGAAAGTTATGACGCCACCCGCGACAGCTGGGAGCTGGGACTGAACTTCAACCACGGCTTTGCCGATGGCAGCCAGCTGGAGCTGCTCACGGTGAACAACCGCCGCGTGGAAGACAACTTGAGGGAACGCTTTCGCCTGGACGTGCGTCCCGGCATTGACCAGCAGGATCTGTCCTTGGACACCGCCACGGTGAACGGCGAGCGCATTCAGCGTGCCGTGTATTCGCGGCCGCTGCGGCAGGGTCAGGATGTGGAAGTGGGCCTGCAGCGCGCACTGACTTTACTGGACACTGTGCTGCAACTGGCTCAGCTGCAGGCTGGCACTTTGCGCCCGGTGGCCGTGCCCAACGCCAGATCGCTGATCGAAGAAGTGCGCTACGAAGGCTTCGTGGTGCACCACTGGCAGATCAGCCCGCGTCTGCGCCTGGAAAGCACGCTGGCGGTGGAACAATCCACCATCAGCCAGTCCGGCGATGTGAGCCGCTCGCGGGATTTCCGCTTCACCAAGCCCAAGGCCGACCTGCGTTTTGACTACAGCAGCACACTGCAATTCAGTTTTTCCGTGGAGAAATTCATCGGCCAGCTGCGCTTCGCCGACTTCGCAGCCGCCACCGATCAGCGCGACGAGGAGCGCAACACCGTGGCGGGCAATCCGGAGCTGAAACAGGATCAGACCTGGCGCTATACACTGAACGTCGAACACCGTCTGCAGCAGGGGCGCATCGTACTCAGTGCCCGCGGCGCCTATTGGGATGTCAGTGATGCCACTGGCCGCATCAACACCACCGTGCCGGGAGGACCGCTGACTTCTGCCAACGGCAATATCGGCGATGGCGAAGTGCTCTCGCTCCAGCTCAACGGCAGCTATCGGTTCACGCAAGGGCTGCTGCTGAATGTGAGCATCCTGGCCCGGGCCTCCGAAACGATCGACCCTTTCACTCAACGCACCCGCCGCCTGGTACCCAATGACCGAGGCAACTACCGGGTCACCCTGCGCCATGACGTCCCCGCCTGGAACCTGAATTACGGCATCGACTTCCTGGGCGCCGACCAGGGCAACCGGCCGCTGCCGGATATCGACCGCTGGGAGGAAATCGATCAGCGCGAAGACCTCAGTGTGTTCGTGGAACGCAACTCCCTGACAACGCTGGGTCTGGCCCTGCGCCTTGAGCTGGGCAATCTGCTGGACTCCCACGAATGCGTGAACCGCACGCGCTACGCCGGACACATCCGCGACGGCGTGATCCGCGAGATCGAGCACCGCTGCAATGCCCGTGGCCCCCATGTGGCGCTGAAGCTGCGCGGCACGTTCTGACGCGTTTGATCTCTAGGCGAACAGCGCCAGCTTCTCCACGGGTATTGGGAACAGCGCATCAAGCTCTGCCGGCACCTTGAGGAAGTCCCGCAGCGCCCGGTGGATATGTTTGGGAGTAAGCACGATGCCGCTGGAGTGGGGTTCCAGGGTCGAGGCGCTGAGCTTCAGTGCCTCGAAATTCGCATTGGTTGCGCCAATCAGTGTGTTGCCGGTGATGCCCGCCCCCATGGCCATGACGCTGGTGATGTTCCAGTGGTCCTTGCCGTCTGCGGTGTTGTAGAAGGGCGTGCGGCCAAAGTCCGAGCCGATGATGATCGTGACTTTGTTCTGCAGGCCCCGCAGTTCGATCTGTTTCCACAGATGATCAACGCCGTCCAGCAACGCCGTCAGGGCCGCCGCCTGGTCTTCGTCGTGGTCGTCGTGGGTGTCGAAGCCCCCCAGATTCAAGCTCGCACTCACCGCCAGCCCACTGGCAAATGCCGCCACGGCGATCTCCGCCTGGCCTTTCAGGCCGGCGGACACCGTTGCTGGCAGATAGGCCAGCAGGCCGTCAAGCGAGACACCACTTTTGCGCACTGTCTCCAGCTTTGCCATCTGGGCGACGCGCTCGGGCAGTGCTTCCGACACCCGCAGCCGCGTCAGCCGCTGGGCCCGCGCTGCCTGGACGGCCGCATGGGTGGGCGTGCTGAAGAAGCCGGAGCTGCGCTGGGCCGGGTCAGTGGGGTACTGGCTGTTGGGGTAGGCCATTGCACTGAACGTGGCTGCAGCAGCCGTGCGCACCGGGGCCACCAGCGAGGCCGTGAAGTCATAGCCACCATTGGAGATGAAGGCCATGGGCTGGCTGGCATAAGGTGCCGCCGCCAGGGCAGCCAGACTCGGATAGCCCTCCTCCAGACGCCCGCTCCACACGAAACGCTGCCCGGTTTCGTGGCCATTGGTCTGGGTATCCACGCCGTTGATTACCCGCAGACGGCTGTAGTGCTTCGCGAAGAAGGTGTCGAGATGACCAGCAGAGTCGGTGGATGGCGGCGTAACGCCGTCTGCATAAGCGGCATAGCGCAGCTTGCCTGCCGTTTTGATCAGCGAGGCCGGGTACTTGTTCACCGGCCCCATGCCATCGGCGCGCAAAGCATTGCCCTTGGGGTCAATGAGCGCTGTCGGGTCCCAGCCGCCAGAGGCGCTCACGGTGATCACGAAACGCGAGGGCGTAGCGCCGAGAGCCGGACGCACCAGGGACATGGGCAGCACCCCGGCCATGCCGATGCCGGTCAACATTCTCAGAAAGTGGCGACGTTCCATGGCAGTCTCCTAGGCGTAGAGGAATCGGTAGTCAGCAAGCAGATAGGCCACCACGGCCATCCACGCACGGATCACGTATTGGGGGTCATCGCGCAGCCGGCCATCCACCCCGCCGCTGCTGAGCGAGGCGCCGGTGAGCATGTCGTTGTTGCGCTGGCACAACGCCGGCAGTGTGGTCAGCTCCGAGACGCCCACGCGCTTCCTGCCTTCCACCAGCACAGCTTCGAAGAGCTGGTAAGTGGCGGTAATCTCGGGATCGTTCAGCGCGAGGGATTCGCCCAGCAGATACTTGTGAAGGTGCACAATGGTGGCTTTCACCGCATCCCGGTCCTGCGTCGTGGCCAGCTGGGTGGTTTTTTCTACACCGGCAAACAGCCGGCGCTGCGATTTGGGGGCCAGGAAATCATTGGGCACCGCATAACAGGCCATTTCGTTGGCCATGCGTTCCTGCACGAACACCATGAGTCCATTGGGGTCACTGAGCCGTTCGGTAATCGTGAACGAGTCAATGCCGCCGTAGATCTGTCCAAAATACTGGCGCCTGTCCAGCAGACGTGCAGTCGACAACAACTTTACATTGCTGCTGTAACTGTTGAGCGTCCCGCGCCACTCGAAGCCGAACAGGGCGTTGAGCTTGCGGTGCAGCATCTCGGGGGTCAGCAGCCGTGCCGCCCCGGTGGCGGCGTGGACCACGCCCTGGGCAGGGTCACTCAGGCCATCGGCACGCCAGTAAGGGCTGAGCACAATCTCCTTCACCAGCGTCTTGAGCGTGCGATTCGCAGCCACATACTTCGCCTGGATCTCGTCCAGATGAGCCGACTCGGCCAGATACGCCTCCGTCTCGGCGGGCGTGGCATTCGCCCCGGGAGCATCAAGGGGCTCCTGCCCCGTCATGCCGGTGTACAGCAGGCGCACGATGGCGGAATCGAAGCGGGCGTCCTGCACGATGCGCGCGGTCAGCCACTGCAGCGGCTCCTCACTGGAGGTGACTGGGAAGGCCGTGCCGTTGAATCCGGCTTGAAACATGTCCGTGTACCACGTGCGGGGTTTGACGAAACTGCCGGCCAGATTCCAGTTCTTGAACGAGGAGGCAATCGGGTCCAGCAGGCTGTGGCATTTCACGCAGTCGGCATTCTCCAGCGTGGGGGCCGTGCTGCTGATGTCCACCGCCGTGCCATCGGGACGCGCGCCGTCCAGCGCCAGGATGTCCACATCGAGGAACAAGTCATACACGACGCGGGAGCGGGCGCGGTTGCGATTGGTGGCACTGGTGGGATAGCGGTTGAGGAACATCAGAGAGCTGAGGATGCCGGCGTGGGGCGTGCCGGACAGCTTCACCGGACGAAACTCGTTCGGGTCCGACACGTTCGTGAACACCGAGGTGTCGACGCCGTAGCTTCTGGCGGAAAAACCGTTGAGCATCGCATAGTTGGCCGTCAGGATTTCGGTCATGGGCTTGTTGTTGCGCACCACGTAATTGATCAGTTCCAGCGGCTCGCGGGCCACGCTGTCGTTGGTGGTGTCGCGATTGAAGACGTAGTCGGTGCCACGGGAACTTGCCCCCGGATCATACCAGCGCGCAGTGGGATAGCGGCGCATCAGCTGGATGGCGGCCTCGCTGCCGTTGGTGGACAGGTAGCGGTTTGTCAGCAGCCAGTCATTGAAGATTTCCGACAGCCGGTTGTAGAACGCGGGCTCCGTCATCATGCCATCGAGCACGGTGCGCAGGCCGGCTTCGCCCTGCGCGGCCACCAGCGCCTGTTCGCTCGTGCTGGGCAGGCGGCTGACCAATTGCAGACTCGCGGCGCGCAGCGTGGCATCCAGGGGCAGCATCTCGATGGCGGCCAGGGCCTTGCCGCTGCCGGCAGCGGAAGTGCCATTGAAAACGCTGAGGATGTAGGACGCCGTTTCCGAGGCACAGGTGCCCGTGCAGGCGGCAGGATTGCCCAGGGGCATCGTACCGGCAATCTTGGCTGTCAGGCCTGCCAGGGTGCCGCAGTTTGCGCAGTTCTTCAGCGTCACGCCCACGGCGCCTCCCAGACCGTCGGCGCCGTGGCAGCTGGCGCACTGCTGGGCGTAGGCGGTCTGACCGGGCAGCACAACGTCCGTTGCGCTCACCACCTGGAACTTGTCGCCTGGCAGCAGCTGCAGCGTCAGCGCGTAGAAGGCAGTGCCCGACCTGACCGTGGGAATCTTCAGCAGCCCGCTCTGCAGGGTGAAGGTGCCACCGGGTGCCAGCCCGGCAGAGGCCGGCACAGCGGAGGCGATTGCGAAGCGCTGGCTGGCCGCATCCTCCAGTACCAGACTGAGGGTGACGGAGCCGTAGCCTTGCACATCGATGCGCGGAATCTGCAGTACCGGGTAGAAATAGGTGGGCAAGGAGGCCCCGCTGGCGGCGTGAACTGGCGGCGTCAGTGCCACCAGGCCGAGCAGCAGAACGAGTGTCCAGACGGCTGCCAGTGGCCGGATGAGCGATAGCAGTGATGCTTGCATGGTGAAATCTCGCACAGAGTGTCTGCGTGTGGTTGGAGTGGAGAATACTACATTTGCAGTCATGCAAACGCCAGACTGGCCTTTTTGTTGGCACAGCATGGAAAAAGTGCGCGAAATTGCGATAGGAGTCACAGAGCAAGCGCTCAGCGGGGTGCCGCAACGGGACTACATGTGGAAGCAGGCTCAGCCCGCGAACGCATCGCCGGCAACAAATCATTCATTGGACTCGTTCAGGGCGCGTTGCGCTGCGCGGGCGTGCGCCTGAATGCTGGCGTCGGCGACGGGGCGGCAGCACGCTGCGTCCGGGCCGCCTGGCCCCACCAGTCCAGCTGACTGAAGCAGCGCCCGAGAAAGCCCTGCCACGCCTGGGCATCCACGCCCTCGGCGTAGCCGCCCTCTTCCGTGAACACCTCCTGGGCCTTGGCCAGATGCGCCATGGCGGAGACGGGCAAGCAGCCCAGCTCCGACAGATAGGCGCGCATGCCCATGGCCGCCCGCGCCCCGCCCCACTGCCCGGCCGAGTAGGTGACGATGGCGCTGGGCTTGAAAGCGAACAGCGAGCTGGCGAAGTGATTCAGCAGATTCGAGAGGGCCGGACTCATGGAGTGGTTGTATTCGGGCGACACCATCACATAGCCGTCGGCAGCCGCGATCTGCTGCGCCAGGGCCTGCAACGGTGCGGGCGCCTTGTCCGCCGCGAAGGCAAAGTGCGGCGTGAACACCGGGTCCAGCGGCACATCCAGCGGGTCGATCAGGGTGACAGTGTGGCCGGCTTCCTGCAGTTGTGCTACGCAAGCCCGGGCGACACGCAGCCCCAGCCGGGCAGGATGAGGAGGCGTGCTGGCCCGGGCGGAGCCGAGGAAGACGAGAAGGTTCAATGACATGGTGGGTTGTCTCCAAAATAGTGACGCTGAAGGTGGCTGCACACCACTCTGCCCTGCTTCGGGGGGCGCATGCAATGCGGGAGCGGGCTTGCCCGGGCGACGCACGGACTGGCTGGCCTGCCGGGAGGGACGCGCCGCGCAGACCGTCTGCCGCCAGGACGGCGGCAGCCGAGCCTACACGGATGTATTCACGGCGTGTCTGCGAGGCGCGTCCCTCCCGGCAGGCAAGGGGCACTCGCGTGTTCGCGGGCAAGCCCGCTCCCACAT
>Ga0255097_1000156_pt1 | contig 38145 bp, 32 predicted proteins | sample Colum_Atlam_RepB_2_FD_188436 | JGI IMG/M metagenome (GOLD analysis project Ga0255097, IMG submission 188436) | Freshwater microbial communities from Columbia River, Oregon, United States - Colum_Atlam_RepB_8d | ecosystem: Environmental > Aquatic > Freshwater > River | place: USA: Oregon...
GCCCAGCCCACCCAGGTGGAATGCGTGCTCGACGAGGCCGGCGGCGTTGGAGTCCAGCGCGTCGGTCTCGGTGTCGAAGCAGACCAGCGGCGCGGCCAGCAGCTTCGCCAGCATCGCCTCGAAGGCCGCCTCGTCGAGCACGCATTCCACCTGGGTGGGCTGGGCATTGCCGGCCGGAGACGGCGGGCTCTCCGGCGCGGCCGCCAGCACCGCCGGAGCGGCTTCAGCCACCGCCGTGGCCGCCTCCGCAGGGCGGGAGAGCTCCTCCGCCCAGCGATTGAAGCCCAGCCGGCGATACAGCGCGGCCAGCACGCCGGGTTCCGGCGCCTGCGGCCGCAGGTCCTCCAGCGTGACCGGCAGCGGCACCTCGCAATGGATAGTGGCCAGTTCGCGCGACAGCGGCAGCTTCGGCAGCGCTTCGCGCAGCTTCTCGCCGACCTTGCCGCCGACCTTGTCGGCCTGCGCCATCAGGTTGTCGAGCGTGCCGTACTCGTTGATCCACTTGGCGGCGGTCTTGGGTCCGACGCTGGGCACGCCCGGGATGTTGTCGACGCTGTCGCCCATCAGGGTGAGGTAGTCGACGATGCGCTCCGGCGGCACTCCGAACTTCTCGACCACGCCGGCCGGGTCCATGCGGACGTTCTTCATCGTGTCCAGCAGGTGGACGCAGTCGTTGACCAGCTGCGCCATGTCCTTGTCGCTGGTGACGATCAGCACATGGCGACCGCTGGCGCAGGCCTGCCGGGTCAGCGTGCCGATGACGTCGTCGGCCTCGTAGCGCTCCACGGTCAGCACCGGCAGGCCCATGGTGCGCAGCATCTCGGTGACCAGCGGGAACTGCGACAGCAGGTCCTCCGGCGTCTCGCTGCGGTTGGCCTTGTACTCGGGATAGAGCTCGTTGCGGAAGACGTCGCCGCGCGGGTCGAACACCACGCAGAAGTATTCCGGCGCGTAGTCCTTCATCAGCCTGCGCAGCATGTTGCCCATGCCATACACGGCGCCGGTGGGCTGGCCGTCCGGCGCGGTCAGCGGCGGCAGGGCGTGGAAGGCGCGGAACAGCCACGACGAGCCGTCGATCAGGATCAGCGGCTTGTCCGCAGGAGGGTCTATTGGCATATGTCTGGTCGCTGCGCCGGAGGCTGCTTTTGCGCCCCGCCAGGCGCGAGGAGTGCGGTGTACTTAATGTACATCAGCGACGAGCAACAACGCGGGGCGCAAAAGCAGTCCCGGCCCTGCGGGTTGCTGCCCGGAATGCGCCACGCGGCGCCAGCCGTCACTTATTTGAAACCCTGAAACATCTCCAGATCCGCTGGGCTGGCGCGATTCCGGGCGGCAACGCAGCGACCCGGCATGTGCCAACAGACCCTCAGCTCACAGGAGGCTCTCGCCGCGCAGCAGGTCGTCGATGGTCTCGCGCGCGCGCACGACATGGGCCTTGCCGCCGTCCACCATCACCTCGGCGGCGCGGCCGCGGGTGTTGTAGTTGGAGGCCATCACGAAGCCGTAGGCGCCGGCACCGCGCACCGCCAGCAGGTCGCCCTCCTCGATGGCCAGCGCGCGGTCCTTGCCCAGCCAGTCGCCGGTCTCGCAGACCGGGCCGACCAGGTCGTATTCCGTCGTGGCGCCGTCGCGCGGCGTCACCGGCACGATGTCCATCCAGGCCTGGTACAGCGTCGGGCGGATCAGGTCGTTCATGGCGGCGTCGATCACGGCGAAATGCTTCTCGCCGCTGTCCTTGATCGCCTCGACGCGCGTCACCAGCAGGCCGGCGTTGGCGGCGATGGCGCGGCCGGGCTCGGTCAGCACGCGCAGGCCGCGGCCCGCGAGCCTGGGCAGCAGCGCCGCGGCCCAGTCCGAAGGCAGCGGCGCCACCTCGTCCTTGTAGCGCACGCCCAGGCCGCCGCCGACGTCGATATGGCGCAGGCGGATGCCGGCGGCCTGCAGGCGCTCGATCAGCCCCAGCACCTTGTCCAGCGACTCCAGCAGCGGCGAGATGTCGAGCAGCTGCGAGCCGATGTGGCTGGCCACGCCCAGGATCTCGATGCCGGGCATCGCCGCGGCCTCGCGGTACAGCGACTCGGCGGTGGCGAAGTCCACGCCGAACTTGTTCTTCTTGAGCCCCGTGGAGATGTAGGGGTGGGTCTTGGGGTCCACGTCCGGATTCACGCGCAGCGCGATCGGCGCGCGGCGGCCCAGCGACCGGGCCACGCGGTCCAGGCGGCGCAGCTCGGATTCGGACTCCACGTTGAAGCAGTAGATGCCCGCGGCCAGCGCCTCGCGCATCTCGGCCTCGGTCTTGCCGACGCCGGAGAACACCACCTTGCCGGCGCTGCCGCCGGCACGCAGCACGCGCTGCAGTTCGCCGCCGGACACGATGTCGAAGCCGGCGCCGGCCTGGGCCAGCGTCTGCAGCACCGCGAGGTTGGAGTTGGCCTTCACCGCGAAGCAGACCAGGTGGTCCACGGGCGCCAGCGCGCTGTCGAAGGCGCGGTAGCGCTCCAGCAGGGCATTGCGCGAATACAGGTACAGCGGCGTGCCGTGGCGCGCGGCCAGCTCGGTGACAGGAATCTGTTCGGCCAGCAGCTGGCCGTCGCGGTAGGTGAAAGCCACTAGGGTGAGTCCGGGGAAGAATCGTTCTTGGGCTTGGCCACGGCGGCAGGCGGGGCCTCGGGCACCGGGCTCTGCGCGGCGTCGGCCGGCGGATGGGCCACGGCGGGCGGCGGCGCCTGCGGCACCGGCGCCTTCTCCTTTTCCGGCAGGTACAGCGCGCCGGACTGGCCGCAGGCGGCCAGCAGGAGGGTCAGGGACAGGGCGAGGGTCGGCAGCTGGGTCATGGCGGCGCTCCGGGGGCGGCAAGTGTACCAAGTTGGCACCCCGGGCCGGCTGTAGAATCCCGCCCCATGAAAAAGCACGAATCGGCGGACGCGGTACGACTGGAGCCGGATGCCCCGGCGGACGCCACGGTCATCTGGCTGCACGGCCTGGGCGCGGACGGGCATGACTTCGTGCCCATCGTGCCGGAGCTGGGGCTGCCGGCCGGCCACCGCGTGCGCTTCCTGTTCCCCCACGCGAAGATCCAGCCGGTGACCATCAACGGCGGCATGCCGCTGCGTGCCTGGTACGACATCCCGGCCCTGGACCGCGCGGCGCGGCAGGACGAAGCCGGCCTGCGCGAGTCCGAGAAGCGCATCGCCGGACTGATCGGGGCCGAGATCGCCTCCGGCATCCCGTCCCGGCGCATCCTGCTGGCCGGCTTCTCGCAGGGCGGCGCCGTGACCCTGCACCTGGGCGTGCGCCATCCGGAACCGCTGGGCGGCCTGATCGCGCTGTCCACCTACATGCCGCTGCACCAGAAGGTGGAATCGGAAATCCACCCGGCCAGCTTCAGGACGCCGATCTTCATGGCGCACGGCCGCTTCGACCCCATCGTGCCCTTCGCCTGGGGCTCGGACTCCGCGCGCGGCCTGCGCGCCGCCGGCTACGAGCTGGAATGGCACGAGTACCCGATGCAGCACCAGGTCTGCGAGGAGGAGATCGAGCAGGTCGGGCGCTGGATGCGGGAGCGGCTCGGCGCCACCTAGGGTCCGCCTGACGGCGGCGCGACCGACGGATGGAACTCCAAGGGAACGCTGGCGCGAACGTCCACCGGCTGGCCGCCGCGCAGCGGCGGCGTGAACTGCCAGCGTGAAACCGCGGTAACCGCAGCCCAGGCCAGGCCTTCGTCCGGCGAACTCAGTGCCCGGGGCAGCTGCGCCCGACCGTCGCGGTCGATGAAGAATTCCACGACCACGGTGCCGCCGATATCGGCGCCCCGCGAGCCCGGTGGACGCAGCGGCACGGGCTGGTGGACCGGCAGGGGCAGGGCGTCGAGCTCCGCCAAATCCGGGATGCGGGGCTCGGCTTCCTTCAGCACCCGCAGCAGGCGCAGGGCCGACTCGCCCGGGGCATCGCGTCCGCTGCGCTCGAACTTGGTTTCACGGGTGATCAATGCCCAGGCGGGCTTGCCCTGCTTGCGTGCCGGCTCGAACTCCCAGGCTTCCATCGCGGCTCGCGCCGCAAGGCCGAATTCCGGACGCGTGGCCTTCAGGATGTGGGCCTCCTGCACCCTGCCGTCCGGACGGATCACGGCGTTGACCGTGGCCGAGCCGGTGACACCCTTCGCCAGCATCTCGAACGGATAGGCCGCGGCCTGCGCCAGCTTCACCTGTGGCGGCTGATCGTAGTGGAACTCCTCGGGCAGGTTCTCCGGAAAGCGCAGCCCTCCGGAGAGGGCATAGGGCTCGGCCGCCGGCCACAACATGCTCAGCGGCGCGTCCTGCAAGGAGAACGGCACGCTCATGGAGAATTCTTCCGCCACTGCCTGGCCGCGCCGGGTTGCCGGCGCAAAGCGCCATTGGCCGAGCGCCTCCACCACCGCGCGTTCCAGCGCCGGGTGCGCGGACTCGATGATCCGGATACCGCGGGGCTCACCCCCGGCAGTGACGGTGAACGCCGCCTGCACGTCGCCCTGGTTGCCTGACTTGCGCAACTCGAGCGGATACTCCGGCATCACCCGCTTCATGGCGACAGGCAGCGTCGTGAGCACCAGCGGAATGCGCAGCAGGCCGGCGACCGCCTTGCCCTCGCGCTGCGCCGGCTCGCAAGCACGGCCTCGCCGCAGCGCGGCCAGCACTGCGGCGAGGGAAAGGTCCGGATCGACAGACTGGAGCACGCGGACACTCTTGATCTCGCCGTCGGCGGCCACCGCCGCTTCGAGCAGGATCTCCGGATCGGCACCCTTCCAGGTCTTGCCCTCCGGATAGAAGACGCGCATCTCCTTCTTCAGCCGCGCCGGCGCATCGGCCGCGGGCAGTGCCGCGAACACGAAGCCGACTTCGCGGGTCCAGGCGATCGGCCTTCCCTCCTCGCGATCCGGGCGGAAGCGCCAGCCCAGCAGGGCACGCCTCACGTCCTCGTCAAGTTCTGGCCGGCTGGAGGACAGCACGCGCGCGTCCAGCACCACGCCGTCGGCATCCCCCCGGAGTTCCACACGCAAGTCCGGCTCGGCCTTGCCGTAGGCCACGAAGAAATCTTCGGGGTAGCGCAGCGCGGCCGCGGGTTCCGCGGCAAGGGCCAGGCTGGCCCAGGACAGGCAAAGGAACAGGAGCAGGCGCATGGCGAAAATCCGGTCTTGTCGGCCACAGCCTGTCGGCATGGCCCATGCCGCGCAAGCTGACGACATCGTCAGGTGCTCAACGCTCGATCGTGTACAGCAGGTCGCCGCCGGCTTCCACCCCGGATTCGGTCTGCAGCTTGAAGCCGTGGCCCAGGTCGTAGGCCAGCTTGAAGATGTTGCCCGGCTGGAAGATGCCGATGCCGTAGCTGACGTAGAGCTTGGGCGAGAGGTACTTGCCCACGGTGAGGCGCGCCTGGTCGGAGGTCTCGCCGGGCTTGGAGCCCACCGTGATCTCGTCGATGCCGACGCTGCTGCCGAGGCGGTTGGCCAGGAAGCCGCCGCCACTCAGTCCCAGCGCCAGCGCGGCACTGGCCAGCATGTTGCGGTCGCCCTCGGTGTTGTTGCCCTCGTCCATCGGGCGGCCGAGGATCAGCCAGGACAGCTGCTGCTGCTGCGTCATCGACGGCGTGGAGTAGACGCTGAACTGCGGCTTGTCGAGCGTGCCGCGCACCAGGATGCCGACGGTGACGTCCTCGGTGGGCTTGCGCTCCGCCTTCAGCTCCAGCAGCGGCGCGGTGATGAAGCCGCCGTTGTAGATCAGCCGGCCGGTCTCGATGCTCAGGTCCTGGCCGTAGGCCTTGTAGCGCCCGCCGATCAGGTTGATCTCGCCGGCGGCGCGGGTGTCGCGGCCGCTCTCCTCGAAGATGGTGATGCCGCCGCCGAAGCGGGTCGTCAGGCCGTAGCCCTTGAAGCTGACCTGGTCGCCCAGCTTGAGCTGCACCTCCGCCAGCAGCTTGAGCAGCCCGCCCGGCTCCGGCAGCTGGCCGTCACGGCCGACGATGATCTGGTCGGAGCTGGGGCCGATGCCGGTGGCGAAGTCCGGCGGCGCGATCTCGGCGCGCGGCACCAGCACCTCGCCGGTCACGCGCAGCTGGCGCTTGCTCAGGCCGAGCTTGAGATCGGGCGAGATCCAGACCTTGGCGCTGGGCAGGCGCGCCGCCTGGAAGTCCTTGCCGGTGACGCGGATGTCGGCCTGCACCGGATCGCTGCGCGGATCGATGCGGCCGGCGATGCGGACTTCGCCGCCGCCCGAGAAGCCGGAGACGTCCAGCTCCAGCACGCCCTCGGAACCGCCGCGCAGGCTGCCCTTCAGCGGGCTGATCTCGATGCCCGGCGTGGCCAGCCGCAGCTTGCCGTCGCGCAGCGCCAGTTCGCCCTGGGCCAGCGGCTTCTCCAGCGTGCCGCCCAGCTGGAACTTCCCGCCGATGGAACCCTCCACCGAGGTCACCTCGGTGGTGAACAGCCGCAGCCAGGTCAGCTCCGGCAGCTCCACCTCCAGTTCGCCCGACAACGGGCGCTGCGCCAGCAGCGCACCGGGCCCCAGGCGCGCGTCGAGCCGCGCCAGGCCCTGGGCAAAGGGCAGGTCCAGCCTGGCGCGCAGCGAGTCGCCCTCCTGCTCCAGCTGCGCGGTGCCGGCCTTGAACTCGAACAGCCTGCGCTCGTTGACGGTCCATTGGCCGGCGCTGGTGGCCAGATCCGCGCGCAGCACGGCGATGCGCCCGGCGGGCGTCAGATCGATCTGCCCCGAGCCGTCGATGCTGCCGTCCACCTCCCAGCCCTTGGGCATGAAGGGCTGCAGGTAGGCGTAGGCGAAATCCTCCAGGCGGAAGGCCACGCGCTGCACGCGGGGGTCGCGCAGCAGGCGCAGGCAGGCGCGCGCCGGCGCACTGCGCCAGCAGGCGGGCTCCAGCGATTGAGCCGTGGCGGACAGTTCCAGCGCGGCCGGCTCCTGCAGCGTCCAGGCGGCGAGCTGCTTCGGCGCCAGGCGGCCGCTGGCCAGCTGACCGCGCCAGCGCTGGCGCGGCAGGTCGGCGGCGCCGCGCAGCGCCAGCTCCGCATCGCCCTGCTCGGTCTGCGCCGCCAGGCGCAGCTCGTGCTGGGCGAGGCGGCCATCCAGCTCCAGCGTCGCCGCGGCGATGCGCAGGCCGGCATCCGCATCGGCCAGCCGGACCCGCAGGCGGTTGTCGCGGCGCAGGTCGAGATTGCCGTCGAGCTGCAGGCTGGCGGCGCGAAGGTCGCCGGAGACCAGGCTGCGCGCATCCAGCGTCGCCCGCAGCTTCCAGTCCTCGGGATTGCTGCTGCCGCGCAGGTCGGCGTCGGCCTGCAGCTTCAGCGATGCCAGGCCATGGGACTGGTAGCGCAGCTGCTGCGCCTCGGCCTGGGCCTTCACGCGGGGGCCTTCCACCGGCCCCTGGGCCTGCGCGCGGACCTGCAGCTTTCCGCCAAGCCCGGGCCACAGCGGCGCCAGGTCGGTGCTGGCCAGTTCGGCCTGGGCATCCAGCGTCGGCCAGACGCGGCCGCTGGCCTTGAGCCGCGTGGGCCCGCTGCGCAGCTCCGCGGCGGCCAGCGTCAGCGTGTCGTCGGCGTAGAGTCCATCCGCCTTCAGGTCGAGCCGGTAGTCGCGCCACACCGAGTCGTACAGCGCGGCGCTGAAGCCGATGCGCGGTCTGCCGTCCTGCATCTGCGTCTGCACGCGGAAGCGGCCGTTGAGGACACCGGCCAGTTCGGGCAGGACCTGCTCGGGATGGATGCCGCGCATCTCGCCCTCGGCCTCGACGCGCAGCTGCGGCGCCCAGGCGACGTCGGCCTTGGCGTCGAGCCGGCCGCCCAGGCCCCGGGCCTGCAGGCGCTGCAGCCGCAGCGTCTCCAGGGTGCCCTTGCCCTCGGCCTCCAGGTCCACCGCGGCGCGCGCCTCGGCCAAGCGGGCCTTGAGCCGGTAGGCATAGGATTCCGGCGAGCCCTTGACCTTGGCCTCGCCCTTCGGGCTGGTGAGCATGGGCTCGTCCAGCAGCGGCCAGCGCAGGTCCTGCCAGCGCAGCGTGGCGTCGAACTGCCCGGCGTAGGCGTATTCGCCCTGCAGCTCGGCAACGCCCGGCCCGCTCAGCCTGAGCCGCTCCACCTGCGCGCGCTCCGGCGACAGCCGCAGGTCGGCGACCGCCAGCAGCGCACCGGTCTGCGGCAGCGTGGCGGCGAGCCTGCGCAGCTCCACGCGGCGGCCGATCCAGCGCAGGTCCAGGCCGATGGCGTCGATCAACAGGGGGGCTTCCGCGTCCGGCAGGCGCAGGCGCAGGTGCTGCACGCCGGCATTGACCACGCGCAGGCCCAGCGGCAACTCGCTGATCGGCGGGGTCTGCTCCTCGTCCGGCGGCGTGTCGCGCAGCGTCACGTCCACCGTGCCGGCCTGCAGGTCGTTGATGCGCAGACGGCCGCGCAGCAGCGAGCGCGGGCGCCAGCGCAGCGTCGCCTCGTCGATCTCGACCGTGGCGGCCTCGTTCTCGAAACGCAGGCCGCGCAGCACCAGGGGGCTGAGCAGCGAGCCCTCCACCGATCCGATGCGCAGGCCAGGCACCCATTGCTGCGCCTGGTCCGCGGCGAAGCGCGTGCCCGCCTCCGTACCCAGCAGCCAGGCCGCCAGCAGCAGCGGCAGCGCCGGCACGGCCAGCAGCGCGAGCAGCACGACCAGGAGGCGCTTCACAGGCCCACCCGGATGCCGATATGCAGGCGCACGCCGCTGTCGTCGCCATCCAGAGGATGCGCGATGTCGGCCTGGATGTAGCCGACCGGCGAGCGGTAGCGCGCGCCGATGCCGACGCCCTGGAACAGCTTCGGCATGACCTCGTCGTCGGCACCGCCGGCATCGTAGAACACGGCGGCGCCCCACTTGTCCCAGAAGTAGTAGTCGGTCTCCAGGCTGACGCCGGCGAGGAACTTGCCGCCCACGACCTTGCCGTCGGCGTCCTTCGGCCCGATCGACTGGTAGCTGTAGCCGCGCACCGACTGGTCGCCGCCGGCGAAGAAGCGCTGCGAGGCCGGCAGTTCGGAGAAATCGTCGACGATGTTGGCGCCGTACTCCGCGCGCCCCAGCACGCGCCACCGGCGCGAGAGCGGATAGACGCCGCGCAGGATGCCGTGACCCTGGATGAAGCTGGCGTTGGACAGCAGTCCCTTCTGCGCACCGTGGGTGTCGAGGAATACCGCCCAGCCGCGCCGCGTCAGGATCGGATCGTTGAGCTCGCTGCGGTTCAGCTCCAGGCCCGGCATCAGCAGGTCCGCGGTCTGCGTCTTGTCGGACAGCTCGGACTCCTCATGCTCGAAGCTCAGGTACCACTTGCGCTTCCAGTTGCCGGGGAAGCGGTTGAGGCTGGTGTTGAGCACGTACTTGAGGCTGTCGCCGTCCTCGTAGCGCTCGGTCTCCACCGCGCCGCCGAAGCCCCAGTATTCCCCGGGCTTGCGCCCGAGGGGGATGCGGTACTCGGCGCTGGCCTTGTTCTTGATCTGCGACAGCTGCATTTCGGCGTGCAGCTTGTGGCCGGAGCGGTTGAAGTAGCGCACGTCGTTGGCCACCGAGGTGCGGGCGCCGGTATCGGTGCCGTAGCCCACGCCGAAGTCCCATTTGCGCTTGGGCCGCGGCGTGGTGTGGATCTCCATCGGGATGCGATGGTCCTCCGCCTTGTCGCGCCGCGGCTCGATCTCCACGTTCTGGAAGTAATCCAGGTCGGTCAGGGCGAACTGCGTGTCCACCAGGACCTGCGGATCGAACGCCGCCCCCGGCTGGATCGTGACGTAGCGTTCGACGATGCCGGGGTCGAGGTGGGTCTGCTCCACCGTGACCGGGCCGAAGTAGTAGCGCGGCCCGGTGCTGAGGATCAGTTCGACCTCGGCGCTGCGCTCTTCCGGATTGACGCGCAGTTGCGAGCTGGTGAAGGTGGCGTCGAGGTAGCCCTCGGCATAGGCGGCCTGGGCCAGGCTGGTCTTGGCCTGCTCGTACTCGCTGTGCTGCAGCCGCTCGTAGGTGGTCAGCGGAAAGCGACGGAAGATGCGACGGAAGATGCGGTCCTTCTGGCCCTCGCCCTCCACTTCCACGTCGATGCGCGTGATCAGGGTCGGCAGGCCCTTGTCCACGGTGTAGCGCGCCCTCCAGTTGGGTGCCTCGCCTTCCAGCGAGGACTCGATCTTCGGGCTGTAGTAGCCGAAGGGCTGCAGCGCGCCGCGGATGTCGTCCCCGGCACGGGCATGCAGGCCCTCCACCAGCAGATCGTCCAGCTCCTCCGATTGGGCCGAGGCGCGGATGCGCAGGCGCTGCTCGACGTTCTCCTTCTCCGCTCCCTCCAGGCCCAGCACCTCCACCTCGACGCCGGCATGGGCAAGCCCCGCCCACAGCAGGAGCGCAGGAAGCAGCCGGCGGCAGGCGGGGGAGGAGGGGATCGACGTCACGGCATCTGTCTTGCTTGGACTCGTATTATTTGTGATTGTGACGGCCACAGTGAAGTGAAGCGTCCAACCGGACGCCTTCGGGCCAGGGAGTGCCGCATGCAGCAGAAACTCACGCTCGTTCTCGGCAGCAAGGCCCGCTCCAGCTGGTCGCTGCGGCCCTGGCTGTTCCTGCGCTACCACGAGGTGCCGTTCGACGAGATCCTGCTGCCCTTGGGCCAGCCGGACAGCCGCGCCCGCATTCTGGAGCACTCTCCCAGCGGAAAGGTTCCCTGCCTGCTGCAGGGTCCAGTCAAGGTCTGGGAGTCGCTGGCGATCTGCGAATACGCCGCCGAGACCCTGGCCCTGCCGCTGGCCTGGCCGCTGGACCCCGCCGCGAGGGCGCTGGCCCGGGCCATGTCCGCCGAGATGCACGCCGGCTTCGCCGACCTGCGGCGCGAACTGCCGTTCGACGCGCTGCGCAAGCCGGCGGCCAGGCAGGTCGGGGAGCAGGCGGCGGCGGACATCGCCCGCGTGCGGGCCCTGTGGCGCGAGGCGCGCAGCCTCCACGGCCGCGGCGGCCCCTGGCTGTTCGGCCGCTTCGGCATCGCCGACGCCATGTTCGCGCCGGTGGCCCTGCGCTTCCATGCCTACGCCGTGGCGCTCGACGGCCCCGAGCGCGAGTACGTCTACAACGTGCTGATGCACCCGGCGGTGCAGGAGTGGCTGGACGCGGCGGCGGCCGAGGCGCCGCAGGAGCCGGTGGTGGAAACGCCGGCCGAGCGTACCGCGGAATTCCTGCCGGAGCCGGAAGCGCCGGCGGCGGTCGCCGCCCGCTACGTCGACGATCCGGCGGAGACGCAGGAAACGCCGCTGGAAAGTACCCACCGCGACCTGCCGCCGGCGCCCAGGCCGGGAGAGGAGTCGCTGGCGGACCTGCTGGCTCCGCGCGATCCGGCGACGCGGCCGGCACCGGCGCCGCTGCCGGTGATCGAGAACCAGGCGGCGGAACCGCTGCCGGTGGACCCGGTGAAGCTCCGCTCCTTCATCCTGCCGCCGTAGGCGGCCAGGGGCTTCAGCGCAGCCGCGCCTGAGGCGGCAGGGCCCGCCGAGGGGCGGCGGCCCCCTGGTCCGCCTGCTGGATGCGGTAGCCCTTCTGGCGCAGCAGCGTCACCAGCCCGTCGGGGCCGTAGAGATGCGCCGCGCCCACGACCACCATCTGCGGCTTGTCGCCGTCCAGCGCCGCCTGCAGCCGCGGCAACCAGGCGCGGTTGCGCGCCGCCAGCAGACGCTCGTAGACCAGCGGGGCGCGCGCCTTCAGCTGCCCCGCGACCTGCTCCAGCGCCTCGGCGTCGCCTTCACGCCAGGTGCGCAGCAGGTCCTCCGGCTCCGTGCCGGCCTCGACCAGTTCGTCCACGGTGGCGGACAGGAACTGCTCGGACTGCGCCGGCGTGGTGTCGATGAACAGCGCCAGGTGCGCCTGGGGGTCCTCCAGCCAGCGCACCGGCTTTTCGTCCTGCAGGGCACGCTGGAAGAACTGCTGGTCGATGCCCAGGTCGGCGCGAAAGCCCGCGTGCTGGTAGCTGAACAGCTCCAGCGACAGCGCGCAGAACCAGGCACGGAAGGGCTCGCACAGCGCCATCGGCATGCCGACGTCGGCGGCGCGGCGTACCAGTCGCTCGTAGAGCGAGGGCGCGACGCTGGCCTTGAGCGGCTTGTCGGCCTTGGCCGCCGCCAGCAGCTTGGCCTGCATCTCCGGCGCGGCCAGCGCGGCAATGTCGCTTTCGAAGATCAGCTCGGCGGAGCGCAGGTAGGCCTGTTCCAGACCGTCCGGCAACTGGCCGGCGTCCTCCGGCAGCAGGTGGACCGAGCCCAGCAGGTAGTGGCGCGCCTTGCCGCCCTCGACCTCCCACAGGAAGGGGGCCCGCGAGGGTTCCTGGGCCAGCGCCGGCAGCGCGGCCAGCAGGCCGAACAGCGGCAACAGGCAGCGGCGGATGATGTTCATGTCAGCGAGGCCTCTGCGCGCTCGGGCGCACCTGCAGCCAGGCGGCGTGCTCTTCGCGCGTGCCCAGCGGATCACGGCCCTGCAGGAACAGGTCCATGTATTCCAGATCGTCGAATCCCCAGAACAGTTCCGCATTTCCCGGCGCCTTGCAGACCCGCATCGACGGCACGCCGAAGATCCCGGAGGCGACCGCCGCCTCGGTGTTGTGGCGCAGGCGGTCCTTGGCCGGGGCGGAGGCGGCCTCGCTGAGCCAGGTATCCGCATCGACCCCGGACTCCGCCAGCACGGAGCGCAGCGCCTCGGCCTCGCTCACCGGCCGGCTCTCGGCCCAGGCTGCGCGGAACAGGGCATCGATCAGCTTCAGTCGCTGGGCGGCGTCCTGCCCGCAGCAGGCCAGGCGCAGCGGCAGCAGGGGATTGAAGGGATGCGAATGCGGCGGCGCCAGCGGTATGCCGAGTTGGCGGGCCTTGCGCAGGACGTTCCAGATCATCCACTGGTTCTTGGCCGGCACCTCGGCCGGGCCCTTCTGGCCATGGGCATTGAGCAGGCCGGCGAACAGCACCGGTACCGGCTCCAGCGTCAGGCCGTGGCGCCGGGCCAGCTCGGGGACGCGGTTCCAGGCCAGCCAGGCATTGTGGGAGATGAAGTCGAAGAAGAAGTAGAGGCGGCCGGGGTCGTCAAACATGGACGGACTCGTCGCCGGCTTCGGCGCCCGGCATCAGCCAGTCGCCGCCGCCGCGGGCATCGCCGCCCAGGCCGGCGAAGTCGAACAGCTTCGGGTCGGCCAGCTGCGAGGGCGCCACGTTGGTCAGCGACGCGAAGACCTGCTCGATGCGCGCCGGGTGCTCCTTCTCCCAGCCTTCCATCATGCGGCGCACCTGCTTGCGCTGCAGCTGCTCCTGCGAACCGCAGAGATTGCAGGGGATGATGGGGAACCGCTTGAGCTGGGCGTAGGCGGCGATGTCGCGCTCGCGGCAGTAGGCCAGCGGGCGGATCACCACGTTGCGGCCGTCGTCGGACTGCAGCTTGGGCGGCATCGCGGACAGCTTGCCGCCATGGAACAGGTTGAGGAAGAAGGTGGCGACGATGTCGTCCTTGTGGTGCCCCAGCGCGATCTTGGTGTAGCCGTGCTCGGCGGCGTAGCTGTACAGCGAGCCGCGGCGCAGGCGCGAGCACAGCGAGCACATGGTCTTGCCTTCAGGGATCACGCGCTTGACCACCGAGTAGGTGTCCTGCTCGATGATGTGGTACGGCACGCCCAGCGATTTCAGGTAGTCCGGCAGGACGTGCTCGGGGAAGCCCGGCTGCTTCTGGTCCAGGTTCACCGCCAGCAGCTCGAACTTCACCGGCGCCTTCTGCTGCAGCTGCAGCAGCATGTCCAGCATGGTGTAGCTGTCCTTGCCTTCTATCGGATATAAATCGTTCAGCATATTAATAAATGCATGAATAAATTGATGTATCCGATGGCAGCCGATTTGTTTCTTGTAGCCGAATCGGGCGCTGCCGGGCTAAAGCTGATTCGACTGGTTTCGATGAGCTTGGTCTCACAGCGAACCGGGAGTCTCGGTCTTCAGTGTCGTTCAACGACTCTGGCGCCGCAACCAGCGAATCGTCTGCCCCACGCCAGCCGGTCTGCGCATCGGCCCCCTAGCAAATGCGCACTGACGCCAAGACGCTGCGCATTTACATCAGCCAGTTGCTCAACGGCATCAGCTTCCTGCTCACCCTCCTCCCTGAGCCTGCGCACCCTTGACCGCAACAAGCGGGCGCCGATCGATGAAGATCGGCGCCCATCTTAGGGCTGCCTCAGCCGAACTTCACCAGATTGTGCGTAGGCAGCGACCCACCCGGGAACTGAGCCAGCCGGCCACCCACCGCCAATGGACCGAGGTCCATCGCGAAGAAGCCGAGCCGGTCGATGAGCGCAGTCACCTTGGCCTTGGCCGCTGCATCGTCGCCCGACACGAACAGCACGCGCCGTCCACCCTCAGCCCGAGGATCACCTGAAACCAGCGCGGGCTGCAGGTGGTTGAAGGTCTTCACCACCTTCGCGCCCGGAACGAGGTCCGAAAACACCTCGCTCGATACACGGCCATGCAGCTCGGCCGGCTGAAACAGCGGCGCCTCGATCGGATTGTTCGCGTCGATGACGATGCGACCATCCCAGTCCGGCAGTCCCTTCAGCGCCTCCGGCAGCTTCGACCAGTTCACCGCGACCAGGACGATGTCCTTCGACGCCGCTTCCTCTCGCGTCCCCGCCATGATCGAGGGCCCGAGTTCCTTGACCAGTTGCGCGAGCGATTGCGGGCCGCGGCTATTGGCGAGAGTGGCCTGGAGGCCGGCGCGCGCCAGCGCGCGAGCAAACGCCGAGCCGATGCTGCCGGCGCCGATGATTCCGATAGTGCTCATGGAGGTCTCCTACGTATCAGGCAGTAAAGCCGCCGTCAGCGACGATGTCGGCACCCGTGACGAAGGAGCCGTCCGGTCCGGCGAGGAAGGCCACCACGCCGGCGATCTCGCCCGGCTGACCGTAGCGGCCGAGCGCCAGGCCCGGGCCCACGATCTGCGCGACGGGGCCAGTGGCTGGGTTCATGTCCGTGTCCGTCGGACCGGGATGGACCGTGTTGACCGTGATGCCGCGCGGCCCGACGTCACGGGCCAGGCTGCGGTTGAAGCCCGACACCGCGCTCTTGGTCAGTGTGTACACGGACGCGGTACCGAAAGCCGCATAGCGCGTCATCGAGCTGCCGATGTGGATCACCCGGCCGCCTTTCTTCATATGCCGCACGGCCTCCTGGGTCGCCACGAACACGCCGGTGACGTTGACATCGATCATGCGCTGGTAGTCCTCCAGCTTGTACTCGTCGATCGGCGCGTTGATGGCGATACCGGCGTTGTTCACCAGGATGTCGATGCCGCCCAGCTCCGCCACCGTCTGGCGCACCGAGGCGCGCACGGCTTCGGCGTTGCCCGCGTCCGCCTGGATGGCAACAGCCCGGCCGCCCGCCGCCTGGATCTCATCCACGACGGCCTGCGCCTTGTCCGGAGACGCGCTGTAGGTGATGGCGACGGCGGCGCCATCGCGGGCGAGCCGCTTCGCGATGCTGGCGCCGATAGAGCGTGAGCCGCCGGTGACGAGGGCGACCTTGCCGCTGAGGGGGAGCTGCTGGTTCATGGTGAATCTCCTGCGGGGTTGGAAAGTGAGGCCAGTCTCCCAACTTGATTGACCCTTGATTAGTGGGTAATGATTGGTTTCATTTATTACTTTTGATTGAAAATAGGGCGAAGCATGGAAACGCTGGCCAACCTGGAGTCCTTCGTCCGCAGCGCCGAGAACGGCGGCTTTTCCGCCGCCGCCCGCCAGCTGGGCCTGACGCCGGCGGCCGTCAGCCGCAACGTGGCCATGCTGGAACGCAATCTCGGCGTGCGCCTGTTCCAGCGCAGTACACGCAAGCTCACGCTTACCGAAGCCGGCGAGCGCTTCCTGGAAACGGTCCGTGGACATCTGCGCGGACTGCAGTCGGCCATCGCCGATGTCTCACGGGATGACGAGGAGCCGGCGGGGGTCCTCAAGGTCAGCATGGCGCTGACGTTCGGCATGGATTACCTGCTGCCCTTGCTGCCGGAGTTTCTGGCGCGCTACCCGAATATCCGCATCGACTGGGACTTCGAGAATCGCCAGGTCGATCTGATCTCCGAGGGTTTCGACGCGGCGATCGGGGGCGGCATCGAGCTGGCGCCCGGCGTCGTCTCCCGGCCGCTGGCTCCGGCGCACATCATCGCGGTGGCTTCGCCCGCGTATCTGGCCGGAAAAGACCTGCCCACCGATCCCTCGGAACTGCTCAAGTTCACCGGCATCGGCATGCGGTCCGTCCGCACCGGGCGCATCCGTAACTGGACCATGCGGAATGTCGCCGGCCAGGAGATGGCTGCGCAGACGACCGATACGCTGGTGATGAACGATCCCGAGGCGATGTGTCGCAGCGCGCTGCTCGGCCTCGGCGTCGCACTAGTCGCGGTGCCGCATGCCTCGCCGCACTTGGAAAGCGGCAGGCTGGTGCGTGTCCTACCGAAGTGGTACGCGGACGCTGGCCCTATTTCACTGTACTACGCGACGCGGACGATGCTGCCAGCCAAGACCCGTGTTTTCGTGGAGCATGTGGTAGAGGCGTTCAAGAAGCAGCGGCTGGCACAGCGGTTCGCTGGAAGTCTTGGTTGAAGGCCACAGCGCAAGTGACTCGCCTTGGATATGTCTTCCGCTTTGGTAATCCCAACGACAATCGACGCAGTAGATATCGTTGTCAATTCAGATGGATCGAGAACACTTTTCGCTGCTTCGCCGTCAGAAGGTAGTGCGCAAGTCTGCTGGTGTCGCCGCGCGAGTTGGCTGGCGTTTTGTGCGCAACGAGATGGCGTTCTGTAATATCCCGGGGCACGGCAGCCAAGCAGCTCTTTGATTGTGGTTGCAAAGCCATCCCATGCGGGAATGTCGTGCCCTCTGGGCGATGGCACAGCCCAGCATCAGGACCAGCGCCGCCCGATGATATCGGCGGCGTCATCAGGCGTCGCCGAGCCGCTTCGCCGGCTTACCCGGGCATGGAAGGTGGGCGCATGCTGATCCAGGAAGCGCGTCATGGGGCCGCGAAAGCGGAAAACATCGGCGGGAATGTCTACGCCCAGGTGGCGAGCTATGGTGCCGGCAAAGCGCACCTGTCGATCCGTCGGCGGCTGCAGGTCGAAGTCCAACGTATGGGCAACAGCGTCGGCCACAACTGTCGACACCCGACGGAATAGCGCGTCGCGGCTTACTTTATCCGCAATGCGCTCCAGCTGGATCGCAAGCGCCTCGGCGACATGCTCAGGCAGCACAGCCCTAAGCTCTAGTTCGCCGCTATCCGGATGGAGACACAGATGCATGGTGTCGCTGCGGCGCGGAAAGCGCGGGCCTTGGGATATTGCAATTAATGAACACTATAGATTGTAGCTCTATAGTGTGCAAGAAACTAAATAGGTGGCTCCTCTTCGGGAGCCACCATGAAGCTTGCAGGCGCGTTTGCCGAGTCCCTTCGCAAGGTTCGCCTGTATGCGGACCTCAGCCAGGAGGACTTCAGCGATGTCTCGAGTCGAACCTATATCAGCAGCCTGGAACGGGGGATGAAAAGCCCGACGCTCGAGAAGGTGGATGCCCTCGCCGGAAAGATGCGTGTCAGCCCGCTTTCCCTCTACGTGCTGACCTACGCCATATTCACGCGGACCACGCCCGCCGCATTGCTCAGACAGGTGAGCGACGAGGTATCGCAACTGCAGGGCAAGGCACCGAACGCTGATAGGATTAGGCCCTCTCGTGGGCGTATCAATGTAGCCGGGGGGAACCCACGAGGTGGATAAAGCGGACCGAGCAGGACACTCAGACGTCTGCATCGAGGCTGCGAGATCAATGATCTCTTGATTTTTCGTTGGCCACTTGCAGTACCGCTCGCTCCGAATCGCTCAGCCACGATAGGTTAGGGAGCGTGGTCGGGATACTCGCGTACTCGGTCACGGGCATATCCGGCTCGCGTCGAGGATCGGGCACCTGCCAGTAGTACCCCGAGAGCAACTCGACCAAGGTCAGTCGACCATCCTCCATACCGGCGCCGGTGTCCAAATGCAGACGATTTCGCGCTAAAAGCGGCTGCCTGGAGGCCAGGGTTGTATGCCCGGAGACCAGCAGGTCAAGCCCCAAGACGGGGCACGTCGCCAATTCGTGCTCGAAGCGAGTCGCTGGCGGATACAGGCGGTGGATGTCCTTTTCGATGTCAGGGATGGAAGCAATGCCAGCGGCGATCGTCGTGCTTCGATCCCAGAGAATTCGTCTCTGAAGACGGCCGTATCTCTCGTACAGGTCTGATCCATGCTCGTGCATGTCGCTAACATCTGCCCAGGTCCATTCGTTGGGTAGGCCGGCATGGACAATGCCGACCTTGCGCCCATCCGCCAGGAGAATTTCAAAGGCCAGCGGCAGACGGCTTAGTATCTTCTCCATGCGTGCCTGATCGTTATTGCCAGGCCGCAAGGGATCATTCGGACCGAAGTACTCGCACATCGAATAGACCAGGCCTCGTTCCGATGAAATGGCGCCACGATAGGCCCCCATCTGCATGGCTTCGTGATTGCCCATGACAGCATAAAACCAAGGCTTTTCCGCCAGCCGTAGGCACTCAACTGACGAAGGCCCGCGGTGCACCAGGTCTCCGACGGAAAACAAGCGATCCTGTCGGGGGTTGAAGCGGACCTCGAAGAGCAACCGGTTCAGCATCTCCAAGCAGCCGTGGAGGTCCCCAATGCAGAAATCTCTTCCCATTGAGTTGGGCGGCAAAGTGATGAAAGGCTTTTCGAACAGCATATGGGGTGCCATTTACCAATGAATACTATAGGGTTCATATTGTACCGGCAGTTCCCCCTTACACAGCCCCGACCGAGGCGCAACTGAGCTAGGGACTGCCGCCCTGCGGCGGCAGTGCGCTCGTCGCAGAACTGCTGAGTCGACCTTAATGGCGGTCCGCGGTCACCGGCGGTGGATCAGGATTGAACAATCCTGCGTTCCCCCAGTAGGCACGGTGGCGATGCAGAATCCAAGGAAGGATCGCGATTCTGGCCTCCCTTTTTTCTACAGTCCGCCAGCTTGTTGCGCAGCTGCTTTCAGCGAAACTGCGCAGTGGCTCCATGGGAGCTGAATGACGGCTTCCGTGAAGCTGCGCAGGAAGTGCGAAGAAGAACTCCCCCTGATGGTCCGCGACAGGTTCTAAGCCCCAACGCGGGCCCGCTTGAAGCCCCACGCCGGGGTGTGGTGCATGCCTGCCTAGTTTCGGAAGCTGAGCAGGGCTGCTACGGCATTGCGCATGGAGAGTCTTCGCAAGATTGGGTGTCGGTCGTTCGCTGCTGACCGTAACGAGAAATTGGAATAAAAGCTGCGGAGGTCTCCGTTCAGGCATCATCAGCGAAGCTCTATCCGTAAATGTTGCCGATGTGGCCGAGTCTCATGCAGACATCTTCAAGCTCCTTTTGCATAGGCGGGCGTATCTCGGGTGGGGAGCCGATACCAGAGCGCGTAGAGCGCGGGCACAAAAAGCAGCGTGATCGCCGTCCCGACGATAACGCCGCCAATCAGCACCACTGCCAGCGGTCCCCAGAAGCCGTTGAAGGCCAGGGGAATGAATGCGAAGGCAGCAGCGGCGGCGGTCAGAACCACCGGCCGTGCGCGTCGAACGGCGGCCTCGACGACCGCCGCGTAAGTGCTCATCCCGTCGGTGAGGTTGTCGGACACCTGCTGGGTGAGAATCAGCGTGTTGCGCATGAGGATGCCCGCCAGGCCGATGATGCCCAGCGTGGCCACGAAGCCGAAGGGCATGCCTGAAAGCAGCAGTGCCGCGACCGCTCCCATCAGACCGAGCGGTGCAGTAGCCAGCACCATGAACATGCCTGAGAAGCTGCGCATCTGAAGCATGATGAAACTCATCATCAACACTACAACCAAGGGTTGCAGCTTCTGGATGGCAGCATTGGCTGTTTTCGAGCGTTCGACCGAGCCGCCGATCTCGATGCTGTATCCGTCCGGCAATTCCGATCTAAGTGGCTCCAGCGATCGCCATACTTCTGCGGTCACGTCATTGACTTGCGCCCCTTCGATATCGGCATGTACAGGAATGTAGAGACGCCGGTTGTACCGCCGCAGCACCGGGTCCTCGAAGTCCACCACGAAGTCGCCGAGCTGCGCAATTGGAATCTTGCGCCCTTCGCGCGTCTTCAGTTCCAGCGAACCGCCGTCTCGACGATAGGCCTCAGAGCCACGCACGCGCAGCTCGACGCTGCGTACGTCTTCACGAATGATCGTCGCGGTGCTCCCGTGCAACTCCCCCTGCATTTGCTCGGCCACGTCGCGTGGTGTCAGGCCGATCAGGCGCAGGCGTTCGGCATCGGCACGTAGCCTGATGGTGGGCACCCGCTCGTCCCACTCCAGATGGGTCATCCGCGTGTTGGGGTGTGCAGCCATTGCGGCTCGCACCTTCTCCGCGATGCGGCGCAGCTCGACAGGATCATCGCCAAGCACGCGCATCGTCACCGGCCAGTCAACCGGCGGCCCGTAACGCAGCCGGGAAACGCGCACCATCACGCCAGGGAAAGCTCCGCCGTCGATCTGGGCCTGTAGCCGGCTGATGATGGTCTCGCGCGCGGCAACGTCTTCGCTAATCACCAGCACACGGGCGAAGGCTGGATTGGGCAACTGCGGAGACGCCGAAATGAAAAATCGTGGTGCTCCGGCACCGACGTAGGTGGAGTGGCTTCGGACGCCCGGCATCTTGACGAGCTGCGTCTCGACCGCCCGCGCCACAGCATCGGTGGCGGCAATCGAACTGCCTTGCGGCAGGTATATGTCGATCAGCACCTCTGGCCGATCCGAGGGTGGAAAGAACTGCTTTTCCACCAATAGGATCATGCCCAGCACCGACAGCACCAGCAGCACCACAGTGCCACCGACGACGGTGCGGCGACGGTGCACGCACCATTCGATAACCCCTCTCAGACGGCGATATCCGGAGGTGTCATACAAGCCGGCCCCACCGTGCTGTGCAACGGTAGCTGCTGGCGGCGGCAGCAGGCGCGCGCCGAGATAGGGGGTGAAGGTGACGGCCACGATCCAAGACAGCAGCAGGGCAAAGGCCAGAACCCAGAAAATGCCTCCGGCATACTCGCCGGTGCTCGACGCTGCAAAGCCGATGGGCACGAAGCCGGCGATGGTGACCAGTGTCCCGAACAGCATCGGCGCGGCCGTGCTCGTCCAGGCGAAAGCGGCCGCATGCAGACGATCAAGGCCCTCCTCCATTTTTACCAGCATCATCTCGATGGAGATGATGGCGTCATCCACCAGCAGGCCGAGCGCAAGGATCAGCGCACCCAGTGTCACAAGGTTGAGATCGTGTCCGGCGAGGTGCATCAGGAAGAACGTCAATCCCAAGGTCACTGGCACAGCGATGCCCACCACCAGGGCAGCGCGCAGGCCGATTGCCACCGCGCTCACCAGCAGCACCACGCCGACGGCAATGAAGAACTTCAGCTGGAAGAGGCTGACTGATCGGTCGATTGACTCGGCTTGGTTGGTAAGCCGGGTTAGATTGATGCCCAGTGGCAGTTGGGCGTGTTCTGTGGTCAGGAATTTGTCCAGCGACTTGCCGAGTGTCAGACCATTGAAGCCGGATTTCATGACCACTCCGATCAGCACCGCGTCCTCACCGACCGCGCGAACGAGGTAACTCGGAGGTTCTTCGTAGCCGCGATGGATGGCGGCAATCTCATCCAGACGCAGGATGCGCTCGCCGATGCGGATCGGAAGCGCCAGCAGATGCTTGATGTCCGAAAGGTCGGCGTCCACGCGGAAATAGATGCGCGGTCCGCGGGACTCGATCAGGCCAGCCGGCAACAGGTGGTTATGGTCTTCGAGAGCAGCGAAAATCTGCTCCGGCGGTATGCCCAGATTGAGCAATCTGTCGTTGTCGATATCCACGTAATAGCGTTCGGGGCGCTCCCCCAGCAGCAAGGCCTTGTGGACTCCGGGAACGGCCTGCAGCCGGTCGCGGATGGCTTCAGCCTGACGCAGAACCAGCCGCTGCGGCAGGCCGGGTGCGGTCAGCGACAACAGGCAAAAATAGACATCGCTGAAGTCTTCATTGACGATGGGACCGATGGCTCCAGGCGGTAGTGTTCGCGCTTCCTCCTCCATCCGGCGCCGCACCTCGTAACGCAACTGGCGGGCACGCTCGCTACTGATGTAGTCCTGAAACTCGACCATGAGGTCCACCCGGCCGGGGCGGATAGTGGTGTCGACGTGATGGACTTCGTCAACCTCTTGGATACGCTTTTCCAAACGTTGCGCGACCTGATCGCGCAGCGTTGCGGCGTCGGCCCCAGGCCACAGCGCCGATACCACCATCACCTTGAGCGTGAAGCTGGGGTCCTCGGCGCGCCCCATGCTGAAGAAGGTGTAGGCCCCGACGGCGAGCGACAGCAGCAGGAAGAAAAGAGTGACCGCGCCCTCGCGCACAGAAAGTGCGGATAGGTTGGGAAGCCTCATTGCCGCCGCTCGCGCACCGCCATGCCAGGTCGCAGCAAATTCCCGCCGACAGCGACGATGCGCGCCTCCGGCGGCAGTGAAGTCTGCACACGTGCGGTGTCTCCTTCAAGCGTAAGCACCCGCACCGGAACGGGCTCCACACCGGCGTTGGTCATACGCCAGATTCGAGGACCTTCGCCGCGCTCGTCAACGGCGGAGAGGGGCACGCGATAGACCTCTGCTGTGGCTGCTTGGTCCACTTTCTGTCCTGGCTCTGGTTGCGGAACGTCGAAGCGTGCACGCACTACGGTGCCCAGCGGCAATTGCGCGGCTTCTTGCGGCAGCTGATAGCGCGCACGCCAGGTGCGGCTGATGGCATCCGCAGCACCTGCTGCCTCGCGCAGGGTCAGCTTGAGTGTCGAGCTGTCATCCAGCTGCAGCAGGCCGCTCGCAGGCGGGCGCAGCCGTTCGGGCAGAAAGACTTCGACCTCGTGTAGGGCCCCGCTGGCTAGACGACCAACGGGTTCGCCGGCGGCGACCACTTGGCCTGGCTCGCCGGTGACCTCGATCAGCACACCGTCTTGCCGAGCGGAGATACGCGAATAGCCGAGAACATTGCGCGCCTGCTGAAGCCGGGCTTTTGCGGCCTGCTCCTGCGCGCGCGCTTGCTCGTCCGCCACCTGCTCGCGTTGCAGCGCCTGGCGACTGATCGTGCCTTGCGCTGACAAGGTTTCTGCGCGAGCCAGGTCGGCACCACGCAGGCTTCTTGCGGCCTGCGCGGAGGCAAGGTCCGCTTCAGCAGCACGCATGGACTGCTCGAAGTCCTTCGGATCCAACCGAAAAAGCGGCTGACCAGCCACTACCTTGTCCCCGGCTTCGGCGAGACGCGCCGCGATGCGCCCACCGACCTCAAAGGACAGTAGCGTCTCGAAGCGTGCGCGCACTGTGCCGGACACGACCACTGCTGTGCCTGAAACAGGCTCTAGCGCCACGCTCAAAACCCATGGAGCGGGCTCGGTGACGGGTTCATCGCTGCGCTTACAGCTCATGAGCGCACCACATAGGAGAGCCAGCGACATCGCGAAAAGATGGCGCGCAGGAGATGCTGCATCGTTGGGAGATGAGGAGACCAGCGGATTCGGCGAGAGGCGGATGGCTTGCGTTCTCATTGCGTTTGGCCGTCTGTCTGTGCGCGCGTCCCGGCTTGCTGCGCCAGCAGGCGCCTGATGGCGTCCGCGACCGCCTGCGGATGCTCCATTGGCAAAAAGTGCGTCGTGTTCGTCACGGTAGTGACCTCGGCAGCCGGCAAGACAGTCCTCAAGCGCTGACGCGCGGCCGGCGCAAAGGTCGAAGCATGCGACGCGCTCAGTGCGATGACGGGACAGCGCAATCGGCGGATGTCTGGCCAGGCGTTGTGCTCGGTATGCGTGAAGGTCGCGCTCTCCCAAGCCGGTGCGCAGGCCAGGCGAACACCCATGTCGTCATCCACGAAGCCGTGCTCGACGTAAGCATCCAGCCACGGCGCTGGCCAACTGCGGAAGCCGCCTCTCCCGCGATATTTCTCGACGGCCTCGGCGCGGGATGCAAAATGCGCGCGGCGGCGCGCCGCCCCCGCAGCTAAACCGAAGCGGTGCGATTGCCGCAGCAGCTTGGCGGTGCGCAGCTGCAAACCCTGCACGCGGTCGAGGATCACCGGCTCGGCCAGCACCAGGCCCTGCACACGCGCTGGCAGACGGGCAGCCGCCATGATACTGGCGGTGGCGCCAATCGAATGGCCGGCCAGCCAGACTGGCTCTTCCTGACTCTCGACCAGCGCGCAGAGGTCATCGTAGTAAGTCCGCCAGCCACGGAAGCTGCTTAGTGCGCCCGCTGCCGCGCTGGCACCGTGGCCGCGCATGTCCCAGGCCAGCACGTTGAAGTCTTCGGCCAGCGTATCGAGCAAGGGGTGATAGGTGCGACCGTGGAAGCCGGTGGCGTGTGCCCAGTGCAGCGTCGGGCGACCGCGCTGGTGCGGCCAGCGCCAGACGGTGATCTCCTGGCCATCCGGTGCGACGATGGCAACGGGTTCAACGCCCATGCGACCGGCATGCGCATCGCTACCCAAAGTCATTGCTTCGGCAGTCGCGGTCACGCGGATGCCTCCGCCGCAGAGGGTTCCGCACTGGCGGTGGACGAATTGAGAAGAATCTGCACGCGGCCGGTTGCCACCGGCACGCGATCCTCCGACTGCCAGCAGACGACCCTGGCCAGCACGGTGCGTCGGGTGCGGCGAACGATCTCCGCCGTGGCGTAGGAGTCCACCGTCCGCGCCGAACGCAGATAGTCGATGTCGCAGTTGAGGATCCGCAGCGCGCTGTTCTCGCCCTGGCCAGCTCCGACGGCCACGCGCGCGGCCTCCTCGATCAGACCACCCAGCACGCCACCATGCAGGGCAGGAATCTGGATATTGCCGATCAGCGCTTCACGGAAAGGTAGATGCAGCCGCAGGCCATCACTCCCACCAAGCACTTCAACGCCTAGATACTGCGCGTAGGAGCGGGCCGGTTTACTGAGGTTCGGCGCCGGAGTGGCCGTCTGCAGCAAGCTCGCAGGCCGTGTGTCGAGTGGCGGCGCGGCGTCAAAACGCCGGCCCCGGGTGCTACGCATGAAGGTGGCATCGCCCGTGGCCAACTGCTCCCGGCTGCCTTCGGCATGCACCAGGCAACGCACGAAAGCCACATCGTCGGTAACGGCCTCGCATCTCGCATCGACGACCAGAGCATGGTCGCACGGCGCGGGCCGCAGGTAGTTCATCCGCAGGTCCAGCGTGGCGATTGGCGTCAGCGTCCGCGTGGCGGCGAATACGGCCAGGCCGGCTGCGGAGTCGGCGAGCGAATAAAGCACGCTGCTGCATATCGATTCGCCGGGTTCATCCAGAAAATGAGCTTGCGGCACCAGACGCATACAGGCCTGCGGCCCTTCTGTTGGCAGGATCGCCATGCCGAGGTCGCGGCTGTGCGGGACGCGCTCACAGAAGAAGCGAGCAAGTGCGACCGGATCGCCCAGAGAGTTGAATCGGGCGTCGGTGGCCGCCATGCTGTCCTCAGGAATGTCAGGCCTCATCGATCGGATGCGACTTCGCTACGCACGTCATCGTCGAAGTTTGACTCTTCGAGACGGCTCATCTGGCTGTAGTGCTGGCGGAAGGTCGTCACCATGCTGGCGAGCGGAACGTCGTCGAACTCGCCGCGCATCGACAGGTATTCCATGTGGCGGTTTCCGGCACGGTCGAGGGGGTGATAGATCGAGTCCTCGCGGCCGTCGAACTCCAACGGCAGCAAGCCGAAGCGTTCGCACAGCTCGATGTTGAACGCCGGCGTCGCCTTGACCCATCCGCCATCAAGCCGGATCGAGGTGTAGCCATGCCAGTAAAAGATATCGGTCTTCATCGTCTCCCGCAGACGCGCCGTGGACAGGTGATTGCGCACATCGGCAAACCCGACTCTGGCGGGGATGCTCAAAGCCCGGCAGGCGGCGGCCAGCAGCACGGCCTTGGTTACGCACCAGCCGTGTCCGGTGTCTAGCACGCGACTGGCCTTCATGCCGTAGGGGGTCAGATCCAGCTGATAGGGGTCGTAGCGGAAGCCGTCACGAACGGCGTAGTAAAGCGCCACGGCCTTTTCACGCATGGGCTGGCCTGCTCTTTCATGCGCTTGCGCGAACCGTATGACCGCAGCGTGGTCGGAATTGATGATGGCGGTGGGACATAGCGCCCCGGAGATGGTTTGCGTCGCGGCAGCGTCCTGGCAATCGCTGGGTCGAAGGGAAGCCGTGGTCATGGGAATCGGAATGGGAAGACGGGCGCGTGGATGCGGCGCTGCATACCCCATCGCTGGCGGCAGAGCCGTCGGCGATGGGGTATAGCCTATTCAAGCTGCCTCGCGGAGCTTCTCGATGGCCTGTTGGGCGAGCGCGTCATTGTCGCGCAGCAGGTCCTGCTCAGAGAGCTGGCTGGCGTTCTTGCCGCCGGCGTAGGCCATCAGGCCAGCCTTCTCGTAGTAGCTCTCCATGCGGGGCGAGAGCAGGCCGATGTATTGGAGATTCGGCACCAGGCGCTGGAACATGATGCTGCGGAACTTGGTCATGGCTGGCGACTCGGCCATCAAGCGGTTCCAGGTCGCGCGCGGAACGCGGTGCGCAAACCACTCGTCGTGGATTTCGTGGGCGAAGAAGCGGTTGCGCATCAGCATCGCCACCTCGAAAGCCCAATCCTCACGCTCGCGACGCTCCGAGGCAGAGAGGTTCTTGGTGAAGTGCTCACGAAGCGCCAAGACGCCATAGTGGACATGGCGGGCTTCGTCCTGGATCACGTAGCGGAGCAGGTTCTTCAGCAGCGGCTCGCCGGTCTGGTTGTACATCGTGGAAAAGGCACCCAGCGCGAGCCCTTCGACCATGATCTGCATGCCGAGGAATTTCACGTCCCAGCGCGAGTCGGTGAGCAGGTCATCGATGATGACGAAGAGGTTGTCGTTGACCTTGTATACACGCTCTATTTTGGTCTCCAGGTAACGCAGAAACACCTCCAGATGGCGCGCCTCATCCATCACCTGGGTGGCGCCATAGAGCTTGCCATCGACCCAACTGACGGCTTCCGTGCATTGCGCAGAGGCGTAGAGCGCGCCTTGCTCGCCGTGCATGAACTGCGACAGCATCCAGGCCGCGAAGTGGTAGTTGAGCTTCTGCTTTTCGGTAGCGTCGAGCTTCACACCCGCAGCCTCCAGCCCATCGAACGGCGCAAACGGCGTGTGGCCGAGGATGGGCGTTTCTGGATTCATCGGATCGACCTGCGTGCTCCAGTCGAGCTGCCATTCGCCGTCCCACTGGTTGGCGACTGCCCGGCGGTAAAGGTCATACATCTCGGGGAAGTCGGTGCCGTAGTTCAGGTCGAAATGCACGGCATGGCCGGATTTCATCGGCACGCAATCGTCGCCCTTGCCCTTGCGCTGCCAGAGGCCGCGGTAAGCTGAGGGCAACATGCTCGCCCCGACCTTGGGGTCGCGAATCTCCGCGACGAGTGAGATGTTCTCCATCGTCTGCGTGACCTTGTTCTGCATCTTGAGCGGCAGGCCGTTCAACATGCGGCCAAGTTTCAGGGCAGCGGGGGTGGCGGTACTCATACGGTTCTCTCCTCCTGGGACGGGGTCGTCTGCGCTGCGGAGGCCCCATACACCTCCAGCAGCGCCGAAATCATGCGTTCATGGCGGATCACCAGCAGCCGGTGGATGGCCGGGATAACGGTGTGCAACAGCGAATCGATCTCAGCCGGGCGCAACTGCTGAACGCGGTCCTTGAACAAAGCGACTTCGCGCTCGAACAGCAGCTTGGCGGCCTGATCGATGTAGCCGATGTCGCGAGGGCTGAAACCCTTTTCGGCGTTGATGCCGGCATCGCGCACCACGGTCCAGAGCCGCAGGCACTCGGCCTCGTCGGCGTCGAGCGCCTCGTTATCGGCAGAGGTGAGCAGCTTGATGTCGCGCAGCTCTTGCAGCTCGCCGGGGGTAAGGCCCAGCTCACCGGCAAGATCGCCTGCGGTCTTGCAGTCGCCGCCGGGCCTCTGCTGACGAAGGTCGTTGAGTCTCAAACGACGCAGGGCTTGCAGCGTGGCGAACTGGTCGGCACTGAACTGAAGTTCCGGCTGGTCGTCGAGAAGGCTCTTGATCGCCTTCAAGGGCAGCAGATGCTCCTCACGCAAGGAGCGGATCAATCGCAGACGGTGCAGGTGTTCGTCGCCGTAGAGGGCGGCGTTGTGCGCGGTCTTGCGGGCCGGTGGGAGCAGCCCTTCACGTAGGTAGAAGTGGATGGTCTCCCGGGTCACGCCCGAGCGCCGAACCACTTCGGCCATCCGGTAGGTGGACTCCGCGGCAGCACTCATCATGCTGTCTCCACGACGGTGATAGTCGCCTGACGATGCGGGTAGGCGCAGCAGGCCAGTGCGTAGCCGGCCTGGCGCTCGGGTTCGGTTAGGCAGTTCGGCGCGTCGGTGGCGACGTCGCCATCGAGCACCTTCACCTTGCAATGTCCGCAGCCGCCCATCGTGCAACTGAAAGGCAGCGCGACGCCCGCGCGCAGACCCGCCTCCAGCAGGGTTTCGCCGGGCCGCACCGTTACCTCTTTCTCTGCCCCCCCCACCCGGAACAGCACCGGATGCGGGTCCTTGGGATGCGGGCGCGATTCACGCGCGAAGGTCGTGAAACGCTCGCTGGCGATGGCCTGTGGCGGAACCCCGAGCGCGACGAGTTGGCGGCGCAGCGAGTCGTTGAAATTATCCGGACCGCAGAGGAAGTAGTGCACCGCAGCACCCGGCGCGGCATCCCGCAATGCGTCGCCGCCAATGCGCCCGCGATGGCCGTCCCAGCCCTTTTCGGGTTTGCTAAGGACGTAGCGGACGTCGAGGTTCTTGTTCCGGCGGGCCAGAGCATCCAGGCGCTCGCGGAACAGAATGTCCTGCTCGCGCCGGTTGCCATAGAACAGGGTGATCGGCGTGGTGCGGTGTTCCTGCCCCAGCAGCTGGTCGAGCATCGCCATCATCGGGGTGATGCCCGAACCCGCTGCAGCAAAGACGTAGTGACCCGGCGCTTGCGCTGGCAGAACGAAGTCGCCACTGGGGCCTGCGAACTGAAGCCAGTCACCCTCGCGCAGCCGCGCGTTCAGGTACGCCGACATCACGCCGCCCTCGACGCGCTTGCTGGTGATAGTCAGCGTGCCGTCTTTCGGAAGCTCGCTGAGGGAATACGCCCGCTTCACCGGCTTGCCATCGATCTGTGCGACCAGGGTCAGGAACTGGCCGGCCCGCACGCCCTCGGGGATGCCGTTGTCTGGAGCAAGCACGACGGACGCTGCACCATTGGATTCCTTGACGATGCGACGCACTTGCGCCCGATGGTGAAGCTGGTCAGGACGGACGAAACGAGCCCAGCGCTTGGCGCTCGGGCGAGGGCCCGAGGAAATCAAGACAGCGTGCTGGGTTGGAGCCTGGGCAATCATCGGCGAAGCTGAATCCTAGTGTGTAGTGTATAGATGCACTATACACTATACTTCATGCGCAAGCAAGTTCAGTACTTCGGGAGGGAGCTCGCGCTTGGGCCTTCATCTCGTCCCGGGCCAGAATCAGCAAATCATGATCTTGAAGCGCGTCCGCCGAGCCAGCTCTCGGTAGGAGGAAGTGGATCGTGTTTCGCCGCTTCTGCACTTACATCAGCAGGTAGTGCGCTAGTGCGCTTGCCCGTTACCTAGGCACCGCCTCGGCCTTGTACGGCGGCTTCTTGGCTCGAACGAGCAGGAAGGCCTGACGATTGGCTGAGCCGCAAATGTCCGCCGTCAAACGTCAGGCTCTCTCCTCATACACGCGCACCTGTCTCACTAGACGCTTTCGTCTGCCCCCATCTCTTCCCTCGAAAGCGAAAAGAAGTCAAACAATTCCCTGTCTGCCAACTGCGAGGGACGAATGTGCTGCATCGAGCGGAAGATGTTGTGCTTGCGCCGCGAATCTACTTTGTCCCACTCGTCAATCATCTTTCGCATTTGGAGTCTTTGCAGATTCTCCTGGGAACCGCAAAGGGTGCAAGGGATGATTGGAAACTTCATGCCGTCAGCGAATCTCTTAAGGTTTCGCTTTTCGCAGTACGCCATGGGACGTATTACTACGTTCCCCCCATCATCACTTTTCAACTTCGGAGGCATCGCCTTAAGCTGCCCGCCGAAGAACATGTTCAAAAACAGCGTTTCGATCATGTCATCCATGTGGTGGCCAAGCGCGATCTTCGTTGCACCAATTTCTTTGGCTACGCGATAGAGAATGCCTCGCCTCAACCGGCTGCACAGACCACACATCGTTTTCCCTTCCGGGACTTTTTCTTTGACGATGGAGTATGTGTCCTGCTCAATGATCTTGTAGGGCACACCAAGCGACTCGAAGTGCCGAGGAAGAACCTCCTCCGGAAAGCCCGGCTGCTTTTGATCCAGGTTGACGGCGATGATCTGAAAATCAATTGGCGCGCGCTTTTGAAGATCCATCAGCAATGAAAGCATTGACATTGAGTCAATGCCGCCACTGATGGCACACATTACAACGTCACCCTCGACAATCATGTTGTAGTCAACAATTGCGCGACCCATGTCTCGAATCAGCGACTCCCGGAGCCGCTCAAAAGTCTTCGACGTTGTAGGCACGAGCGACCTAAGGTCGAGAACGGGAGCTTCGGTGGTTACATTGTTCATTTTCTACTCACGTACTACCTGGGAATTGAATGAGCTTCTGGTCCTTTCGGGCCTGAAGCTGGTCGCGGGCGGCCCTCAATCGAGCGACATGCTCCTTGGCTCTCTGCAACTCTGCTGCTCCTTCGTGGACCCGGAGCATTAGGGTTGCATTGACGGAATCCGCCTCTGCGAGTTGCCTCTCGAGATCGGCCACGCGCTTACGCAGATCGGCGATGACGTTCACCGACGAGGTCTCGGGCGTTGCCGGCCGCATTTTAGCAAGAACCTGCTTGCGGGCATTTACATACTGCGAATCCTCAACGGCGATGAGACCACGCGCTCGGCCTGCTTCTTTCGCCACCGTAGAGAAATTAATCTTCAATCGATGTGCCTTGGCCCTGGCGATGAGGTCCGGATGCGTCGGGCTGCCAGCCTCCAAGCGCAGCAGGGCTTCCAGGAACTCCCTTTCAATCGCAGGGTCGCATTCCTCCCGCTTAGTGCGCCCCATCAGGTGTGCTCCATCTGAATGGAAATCCGTCTCAGTACTGATCTCGCTTGGGCGAGCCGTAGCTGCACGACGCGCGGTGGCTTTTCACCGACACGTTTCGATGCCAGCGCAAGCACTTCATGCGCATCGAGCCGTCGCTGCCAGTAGTCACGATGGTCATGATCAACATAGTAGTGACTGCACCCGGCGCAGACCGACGGCTCCCGGGTGGCCACGTTCGGAGCTTGATTGCTCCAAGACGACGTACCGGCCTTCTCATGACATTTTGCGCCGTCAGGGTTCAAGCCAATGAAGCAGTGCCCGTGGTCGGAGAACCAGATGCGCAGATCGTTCGTGACCACGTAGTCTCGAATGGCGCTGGTTGCTTCCTCCTCAGACTTTCCTTCAACTAGCACGGCAATCTGGCGTCGATGCTCCCTTAGCCGACCCGAGAAGAAGCCCGCCGAGGCCTGATCGTTCTTCGACCAAGCCCTGAAGAGTTCGACGGTTTTTTGAGTCCGGGCGGAGTTGATGTCTTTCAGAAGAACAATGTCGTTTCCGATGTACGCTTCCTCGGTCATTGCCAGGGACAAATGCTTGAACTGCTGTGCGATCGCAGGCGCCATGCGACTATCTACGCGCCACAGGTACTGAGCAAAGTTCTTACGCCATTGGCGAGGAGCGACACATCCTCCCATGGTGTCCTTGTACGCACTCAAATCCTCGCCACGAGCGCTAGTCGCCGGTAACGATGCCAGATCAACATTGCGTACGATGAACTCACGCTGGGCATCCCGAATCGAGTGAAGCTGCATCGGCGCGACTGCCGAGGCCGGCTCATCGAATGGGCGGAACCCCAGTTGAACGAACGACAGCAGCAAGGATGTGCGAACCTCCTCCGGCGCCCCTTCGCACTGCCGCCAAGGCCTGTAGAGCCTCTCAAGAATCTGGACGGCGCGCACAGGCGGCGGGATGTAATCAGAGCCCCTGGGCCGCATGCCGATCAGCCACTCTGTCTCTTCAGGCATCGGGCGAAGCTTGTAGGTCGTACCCCGCAGAAAGAACAGATCGTTCAGTCCCGTCTGGGACGTTCTGATGCTTATGCAGGAGGGAAGCTGGGATGCTTCACCAATCCCGGACTGGAAGCTTCCCATCTCACTGATCCGGACCCCGGATTCGCTTTGAATGACGTGTATGCAGGCATCTCGCAGATCATCGATGGTAGCTGATACCTTTCTCCCGACATTGAGATTCCGAACTCGCGGTTTGAAGAGGTTGCCGTCCCATGAAAGCTCTTCCTGCCGTTCTTTTATGGTTAGCCAAGGCTTGGTGTCGCCGATCAAGATGGACGACTTCCATTTCAACATCGACAATCGGGTGGATCGTATTCGACTCTGGGCGTTCCTTGATCGGTCCGAGTATCTCCAGGAGAAATGATCCTCGGCCAGCCGAATCACGTCATTTGCCATCGGTCCGATCCAGCGATGTGCCGCATTGAGAATGGAAAGGGCGACCTCCTCGGGGACCGGCTGGACGCGTTCATCGATCTTCGCATTGAGCCGTCGAGCCAACTCGCTGCCGGATAAGCCATCGAGAGGGGCCTCTGGAAGTGAGCCATAGCCTTCCTTCTCCATGTAGGGCTTCTGGGTCCAGAGTAGTTGTAGAACCGATACTGCAGTCCTGACGGCAGAAACTGATAACTCGCGCCCGTCCTTCTCAATCTCGATTACATAGTCCGAAAGGAAGTTCCATGACGCTGAGTTGGTAAGCTGACAGAGATCGGTGAAGTCGTGCTCCGCCATCCATCGAACTAACGGCCGCCAGATGAAGCTATGTCGATGAAGCGTTTGCGCCTTCTTCGGAAGTCCCTCCTGTGGAGCCTTGAGAAGGCTCCACACAAAGCATCGTAGTTCCTCGCGCAACAGCTCCCATCGGCTGTCGACAAATGCAGACCCATCAGGCATATCGAAGTCCCACTTTACGCTGCAGAAGCTGGCGTGCAGGTTCTTCAGCTCGGAGTCCAGAAACCAGACCTTGTCTGCCCATTCCGACCGTCTTGAGACCCTACGACTGTGTCTGGCATCAGCTTCATTCCGCTGCTGAAGCGTGTCTCTTGCGGCAGTGCTGTTCATTAGTCGATCGGCGGCAACGGTGTAAGAATGAGAATTTCGCTCTTTGCGAGGGTTTCCGGACGAAACTGGGGCAGCCAGAATTGATCAATCCGCTTCAATCTCGGCGCCCAAGTACTCAGCCATCGTTGAGCTGGAATTTTTGTCTGAGCATTGAGAATGAGCTCGCGGAGCTGGGTAACCCTCTTAGCGGATGCAGGGGAATCAATGTCGAGTTGAGCGTGGGGGCATACGGGGCATCCGCCATATTCCGTGCATAGCTTGCCGGCCACCTGCCCCACCATCGGGGAGTGGAATGGATCGAGACACCCCCAGCCAGGCGTTGCAGCGCCTACGTCGTGTGCATCATCTTGACTCGATCGAGCGTCGATAAGGCCGTCGGATTCAACCCACCGGCTGCGCAGCGCAATGCCGGCCCCGAGGCGCTCCCATTGTCGCTGTCGCTCCGCGTCGGAGGTGTAGGATCGATCGGTCGTGTCTCGGCTTCGGTGATTAGCGGCCACCTGCGAGGCACGAATGTCTCCATCAAAGAGGACGCGTACCTGTTCCAGCGAGCTGGGCCTCAGTTGCTTGAAGACGAACTGGTCAAGTCCATGGTCGTCGCAGAACTCCCGGATGGCGGCCCCTACAGAAAAACCTGTGACAGCACGGACTCCGGCCTCTTGTCCGTCAAGGAGCTTGTCGCTGAACAGAAACAGTCGGTCCTTACACCAAGGCTTGGCGCTCATACGTAGTCGCGCCGTCCACCTGATCAGCTGACCGTACATCGCATGCGGATTCGCAGCATCTTCCGAGATGCCGCATGTTCGGATTTGGGACCGCCTGGATTTGGTCTTGTAGGGATTGGCCCAGAATCGTTCACTGCCGAGCACCGACACCGTCCTGAAGTTGCTCACCTTTGCGTTTATCGCGGTAGAAGGGTTGTACGAAAAGTACATCGCGTACAACAGCAGGTAGGGCACGAGCTGGCGAGTTCGCGAAGGATAGAGGCTCTCAGCAAACTGTTTCACCACAGACGCGTTTGCTGCTCCGCCAAACAGGTAGTCGTACAAAGCCTTGTTTCGAAGCGACAGCTCCTCCCGGGTGCAGATGGCACCGGTGCCGTAAGCTGTCAGCAAAGCCCCGAGTGCTAGCGTCATGCTTTCGGAGAAGACGGCCGGCGTTTCCGCTTTCGCGGACACCTTGAAGAGTGCATATTCTCGAACCGCGTCAGCGCTCATGCGTTCGAATTCGGCGAACGCCATCCGCCGTGACACCACTTCCTCCACTGCGGCGATGTATACCTTTTCCCAGAATTCGTTATCCAGAACTCTCGTGGGCTCGTAGAACTTCTTGGGATCCGCCATCACCGGAATTCGAAGGCCCGGTGGGAATGAGCCTTTCCACAGCTCATGTCTGCGCATCGTACGGATAATCCCCGTGAGGGCGCGGTACTTACCTTTCTGGGTGCCCTTCTCCCAAACTGGCTTTCCGTTTTCTTCACGGCCGCACCACGCGAGAAACTCCTGAAGGAGTTCGGTCGTGATCCCTTCCACGGATATCGATTCTCTAGAGGTGTGCTTCAAGAACTCGATGAAACCGGTGCGCAGCGAAGTCCCGAGGACTGACCTCGTCTTTACTTCACTTCGACGCCCTATCAGCACAAACCCCTGCGAAAGAGCCTCCTGCAATTGAGGAACAGCCGCTAGAAAACTTAGATCGATCCGCTGTTCACCTTTGGATTCCAACGGCGTGGGAAAAGTGGCCGTCAGCACGAGTCCACTCGGATGCATCGCCAGCTCTGGGAATTTATCCTTGTAGGCGGACGCCAGTGTCGGCTCTTTAGCTCGTACTTGGTCGTAGCGGGTCGGCTTCATGCAGCAGATCGGATCGCATTGAAGTGCCGAACTACGGCATCCGACACCTGGCCCTCGAAGACTGCGCAGGGGCGCAGATAAATGGCCAGAGTCGTGGCTAGGCTCTTATGCCCTAATAGCACTTGAACGATTTTCCAGGGCTCATGAATTCCAGCGGCATACTCGGCGTAGTAACGCCAGATTGCGAAAGTGTGCCGCAGAGCATGGAAGGTGAACTGAGGCGCTTGCGCAGAATAGGCCGTGCCGGTTTCGGGATCAAAGCGCGGGGCTTCGATCACTCTGCCAGACCGAAGCACTGCCAGCCTGAACGCCCTGTCAATCGTGTCGTTGCTAATGGATCGGCCAGCATTGTGCTTTGCCGACACGCCGTTCACGAACAGTCGCTTGGCATCGTTAACACCTGCATCCGCAAGCCGGGCTATGGCTTCCACTCTTTCCGTATCAACGTATGTCCTAAGTTCTCTGATCAGCCAATTCGGCACCTCGACCTTCCGTGCGCGGAGGCCTTTGGTCTTGGAGATTGGCAGCAGGCAGGCTCCATGCTCGATTGCGTGATCTGGGTGGAGGTTCAGTATCTGAAGTAGGGTGAGATGAGAAATCTCATCCCTACGCATTCCGGTGTTTAACGCGAGCTCCGCAATTAGCCGGTCTCGGGAACTATCGCTTGACCACGTCTTCTCACTTGGCAACGGTCCAAGCTCTGCAAAGACAGCAAAGACATCTTGATGTGAAAGGGCTAAGACGTGATCGTCTTCGCCTGACGTTGCGCCAGGCATCAGAGTGCCAGCGTCCCTTACTTTCGCACGCACACCAGGCTGCTCAGAATTACTTGAGTAGTCTGTAGTGGAGAGGTCCACGGAGCAGTCAAGGATGCCTTTGGCACTTGCCCACGCGTAGAAGTTGCGAACTGAGCCGATGCGCTTCCTGATCGTCTTTCTCTTGTATCGCTCATGCGTGAGCGGCGATACAGTCTGCTCCATGATGTCTGCGTAGTATCGAATGTCAGTTTCATCGATGGCATCCCATGGCGTTTCGTGGGCTCGCAGGTAGGTCCACCAATCCTTGAGATCATTTGCGACGCTCAGCGCGCTGGCAGGCCGCTTCCGATACTTGTCGTGTACATAACGCAGCACCGGTTCCACAGGTATGCGCGACTGACGGAACACTAGGATGGGAAACCCGGGGGGCAGGGTCAGGCCGTCCCCGATGCGCTCAGTTGTCCCTTTGGAGAGCCTGACCGCCTTTACTACCTCGGTTTCCTGGTTCTCTGGCAACACCATTACCCCACGCCCTGAGACTGCTCAGGGGTGAAGGCTAGCACAACTGGTGAACAATTTAGATCGCGTAGAACTTGCCGCCGGAGAGGCAGACCATGACGCGGTCGCCATCGACGATCATGTTGTAGTCCATGATCGCCTGTCCCACCTGGCGGCGCAGGCGCTTGTTGAGCTTGTTCTGCTCCAGCTGGAGCGTGCGGGCGTCCTGCTGGACGTCGCGGGCGACGGCGGACATCGGTACAGCCTTGTTCCGGGATAACGCCTTATTGTGGCATGCCCGCTCGCCGGGCGGCTTTGGCCCTGCCGTCAGGCCGCCGGCCGGCCCAGCCGCCGGCGCAGCTCCGCGTCGTCCAGGCCCTCGATCTCCAGCAGCTTGTTCGGCTGGGATTCCCCCCGCAGGACCCGGATGCGGGATTTCGGCACGCCCAGCAACCCGGCCAGCAGCTCGATCACGGCCTGGTTGGCCTTGCCCCGCTCGGGCACCGCCGTGACGCTGACCTTCAGGGCATCCCCCATCCAGTCCCCCACGGCATCGCGGGAGGCCTTGGGACTGACCTTCAACTGGAGTCGGGCCACGTTCAGCGGGCTTCTGTTAGCATGGCCGCCCTTATTTACGCGCCAGGGCCGCACCATGCAAGCCGCAGAAAACTCCGTCGTTTCCATGCACTACACCCTCACCAATACCAAGGGTGAGGTGCTGGACAGCTCCCAGGGCGGCGATCCGCTGACCTACCTGCATGGCGCCGGCAACATCATCCCGGGCCTGGAGAAGGCCCTGGCCGGCAAGCAGGCCGGCGACAAGCTGCAGGTGACGGTGGACCCGGCCGAAGGCTACGGCGTGCACGACCCGGCCCTGGTGCAGCAGGTGCCGAAGCGCGCCTTCCAGGGCGTCCCGAGCATCGAGCCGGGCATGACCTTCCATGCCCAGAGCAGCCAGGGCCCGATGCGGGTCACGGTGACGGCGGTGCAGGGCGACATGGTGACGGTGGACGGCAACCACCCGCTGGCCGGCGAGACGCTGAACTTCGACGTGGAGATCACCGAAGTGCGCGCCGCCACGCTGGAAGAGATCGCCCACGGCCACGTCCACGGTCCGGGCGGCCATCACCACTGAGTTCCGGGAACCCGAGGGGGCGCCGGCCGGCGCCCCCTTTGTCGTTCAGCGCGCCAGTTCCGGCGCGTAGCGGGCATCCCAGCTATCGCGCTGCCCGACCAGGCGGCGGTCCTGCCACATCACGTAGGCCTTGGTGCGCAGGGCGCGACCCACGTCGCTCACCGCCAGGTCCAGGCTGCTGGCCATGCGCAGCTGGCCGCTGGTCCACTCCGTGCGCCCGGTCTTGCTGCGGGGCAGCTGCGGGTACTGCCCGCGGAAGGCCTTGGTGTAGGCCTCGGCATCGTTCGGCCGGAACTCGACCTCGAACAGCCGGTCGTTGAAGAACTGCAGGGTCAGGGACCCGGTCTGCCCCAGGTGGCGGTACTCCCCGATGGCAATCCGGTCGATGTTGTAGGGCGGATACTCCTCGGGCACCTGGCGATGGTTGGACGTCAGCTCCGGCGAGTACCCCGCCTTCTCCAGCGCGGCGGTCACGCTGTCCAGGCTGGCATAGCTGCGGAAGGCCATCAACTCGATCACCGAGCTCTCGACGCGCGTATAGGCCTTGTAG